>Ga0316583_10000357_pt1 | contig 13130 bp, 8 predicted proteins | sample J_170502JBrBrA_D_FD_204513 | JGI IMG/M metagenome (GOLD analysis project Ga0316583, IMG submission 204513) | Rhizosphere microbial communities from salt marsh grasses in Alabama, United States - J_170502JBrBrA | ecosystem: Host-associated > Plants > Roots > Rhizosphere | place: USA: Alabama... | reverse complement strand
TTGTAGCTCTTTGATGTTGATGCTTGAGAAGAAGGGCACTGACCTGACTTTCGGAATAGAATGCTTGTTTACAGGAAATGAAGAATAATGGTGTCAAATGCAAGAGAAGGAGGTCCTTTGCGAGACTTTCTCCATCTTGTCGAACTAGGGAGCTTTCCTCATTATATAGAATACCGATCAATTATATCAAGTCGGAGGGCAGACAAAAGTCAAACTGGACGATCCAAGATGAGAAGCTGAAGGCCCTGACCGTATATTGACTCTCTAATAAGTTGGAAGATGTGGTATTCGTAGTAATTCCTAGAGCGGTCGACCTTTCGGATGCATTAGCTACTTCGTACTCTATGATATCCACAATGGAAGCACTTGTAGTGGAATCTAGAGGAAAGCCTGCTTACTCCTTTGACATAGAAAACAAGATGAGGATGGTGATGATCTGCCGGCGCTTTGACTTGTAGGTCTCAGAAGCCTGGTCTAGTACGCCATGGATGGTAGGCAACGGAGCTCGACCTATTTCTCTTCTCTTCTTTCACCTTTCTTTCACTGACCATCTCGTTCTGTCCTCCTAACGAATCAATCGATGGAATCGCTTATTCCCGTGGATTCGACTTGAACATATATGATGAAAGAAGACCCATTCTTCTGATATATAGGATCAGAAGCATAAGAAGGAAGAGAATCTACCAACTTGGATTTCGTCGAAAAGAGCTTTCAGTCGAGTGAACCGACTCTGCTCGTAGATCCCAAGTACTCAGGACCGACCTTCTTTCTACAAAGACGGAGCTGCTGATTCCACTCTTCTTTAGCAAGCTCACTATATATAAGAAATTCATGCTTATCCTATACCCTCTATTGGAGATTGTCCGGGACTACATCTTGACTCCTGCTTTCCGTCTAGCCGGCCTGCAAGCCGCCTCTTCTTTCCTTCGCTTTCGAGAAGTCAGATCAAGTCGTCACCAAGATCTGCTTTTTGACCTGACCTGCGCCACGATCACTACGCTTTATGGATAGTTTTGAGGTAATGAATGCCAGGAATTGAATTGGTTTGCGGGCTTGCTTCATTCCAACTCTCGGGCGCCGGGGCCGCAGTGATATTACTCTTTCTTTCACAACTATATAATCAGTCTGGTCGAGTCATTGATTCCCGAGGCGCAGGGCCAAACAAAAGAAACTGACCTTTGAGCCGCGAGTCAGAGAAAGCAGGAAGGGACTGAACGCATGTGTCAAAGGGCATAAGGGCATGAAAGCCTGGACATGAGCTAGCAAACCCGCCTTCAGATCCCTCATCAGACCTTTTGAAGCACGAATCCAAAGCACTATCTGGCGAAGCTGAATCTGGCGAATTGGGATCACCCACCCTTTCACTCTTGCCCTTTCGAAAGCCCCTCATCCAAGGCATACTTATGGCCTACTGAAGGGAGATGGGAAATCTGGACTTGCATTCCCGGCACATGACACTCACATATAAGATGGCCGCTATTGCTCGCTGGTTATATCCTTCCTCCCCAAATACATCAAGCGTTGTCAACTTTCTCAATTGTCATATAAGCCTTCGAGTCGAATGAGGGGTCAAGCTAGATTTTCGAGTGCCAGTTAGCGGACCGAGGCCAGATATGGAAAGCAAAATTCTACAGTTTCTCGGTCAAAGGAGAATTGGTGTGATATTCCTATTCGACCTTCCTTTATCTTAATAACCTTATTCTTAGAAAGTTGCTTTCCTTCGGTCTTAGTAGTCAAGCCTCCCAGTGAGCTAGATAAAGGGGCAAAGTACTAATCTTATGCATGGCAGTTTGAACCTAGCAGAACTCGACTCCCCAGAACTCCAATCTCTAACGCTCGCCCATAACTCAAAGGAAGATTTTCAGTGCCGGGCCACTCCTCAAGAAATCCCTCCATTCCATGCTTACCACTCTGAAAGCTAGTCTGACTTTGACAAAGCGAGCAAGCTACGTGGAACTATGACATTCAACGCACTTCGGTCCCCCTTGTTGCAGCCGTGGACTCGGACTCGTCGACCCGGCATTCTACCTTTGTCAAATCTCCAACAACCATCCCATCTCCTTGCACCTCCTCAATTGCTCGCGCCGCCTCAACCCACCCATCCGACTTGATCAAAGACGAGGATGCTTCGCTCAAACAAAGGCTTCTTCGAGGGATCTTGTGAAATGCGATGCACAGAACTTCTTGATCTTTCCCGATCTACCTCTCTCCATTGAATTTCTCTCGTCTTTCTTCAGATCTGGATTTGGTGTGGTATTTTGAGGTCGATTTCTCTGACGTATCGCTTTGCACTCTCTCGATCGATGCCCCAATGGTCGAATGGCCGCTCATGATACTCGTCAGGTTGACAGGGGGTTTCCTGGCCTGTCATGGTACTGGCAGCGTGAACAATTTATGGCAGCGTCGGTTTTGAAAGGAAAAAAAAAGGGCTTGGGTCGTCAGAGGAAGTTCACCAATAAGCAGCTGCCGGCTTAGTATACGCAATATGTACAATAGGGCTTTCTTTCAACGAATGTCTTTTATTACTTTACTGGCCTCTTTGGTTCTCCTCTGCCTTCTTCTTGTACGGAAGCGTAAGTAGGTCATTGATGGTGACTTGTTATTGCCTTGCTTGGGTAACGTTCCTCTCATCTGAGGAAATGAAGTGAAGAAAGAAGCGACGTCTTCTTTATTAGTAACAGCAGTAGGGAAAGCAGGTTCTAATAGAGATGAGGGGAAGGAAGTGCCCTCTGAGGAAAGAAAGACGTACAGTATAAGGCAAGCTACTAGGGTAAGTTCACAACCTATTAGTCAATCTCGGGCGGCAAGTGACGTATTGGTATTGCTTGTAAAGAGGACTACCTGCTATTGCCTTCTTCTACGGAATATAGCTACCAGGCATAGGTCAAAAATAGGGAATGGGATTAGGAAAAAAAAGTGATGTTCGTATAGCTGGGAAAGTTTTCAAATCGATTCTCCCTAAGGAAAGGTCAATGGAAATTGGATAATTCTTATCTCATATAGCTGCAAAAGTAGTCCTTTTTGGGCATTTTGGCAGACTCTTGCTTAGGGAAAAAGTGAAGTAGGGCTTTTTTCCGGCTCGTCTTTCCGATCATTCGACAGGGTGGATGAGGCTGAGTAGATTCGGAGGAGAATTCCAATCCATATCTGATCTTTCCCATACCATCTCAGCTAACTTCTGCCAAGTCCATGCCTTTCCACTCGTTCGATGCCTTTGCCTATTCACTAGTACTCTTTCATTAGCCCTGTCTGTGCCCTGTAATTCCGGCATTCACATTCCATTTTCTTCTTCTGAATTTCACTTATGGACGTCGGCTATTCCCTTATTCCCCGCCCGGAAATTCCAAATAATCTCAGTTAATTCAATGCCATTTGACCGGGATTTTTGGTCATCAATGCCTTGACTGACTTTTGAACTTCTCCAATGCCTCCTTCCTTCTGAGACTTCGCCGGCTTGATGAAAGCGAGGGTACTGACTTTCCAAAGAGTTCGACTTTTTTCTGTCTCATCAAACCAGTCCAGCTAGCAGTTGAATTGGCCCTTGAACCGACCCCAACACTCTAAGCCAAACACGGACTTGCTCCCTTTGAGTTAGTTCGCTTTGCCTTGCCTTCTCGTTCGAGTTTCTTCTGTCCGGTAGTAATGTTTGATAGAGGAAATGCCAAAGGTTGACTTAATAAAGGCCTGAAAAAGAAGAAAATCAGTCCCCCCCCTCGCATTATCTTTCTCCGAATGCTGAGCACTTGACGCGTCTTATGCGGGGCTGCCAATCGTCAGCTCGGCACCAGGAATTCCAAGGAAACAACCGCCGCGGTTCCATACACCAACTGAAAGGGAACCGGGCCTAGCCCGTGTCTGAGAACTTGTACGAAAGGCCCATATAATGGTAGTATATAGGACCAAGACCATTCGTCTCAAAACTCTTCTAGTATACATATGAATAGAGATCTTCTTCGTTGACTCGGCTTGTCCATTGGCTCTAGGATAAGACGGACTCCACTTTTTTGGCAATCAAGAAAGTGGAAAGAAGGTCGTTTACGAAATGCCTACCTCGGTCACTTGTGATCTCTAATGGCCAAAAATCGGACAAGCCACGTTGATTCAGATAAACCGAGCGTCTTAGCCGACCTTCCATGGGCTTCCACCCATTGACTCATAGATTCAGTAGCCACCACTATCGCTTTCCACGCTTTGGGGATGTAATAGGACCAAGAAAAGAGAATGCCCAACGTTCAAAGAAATATTGGAGTGGCATGGATGGCTGCAACGGCATAGCATCAAAGAAGCTTTCCCTGCGTCAGCCGGGGCGCGTCGAGATGGTTTTCAAGTTCGTTGAAATACATTACTTACTCAAAGGTGAGTCGAACGAATTCTTTCCTCAAATAACGTCTTCACCATGGATAGACCTGGCTGGCCAAACAATGATTCCTTGCAGTAGCATCCGGACTGACATGTCCACCCGTGAGGAGGCCTTGATGCACCAACATACATCCAATAGCTGAATTCACATCGTTAACATCCATCAGTTAACATCATTATTAACATCGTCGTCAAATTGAATCTGCACCCAGGACTTTGTTCATTAGCCGGACTTCGGAACCAGATCTATCTTTTCGCTGATGTGATGAATAGGCCAGAACATCGGCCTTGTCCTGTCTTCTTTTCCGAATTTGGAACAAGGAAGGCAGAAGTGCCTGGTATCCGTCCTGAAGGTGCTTCTCCATCCATTACGCAGACGAGACAAATGGTCAGCGGCGTGTAATATTCCTTCGTCCAGGTCTCGTTATGTTCTAATGGAACAATCGAACGAAGTCTTTCAATAGCAAGAACCATTACTAACGCTCGCTTTTTTATTCACCAAAGCGCCGGCCTTCTGGTTCCAAAAATGAACTTGACACCCAAAAGACAATGTTTCCACTTTTGTACTAAATAGATCATGGCCAGACCTTTTCGTTGGGCGGTTGTATAATTACCAAGCTAAAAGAAAGTCGTCTACTTGCAAAGTAGATGGGGTGATCAAGCTTCGTTGGCCTCTCATTGGTGCGAGATTGAACGGATCTTCCTCCGTCCCCACCCGGCAAGCAACCTTTTGACAATGTGAAAAAGCTCGTATCACCCACATTTGGAAAAGTTCTGTTAGGTTCTTATCTTAGATTCGGTTATCTTTTTTTACATCGAGCTTTTTGTCTCCTTGATAGCTGGAAGTTCTCCAAAAGTATGAAAGGCTGGAGGACTTTGTACCATCCATTCTAGTGTGGTTGAATTTTGGTCACCAGCCCAAGCAATGTTCGCAAATTTTTGGTTCTTTCCACTGCTTAAAGTGATGGTGACGACCAAGAAGAAACAACAAATCCCAACTACGGATATATAAGAACCGAAACTGCTTATAGCATTCCATCCGGCGTAAGCATCTGGATAATCAGGAATGCGACGTGGCATACCCGAAAGCCCTAAGAAATGCATTGGAAAGAAGGTCAGATTCACCCCGAAAAAAGTGATCCAAAAATGTATTTGTCCTAAAGTTTCAGGGTATGTCCGACCAAAGATTTTACCTACCCAATAGTAAAATCCTGCAAATAAAGCAAAGACGGCTCCCATAGAAAGTACATAATGGAAATGTGCAACCACATAATAAGTATCATGTAGAGCAATGTCTAGTCCAGAATTGGCTAGAACTATTCCAGTGAGCCCTCCTATGGTGAACAAAAAGATGAACCCTACAGCAAATAACATGGGTGTTTTGTATTGTATCGAACCTCCCCACATAGTAGCAATCCAACTAAAGATTTTGATTCCAGTGGGGACAGCTATGATCATGGTAGCTGCGGTGAAGTAGGCACGGGTATCAACGTCTAAGCCCACAGTAAACATATGATGAGCCCAAACCAGAAATCCAAGAACACCTATACTGATCATGGCATAAACCATGCCTAGATACCCAAAGACCGGTTTTCTCGAAAAGGTAGAGACGATATGACTAATAATACCGAATCCAGGCAGAATGAGAATATAAACCTCTGGGTGCCTCTCTCTTCTAATAATCTAAGCGGATGAATAGAAGAAAGGTGGACTATATCATCAACTTCTTCCATTCCATTTGTCTAGGAAAGCCAGCCAAGCTTTATGGTGAATGCTGTCAGGTTGAAATGCTTTGAGATCGTCAAGCCTATAATATTCCTCAATAAGGAAGAATCGTCGTGATTTATGACTTCGGAAAGTACTTGATTGAAAGTAATCTAGCATCATCATAACATCTTTTCGACTTTGTACAGACCATTGATAGTAACCATTTTGACTACTATCAAAGTAGATATTTCCTCCAAAAACTACCTTATAAGGCTCTACATCTTGTAGAAGTTTCTTATTCACTCGAAGACTTAGTTGAGGTAGTCCATTCTTCATCGCAATACCAATGGTACCATCAGCATCAAAGAATCCTGCAAACCAATTTGATTGAGCATCTAGTGGTTTAGGTAGAATTAAAGGGATATCCAGTACTTGACAGACACGATGTAGTTGAAGTAGTCGTGCTGAATGTCGAATATGACCATTAATACAATTCATTAGTTTCATCATACCAAGTTGATTATGTAGTCGATAACGAGAAGCTTGAGCACCCGCTCGCATTTTCAGAGTTCCACCAAGCATATGTTGGATATATCGTAGTAGTGGTAGATCTTCAAGTCCCATAGTAATTTCTACAGAAGTATATCCTTGTTGACTCACTTGAATACTTCCATCACCATCGAGAATTCCAGCTAGCCACTCACAGAAGGATGACGGAGAAGTTGTTGCGCGTGTAGTCTCTGAGGTTCCTACTAGACTGCTTTGATGTCGTTGGTTACCTGCTGATTGTGTCTTAGATACTCCATTTTGACTAGATCGGGGTAGAAAACCACCACTTATGAACATAGTAGGAGTACCATTAAGCAGACAGTCCCAGCATATAGCGCAATGCGTATTCAGATTGGAATCTGAAAAGGGCCATTTCAAACCGAAGAACCAAAAGAGATGCTGGTATAAGATGGGGTCTCCCCCTCCAGCAGGATCAAAAAAGGTTGTATTAAAGTTTCGATCGGTTAATAACATTGTAATTGCCCCTGCCAGTACCGGAAGTGATAATAAAAGTAGGAATGCTGTCACTAGAACGGACCACACAAAAAGGGGTAATCTATGCATAGTCATTCCTGGTCCACGCATGTTGAAGATAGTTGTGATAAAATTGATAGAACCTAAAATGGATGAAACACCTGATAGGTGAAGACTAAAAATGGCTAAATCCACTGCTCCCCCAGAATGGCTGGTAATACCACTTAAAGGCGGATAGACCGTCCACCCAGTGCCGGTACCCACTTCTACTAAGGCTGAGCTTAAGAGGAGCAAGAGACTTGGGGGCAACAACCAGAATGAGATATTATTGAATCGTGGAAATGCCATGTCAGGTGCACCTATCAGAATAGGAACAAACCAATTACCAAATCCACCTATCATCGCAGGCATCACCATAAAGAAGATCATTAAAAAAGCGTGAGCTGTGATTAAAACATTATAAAGTTGATGATTCCCACCAAGAATTTGATCGCCGGGTCGGGCTAATTCCATACGAATCAGTACGGAGAAGCATGTGCCCATTACCCCAGCAATGGCACCGAAGATGAAATAGAGAGTACCAATATCTTTGTGGTTAGTGGAGAAAAGCCATCGAGACAGATTTGTCATGATATGAAGATTGCACTTTGCTAGTCGTTATCAGAAGGGGCCCTCCGGGGCTAATGATGTTGGGGGATTTGCCTCAGTCTTCTTTTTTGCGGTTTGAAAGCTAGCTATATGTGGAACGACACTGACGCGGAAAGGGGTGAACTGAAAAGCGATCCTGTGTTAAGCATCAAAGAAGTCATTCATTCGTTGGGGTCAGGGGGAGATTCTTTCCACCGACACAAGGATTTGCAGTCCTTTGCTCCTTAACATGAAGAATTTGGACTTCTTTTGCGAGGCTACCTCTTTCGAAACTCAGATATATGAGAATATGGAAAAGCGCCAGAAACAAACCATTTTGGATTCTTTCGACAATCTCAGCGAGTGAACTAGGTTTTTGTTTCCTTCTCGAGCTTCTATTTCTTCCATTAAGGAGGATTCGAGAAAAGAGAGAATAAGAAGACGTGTTTCCAGAACGAACAAAATCAAGGTAAATAAGAGGAAGTTAGCAAAGTTAGACAAGATGGGAATGAGCATAGAAACATGTATGGATGTACCAGATCGGCTAATGCTCCCAGGTTGATGCAATGTATTCCACCAGTTGACTGAAAACTTGATTATTGGTATATCGATCAGTCCAACACAGATGAAAATCGAAGCCAGTTCGACAGAAAGCTTTTGAAAACACAATGCACCCAGGTAAATCAAAAACAAGATGAATACAGAAGTGAAACGAGCATCCCACACCCAAAAGGTACCCCACATAGGCCTTCCCCAAAAACCCCCAGTCACTAAGGTCAACAACGTCAAAAAAGCACCAATTTCTGTACCGGTTCCGGAAGAGCGAAGAAAAAGGGGATGTTTTGTTAATAGGAACAAGAAACTGTTTATAGCCGTTGCGATATAAATAACTAGACTCATCCAAGCCACAGGAACATGTACATACAGAATACGAGAATTTCCACCTTGTTGAAAATCTGGCGGTGCTACCCAAAGACTGAAATAAATAGCCATCGCTGTTAAGAACAACCAAGATCCAATGAGAATTTGCGCGTAGCTTTTTGTCTTTGACATCAAAAAAGAAGGTTGTAATAACAAAACAGACATCGGAGAATTGGTTTTCGACTCACGCTTTTCCAAAGCTGCTTATATTACTTGAATGAAAGGTTGATTCCTCGTCCCTACCCTATTGTCATCGATCAAACCTTCTTTTTTCTTCTGTTATAGAGATCTCACTTATATGGTCCTGAAAGTCATCTGTTATAGAGATCTCACGCTGCGCCCTTTGTCCTCCTATCGTACACTCACTCCATGGGGGAAGCCCTCAGCCCGCCGCCTCGCCCCCACCCAGATCCACTTCGTCTTAATCTGAACACCTCGCGAAACGCGCTAAAAAGGAACAGCTTGTATGTCCCTACCTACTTCACACCCACCGGAAGGGAGAGGGAAGGTAGCTATTGTATTCCATCAACCAAAATGCGCCACTTCCCTATGAAGCTGATGAAAAAAAAGGAAGACCAGTTCCCAAACGTCAAAGCTCGATTGATTGAACGAACTTGCACCATTGGATCTGGCTTAGGCGCCATTCTCCCCGCTGCTAGGAAAGAATGCCTCATCGATTAGAAAGCCAACAAGCCACAGTTGACCCAGCCAAACCCGGCCAGCTTGTCTATAATAGCTATGCCGTCTTTTTTCTCGAATTTCTTCATGACCCACGTAGTGATTATTTTATGGAAGTCAGTGAAATCAGTACACCCATGTTCAGAAACCTGGTGAGAACCCTGGGTGAAACAAAAACTTGAAATATAACCCACTTTCTCTTTCCTTCTTCCATATATATCTATTTGCGAGAAGAAGACAAATACTATATAATTGTTCGACATTTATGAAAAAAGAAAGAGTTCACCTCGATCTTATTTTGATTTTATAGGTAAGGCAAAGCGCTTTCTTTTAAAAAAGCATCTAGTTCCCCTTTTCTTTCGTTAGTTAATCCTCCTTTTTCGTTGAATGATTTCAGTAATTCTGGATTGATACTACTGAGAATAGCTTTTTCATATTGAGCAATTTGATCTAGTGGCATTCGATCACAGAACCCGTTGACAGCGGCATAAATGACTACAATTTGTTTGTCAATTGGGAGTGGTTCATATTGTGGTTGTTTGAGCACTTCTGTCAGCCTTGCACCTCTATTCAGTAATGCCTGAGTGGCAGCATCAAGGTCTGACCCAAATTGAGCGAAGGCAGCTACTTCCCTATATTGTGCTAATTCGAGTTTGAAACTACCGCAGACCTGTTTCATAGTTTTCAACTGAGCGGCAGACCCGACGCGACTAACAGATAAGCCAACGTTAATAGCTGGTCGAATTCCCCGATAAAAGAGCTCTGTTTCCAAACAGATTTGTCCATCTGTAATAGAGATGACATTGGTTGGTATATAAGCCGAAACGTCTCCAGCTTGTGTTTCAATGACGGGTAAGGCAGTTAAACTACCTGCACCTGTTTGGTCCGATCGCTTAGCGGCTCTTTCTAAGAGACGGGAATGTAAATAGAAAACATCCCCAGGGAAAGCTTCACGGCCTGGTGGTCGGCGTAACAATAATGACATTTGTCGATATGCCACCGCCTGTTTACTTAAATCATCATAGATAATTAATGCATGCATTCCATTATCCCGGAAATATTCCCCCATGGCACACCCTGAATACGGGGCCAGAAATTGAAGAGGAGCAGGATCTGAAGCAGTGGCTGCTACAAGAACGGAATAGTCCAAAGCATTTGCTTCTGACAGAATTTGAACTAATTGTGCTACCGTCGAGCGTTTTTGACCAATCGCTACATACACACAATACAATGTCTCGTTCTCTTTGCCTTTAGAGTTCATTTCCTTTTGGTTTAATATAGTATCGATAGCTATAGCTGTTTTTCCAGTTTGTCTGTCCCCAATGATTAATTCTCGTTGACCCCGGCCGATAGGGACCAGGCTATCCACTGCTTTTAAGCCTGTTTGCATAGGTTCGTGCACTGATTTACGTTCAATAATACCCGGGGCTTTCACTTCGACACGTCGTCGTTCGTGATCGCCAAGAGCCCCTTTTCCATCAATTGGGACTCCCAAGGCGTCCACCACACGACCTAACATGGCCTTTCCCGCGGGAACATCTACAATAGATCCAGTGCGCTTGACAAGATCTCCTTCTTTAATAGCGGTATCACTACCAAAGACAACAATACCAACATTTTCATTTTCGAGATTCAGGGCTATTCCTTTGACACCGCTGGCAAATTCCACCATTTCTCCTGCTTGAATCTCATTCAATCCATAAACACGTGCAATCCCGTCCCCAACGGAAACTACACGACCAATCTCATCAACTTGAAACCCGGTATCAAAATTACTTATTCGACTTTCTAAGAGAGTAGTGAGTTCTGCAGCTCTTGGAGAGAATTCCATAATTATGACGTTGAGTTTATCCAAATCAGGCAATTCCATAAAAGAACAAAGGTATAATGAACAAACGCGCCGGTATAATCAGGGCTATGCCCGGCGCCATTCTCTGGACTAGTTCTAACTGAATGAGAAGGCAGCACTTGGTCGATGGATCAAAGCAGCATCTTCTTGTGCGGGGACAGGATTCGAACCTGTAGTCTTCAGGTCATGAGCCTGATGAGTTGACCAATTCCTCCACCCAGAGAGAGACAGACGTCTAATGCCGAGAGTAGCAAGCTTCTGACCCTCGGAGAAAGAACCAAATCTTTCTATCTATGATATTACTTGGCAAGATGTTTTGACACTTTCTATTCGAATATGCACAAAAGAAAAAAAAGGAAATCCTTCAGGATTCAGAATGGAATTTGGCCTAGAAAAGAATGATTTCGCTCGCGGAGGTAGTCTTCTCTTCTGGTACTGGTAGGAAAAGTTAGCTTGCCTGTCTGGGCGAGCGCGAGCGAGTCGGTGCCCGTAGGCCACTTGTGCTTACTAAGGAGGAGGGGGGAGTAGGCGACTGAGCTATTGTTCCAAAAACACAATCAAAATACCGATTCGAAAAAGAGAAAAAACCTGATCATGAATCCTCTCCTTGTTGCTGTTTCTCTGTTTCTCTCTCTTCTGACAATTTGAATAGGTCAATTTCTGTGATAGGTCGCCTGGATGTAAATAGCTGCATATACCATATTAATTAGGAGTTCGGCTAGTGAGTCTATTGAGTGAGTAATTCTTCCTTATTATGAAATAGAATGAAAGGAAGGTGAGAGACACTGGTATTTTTGAAAGTAGGAACTGCCTATGTATGACTGATAAGGAAAGAATATCCGCCGTCACCTATCGTGTGGATCATCTCGTTCGGTCATCTAGTCATAGGCGTTTGGTAAGAAGGGAACTTCCCAATACGCCCAGGCGGATCGATCAGGCTGAAGCTATTTACGCATCTCAAGCTTCTCTTTCTTTTGCACCCACCTACCCTGTACTGCCGAACGTTTGCTACAGTTAGAATCTTCTAGAATAACTAATAAACCGATGAAAGTGATTGAAACACAGGACCCTTTTCCACAGTTACAGGACCGTTGCGACAGTTGTTGATACCGATACAGTTTCCCTCAGACATCTCGACCGGGAAGACCTCTGACGAGAGTTGCTTGCCTTCCACCGATTGACTGCTTCTATTCCCGTTATGCTCCTATTTCACTGCTTTCCCTATTTGCTTACGAATTTGCTTAACGAATACTTCCCTCAGGCTGGTTATTCCTTGCTTGACAAAACCGCCGTAGGAATAGAGACCTTTCAATAGAGCGGAGGCGAGCTGATCAACGAACGAGAAAGAGGCCCTACTCAAAACGAATACACCACAAGATCGAACTGCACTCATGCCTCTCCCGCATCAAGTTGACCACCCCCCCTATGTAGTGATTCTATCAATCATGTACGTAGGTAGGCCCTCCATTCTGATTGGTATATCATGAAAAAATCAAGCCATTTGCACCAGGCGCACTGCGCTTTCCCCTGCCCAGATGTTTTTCTTTCTAAGTCAAGTAATGGTGACCCGCCGAAGACTGGAGCCTCGTAACATGTTGACGAAGACCTACGAACTTAGGGTTCGATCAGTAGAGGGGACGACTTGGCCTCCACGGAAGAACCCCGCTCTCTAGCCGACTGATGCCGTTGATCATATAACTTAGAGGGAACGTGTCACATTAGAGGTGAACGATCAGACCTCAAATCACCACGATGAGGCTGGTCTGGTCCCTCTTTTAGTAGACTAAGCTATGAATATTCATGAAGAAATGAATGCCGGGCTCTTTCTTTCACTGCTAACCCCATTTCTGAATGCTGAGACTTTCTCTTCGGAATGCAAGTAAGCCAGGAGAGACATTGATGGAAGACCCGCAGTTAGCGACGTTAGGGAAAAGGTCTTATTAGATTGGAATATGGATGAGACTAG
>Ga0316583_10000356_pt1 | contig 13133 bp, 16 predicted proteins | sample J_170502JBrBrA_D_FD_204513 | JGI IMG/M metagenome (GOLD analysis project Ga0316583, IMG submission 204513) | Rhizosphere microbial communities from salt marsh grasses in Alabama, United States - J_170502JBrBrA | ecosystem: Host-associated > Plants > Roots > Rhizosphere | place: USA: Alabama... | reverse complement strand
TCGCCGAGTTCGACCAGTTCCGCCGGATCGATGCGCGGCGCATGCGGCAGCAGCCGCGCGCGCAGATCGGCGTCGATCGAGTGCAGCGACAGCGCCAGCGCCGGCTTGACCGCGCAGCGCGGCAGGCGCTCGAACACACGCCGGTCGCCGACGGTCGAGAAGACCAGATTCTTGTGGCCGATGCCGCCGGCCGTACCGAGCAGATCGATGGCCTCGACGACGGCATCGAGGTTGTGCGCCGGCTCGCCCATGCCCATGAAGACCACCTTCTTCACGGCCCGCCGCGAGCGCGCCAGCGCCACCTGGGCGACGATCTCGGCATCGCTCAATTGCCGCTGCAGACCGTCGCGGCCGGTCATGCAGAACACGCAGCCGACCGCGCAGCCGACCTGGGTCGACACGCAAACGCCATCGCGCGGCAGCAGCACGCTCTCAACCTGTTGGCCGTCGGCTAACGCCACCAGCAGACGCGCCGAACCGTCTTCGCCAACGTGTTCCGCCTGGACACGCGCCAAATCCGCCAGTTCCGCCGCCAACCCCGGCAGTGCCGCGCAGACGGTGGCCGGCGGCCGCTTAGCGCCAGGAATGCGCTCACAATCCAGCGGCACGGCCTGCAACCAGCGGCGCAGCAATTCCTCCTCGTGGCAAGGCTTAGCGCCTAGATCACGCAGGCGTCGGCAAAGATGTTCGATTTCCATGGCAGGGCGTTGATGCTAGCACCGCCGTGTCCGATCGGCCATCACGCAATCTGAAATCAACTGTTGGCGGAAACAGGCAGCTGTTACATGGCCTAGGCAAGCATGGCCTACAGCAAGTCAGGCACTGCCCGCCCCAAGAATCCAAAGGGCCAAGAGCTTACCCCAGACGGCAACTTTATCCTGACGAACGACTGCGCTCAGTGGTGCTTCTCCGATCGTGATTTGCTACGCAATGGCCGAAGCTCTTGAAACACACCTTCTGTGTTGTAGGCCGTTGTAGTAGCCCGACCGTCGCGCTTGCGCACTCTCAGGAAGAAGACGGTATTGGTCGTTTCGGGATCACCACCACACGCCTTGGAGTGCTTTTCCCGAACCCGAACCAGGTAAGTATCGCCCTCATCGACTGTATCGAAGTAGAGGCACAAGGTCGGAATCTTGCTCAAATGATACTTAGTCGTAAGATCGGCAGCACGCACTGCGGCGGCGGCATCATCATCCTTGATTACCAATCCACCTTGGGCACAGGCTGTTGCCATCCAGACAACACATAGAAACAGGGCGGAAATAGTCTTCATGGCCTATCGTACTGTTGGAGTTGATGGGTACGGATGATTACCTGCAACTTCTGCACATACAGTGGATCCGTCGCGTAACCATGGAGATGAGTGACGAACGTCAGACTGTCGCCACTGTGTGCGAAAGCCGCCAGATATCCACGTCGCAATACGTCCGCATAATCTTGAGCGGCGTCGGCATAGGAGCTATAGGCACGAAAGTTGTCGGTAACCCTATGCGCGACACCGTGGCTAACTTCGTGAGTGACAAATCGCGTCGTAGCGCCGATGGGCGCGCCCCTTAATGCCAAAGTAAGCATTGTCGACCACATGCAACCCCCACCCACTTTCGAGAGCCGATTGCGCAATGATCACGCCCGCGGGAACGCCAGTCCGTGCGCTGATGCGCCTTGCGTCGGCGATGTGCTGGGCAATGAAATTTGCCGTGGCTGGATTGGAAGGTTGCCGGGAGGCATGATTACGGTGGGGCATGCTGACGAGGCTCCGTTGGAAATGCAGCAGGAATATGCCTACGTACTATACATGAACTGATACGACACTCAAGCGGCGGCCCAACACGACAATCTCCGCGGACAGGCATGAACGGAGCGTCCACTTTGTCCGATACGGCATGTTGGGCGCCGACAAGGCCGCCTCGCAGAAGTGCTTGATGTTCGGGTGCCGGGCGGCGGCCAGGTTCAAGGCCGGGTCGTCGAAGTAGGTCACTTTATTTTGTTTGTTCAGGAACGCGGTGAACAGGCGCTTGGCCATGCCACTCTTGTCACCGCTGGCGAAAATATCCAGCAGCTTCCACATCTTCTGCCGCAGGTCGGCTTCGGTGTCGCCGACCGATTGCCCGTTGGGAGCAGCCCGGCCGGTGCCAAAGGTGATGTCCTGCCCGTACATGGGCGCCGGAACGCCGGGAAGATTGGCGGTGTCGGGAAACGGCGTTTTCGGGGTGAGATATTTGTCCGTCGCGATGGCGACGACTTTTGGTACCGGTAAATAGTATTTTGTGCAGAGAGGGCGGACCATGCTTGCGTGTTTTTCGAAGTGGCAAGGTTTGACCAGACGGTGTCTTGTGCCTGCAGCGGCTTGGTGAGCGCCGAGTTCTATGAGCAGGAAAGCCACCGTGATGAAATGCCAGAAACATATACCAAGGTGCCGCCAAGCGTCAAGCTGTGCAACCTCGCTGTCATGCCGCCAAACAACGGTTCCCATGACCAATCATCCTCGACGAGTCATACAATGCGCGACTGGTGATTACCGAAGCCCATGTTCAAATTCCTCCGCATCGCCGTTCTGCTGGTCATGCTCGCCACCGTCGCCGAGGAGGCGTGGCTGTCGCACTCGCGGGCGGTGTCGTGGCGGGATTCCCTGGAGGTGGCGATCTATCCGATCAATGGCGACGGCAGCGAGGCCAGCGCCGCCTATCTGCGCCGCCTGACGCCGGATGCCTTCAAGCCGATCGAGTACTACTTCGACGACGAGGCTAAGCGCTACGGACACGACCTGTTCCGCCCGGTCGAGGTGACGCTGGCGCCGACGGTCGATTCGCTGCCGCCGCAACCTCCGCGCGGCGGCAGCATGCTGACGAACATCGTCTGGAGCCTGCAGATGCGCTACTGGGCCTGGCGCCACGACGCGGTGGCGGGCGTAAAGCCGCAGGTGCGGCTGTTCGTGCTGTTCTTCGATCCGGCCACGCACCCTGCCCTGCCCCACTCGGTGGGCGTCGAGCGCGGCATGATCGGATTGATCAACGCCTTCTCCTCGCGCGCCTTGGCCGGCTCGAACGCGGTCATCGTCAGCCATGAGTTGCTGCACACGCTCGGTGCCACCGACAAGTACGACGGCGCCGACAACTTGCCGCGCTATCCCGACGGCTATGCCGAGCCCGACCGCTCGCCGCGCTATCCGCAGCGCTTCGCCGAGATCATGGCCGGGCGCATTCCCATTACCGAATCGCGCGCAGACATTCCGCAAAGTCTCGACGAGACGCTGATCGGGCCGGCGACGGCGGCCGAGATCGGCTGGGGCGGCCAATGATCGGCGTCTTCGACAGCGGCCTCGGCGGCCTCTCGGTGCTAGCCGCGATCGCGCGCGCCATGCCACGCGCCGACCTGGTCTATCTCGCCGATACCGCCCACGTACCGTATGGCCCCAAGGAGGACGCTTTCGTGCGCAACCGCGTGCTGGCGATCGGCGACCATCTGGTCGAGGCCGGCTGCCGGCTGCTGGTGGTCGCCTGCAATACGGCGACGGCGGCGGCGGTGACCGAGCTGCGCCATCGCCACCCGGCCATCCCGGTGGTCGGCGTCGAGCCGGGCGTGAAGCCGGCGGCGGCGGGCTCGCAAAGCAAACATATCGCCGTGCTGGCCACCGAGGCCACGGCCCGCAGCGAACGCCTGGCGCGATTGATGCGGGAGCACGCCGCCGACGTCAAGGTGACGGTACAGCCCTGCCCGGGCTGGGCCACGCGTGTCGAGATGCTGCACCTCGACGATGTGGGCTTCGAGGCCGAAATCGCCGCCACGGTGACGCCGCTGATCGAGGCCGGCGCCGACCGGCTGGTGCTCGGCTGCACGCACTACAGCTTTCTCGTGCCCACGCTGCTGCCGCTGGCTGCCGGCCGCGCCGAGTTGGTGGATGTGGCCGAAGCCGTCAGCCGCCAAGTGGTGCGCTTGACCGGCGGCACACCGGGCGGTGCCACCCTGCGGCTCATGGCCACCGCCCAGCCGGAGCGCCTGCATGCGGCGCTGCCAAGATTGGGGCTTGGCTGGCTGGCCGAGCGCGCCGCCGGCCCGGCGCACCTGGCGCCGGCCTGAAGCCGTCCGGACGACAACGGCTGTCGTCCGCTTGCAACACGGTCAGCCGATGCGCCGACTAGAATTGAATCATTCCAGCATCGACAGGGAGACGCCATGCTGACCGCTTCTTTGTTGGCCGACGATTCGCGCATCGTGCGCGTGCATGCGGGCGCCAAGCTTTTCGTCCAGGGCGGCAAGTCGAACATGATGTTCGTGCTGCTCAGCGGTCAGGCACGCATCCTGGTCAACGACATCGAGGTCGAGCGTCTGGCCATCGGCGATCCGGTCGGCGAACTGGCGCTGATCGACTACGAACCGCATTCGGCGACCGTCGAGGCGATCACCGAATGCAAGTTCGCGGGCGTCGACGAACGCACCTTCTACCGTCTGGTCGCCGGCACGCCCGAATTCGCCCTTGACCTGATGCGCACCCTGGCGAGGCGTCTGCGCAATACAGACAAAATGCTCTAGCGCCAGCGCCGTCGCACCGAGGCCACAACAAGATAGAATCTAGCCGCCTCGGGGACCAAGGGAGAAAAGTTCATATGCTGAACGCGGCATTGTTCCGCAACGATCCTCGCACCATCTGCGTGCCGGCGGGAGCGACGCTGTTCAACCAGGGCGAGCGGACCGACATGATGTTCGTGCTCATCCAGGGCACGGCACGCATCCTGGTCAACGGCCGCGAGGTCGAACAACTGGCGGTCGGCGACCCGGTCGGCGAAATGTCGCTGATCGATCACGAGCCGCATTCGGCCAGCGTCGAGGCGATCACCGACTGCGAGTTCGTCTGCGTGGACCGGCAGCATTTCGATTTCCTGGTCGTGGAAACGCCGGGCTTCGCGCTGGATCTGATGCGCACCCTGGCCAGGCGCCTACGCAACATGGATCGTCTGGTATAGGCGCGGACGCGGTTCAGTGCCGGCGCATGGTCGCCATGGCGGCCGTAAAGTGTCCGAACAGCAAGGGATCGTACAGTTCGCCGACCTTGTCGCGCATCAGGTCCATGGCCTCTTGGTGCGACACGCCCGAATGATAGGGGCGCAACGTGACGCTGGCGTCGTAGCCGTCAGCTAGCGCGATGATGCGTGCCAGCAGCGGTATCTGCTCCTCCGCCAGACCGTCAGGATAGCCGCTGCCGTCGAAGCTTTCGTGATGATGGCGCACGGCGGCGGCCACCCAGTCCATGCCCGGCGTCTTGACCGCACGCAGGATTTTTTCGCCGACCAGGGTGTGGGTCTTCATGGTCTGCCATTCGAGCTCGGTGAGCAGGCCCGGCTTGAGCAGGATACTGTCGGGCACGCCGATCTTGCCGACGTCATGAAAGGCGGCGCCCAGCCTGAGTAGCGGCAGCTGTTGCTTCGACAGGCCGCATCGGCGGCCAATGGTCATGGCGATGTCGACGACGCGGTCCGAATGCTGGCGCGTACCGCTGTCGCGTTCTTCCAATGCCGTCGACAGACTGTGGGCAAAGTCCGTCAGGCGGCAGAATGCGTTCTTGTCCATCGTTTCCTCCGACAATGGCTATACAGGAGCATAACCGGCCGGAGAAGCACTTGGCAAGCTGCCGCAGGCCCCGTCAGTGCCAGGCGGCGAGGAACTCCCGCCAGTGGGCCGCCTCGGTGGCGGCCAGTTGCTCGCGCACGAACGCCTCCTCGGCCGCGTGCTGGTCGGCGCCGAGGACGCCGCGCATCCGCTGAAAGCGCACATAGACGAGATAGGTATTGACCACGTCGGTCTCGCAGTAATCGCGGATCTCGTCGACGCGGCCCTCGCACCAGGCCTGCCAGACGGCCGAGCCGTCCATGCCGAGCTTGCCCGGAAAGCCCATGAGCTTGGCCAGCTCGTCGAGCGGCGCGTTGGCGCGCGGCTGGTAGAGCGCGAGCAGGTCCATGAGGTCGAGATGGCGCGTGTGATAGCGGCTGATGTAGTTGTTCCACTTGAAGTCGCGGCTATCGCGGTAGTCGCCGTCGCCCATTTCCCAGTAGCGCGCGGCTTCGACGCCATGGATGAGGCCCCGGTAGTGCAGCACCGGCAGGTCGAAGCCGCCGCCGTTCCACGACACCAGTTGCGGCGTGTATTTCTCGATGCCGGCGAAGAAACGCTGCACGATTTCGGCTTCGCTCAGCTTGGGTTCGGCAAGCGACCAGACGCGGAAGCCGTCGTCGCTTCTCAGCGCGCAGGAGATGACGGCGATGCGGTGCAGGTAATGGGGCAGGAAGTCGCTGCCGTTCCTGGCGCGCTGTTTCTGGAAGGCGAGTTCCGCCACCTCGGCGTCGGACAGCGCATCGGCCAGTTCATGCAGATTGCGCAGGCCGGCGACATCGGGAATGGTCTCGATGTCGAAAACGAGCGTCGGCGTCACTTTTTCTCCCAGGCGCCGGTGGCGTTCTGCACCCACCAGCCGGCGGGCGCGTGCTCGATCCAGCGCTGGGCGAAGGTGGCGCGGATATCCGGCGCCCAGGCCGGGTTGCCGTTGGCACGTGCGATCGCGCGGTAGAGGCCGGCGCGGTCCTCGTTCTCGGCCGCCACCAGCCGGGTGACCTCCTGGCGCTGGTCCAACGGTACGGCCCCGGGATCGCGCAGGACTACGTCGCCATTCTTGGCCAGGCCGACGGCACCGTTCTGATACCAAGGCCGCAGCTTGGGAAAACGTTGCGCCATGGACTTGGTGTACTGATCGATCGCCAGCGAACTGACGTCGAGGTTGGCCTGCGCGGCGGCGAACAGCGCCCAGGTGCAGGCAAGCAGGAAGACGACTGCGCGCTTCACTGGGATTTCTCCTTGGGTGCTTCGGCCGCGGGCTTCGTTTGCAGCTGCCAGATCTGGTCGATGATCTTGTCGGCGGCCTTTTCCGCCGCCGCCGCCGGAAAGTAGATATTGATGGTGATGCAGCCGGAGGCGAAGCTCGCGGCGGCGCAGGCCAGGAGTCGGGATTTGAGCGTCATTCGATCACCGCCTTGGATTTGCCCGCGATGACGGCGCGGATGCGCGACACCAGCAGGCTCCAATCGATGTTGCGATTGTAGCCGATGACCTCGACCCTCGGCAGGCCGCTGCCCTCGACGATCACGTAGCCTTTGTCGGTGTTCTCGAGGCCGGTGAAATGGCAGACGCCGTCGCGCAGGACGCAGCCGAAGCCGATGCGCTGATAGTCGAAACTGTTGAACAGGCCGGCCGGACTTGCCCGTACCTTCTCACCGCCGGCGACACCGCCGAGCGAGGAGATATCCTGCAGGGCACCGCGGCTGATGGCGCGCCGGTAGTCGCCCGGACTGCTGGCCACATGCGCGTCGAAACGCACCGGACGCCAGCCTTGCAGTTCGAGATCATGCACGTTGGCGTCGAAGCGACCGAGGATGCTGCCGAAGGAAAAGGTCCGCGTCAGCATGCCGAGGTCGAGGTCGCGGGCGGCGACATTGGCGACGAAGCGCTGCGTCGGCCGTAGCGGATCGAGCATTTTGAGGCCGGTAACGTCGATGTGGCCGTCGAAAACGTCGATGACCATGTCGCCGCCTATACTCAGCACGCCGGGACGGTAGTCGGCGTCGGGTATGCGTGCCGTCAGGCGGCCGGCCATGCGCGGCAGCTTGAGCGCAGCGGACAGCTTGGGCATCGACACTCCTTCGATGCCGCCGGAAAAGTGGCCGATCCAGCCCCCCGCGCCGGGCCGCGCCTGCAGGTCGTCGATGTAGAGCCGGCCGTCGAGCATCGGCACGGAAAGATGCTGAATGCTGAAGCGGTCGTGGCGCATCTGCATAGGGATGTGGAATCCGCCGAGCGGCAGATCGCCCAGGCGGCCACCGGCAATGGAGAATTCAGCCTCGGAGTCCATGTCCCGCTGCCAGGGAATGGTGGCGTTGATGCCGGCAAGATGAATATAACCGGTGCCGTCGGTCAGGCCGGCGTCTTCCAGCCCGGCATAGAACGACTGCCAGTGGCCGAGCGACCACGAGGCGGCGAAGCGCGCCTTGCCGGTGGCGCGCACGGTCGGTACCGCCGACTGGTCGAGCCAAGGTTGGACCCACTCGCGGAAGGCGGTAGCCAGATCGAGTTGATCGGTGACGAAGGCCCAATCGCTGACTTCGCCTTTCAGGCGATCCCAGCGCAAACCCGCAGTGACGCTGCCAACGCCGTCGACCTGGAGGTTGCCGCTGGTGACGCGCAGCGCCTTGGGGGTCACGATTCCCGCCAGTTCGGCGCTGACGCCGGCACGGCGATACCAGGGCGCCACGTAGAGTTCGCCGTCGGGCCAGGCGAGCCGCGCCGACCATTGCCAGCCTTTGTCGTTGCGCGTCGCCGATGCCTCGAGCGAGACGTCGATGCCGTCGCCGGCCATATCGCCCCGCCGACTGGAAAACTTGAGCTTGTGCACCGCCACCGTCAGTGCTGCCTGCCGGCGGTCGGCGGTCAGGGCGATATCGACGGTGCCTTGGGGCTTCCAGCCGCGCAGGCGCTTGATCAGCGGCGACCAGGCGACGGCCTCGGCACTGGCGACGCTGAAGTTCAACTGGCCGTCGGAGAAGCGATAGGAGAACGAAAACGGCAGCGCCGGACGCTCGCCGCCGCGCCGCGAGGCACGCTGGATGCGGCCGCGTGGGCAGTCGAGGTGACGCAAATCGAGCACGAAGTCCTCGCAGACCAGTGCCAGTTGCTTGTATTCAATGCCGGCGATGGCAAGGCGGCCGATGTCGATGTCGGCCTCGCCGCGGCGGCCGGTATCGAAGGCCACGCGCAGGTCGTCTACCTCGAAGGCCGGGTGCCGGATGCTGTCGAGAGACAGCGTCACCGCCGCCGTGGCCGGCAGCGACACCAGCCAGACCAGGAGAAAACTAAGCCGGGAAAACACCCGTCGACAGGTAACGATCACCACGATCGCAGACGATGGTGACGATGACGGCGTTCTCGACTTCGCGCTCGATGCGCAGCGCCACCGCCAGCGCGCCGCCCGAGGAGACGCCGGCGAAGATGCCCTCCTCGCGCGCCAAGCGACGCGTCATTTCCTCGGCATCGGCCTGGCTCACGGATTCGAGACGATCGACACGCGAGAAATCGCAGATCTTGGGCAGATACTCGGCGGGCCACTTGCGGATGCCGGCGATCTGCGAGCCCTCCGCCGGCTGGCAGCCGATGATCTGGACGGCCGGGTTCTTTTCCTTGAGGAAGCGCGAACAACCCATGATGGTGCCCGTGGTGCCCATGCTGGAGACGAAGTGGGTGACGCCGCCCTCGGTGTCGCGCCAGATTTCCGGCCCGGTGCCTTCGTAGTGGGCAAGCGGGTTGTCGGGGTTGGCAAACTGGTCGAGCATGACGCCCTGCCCTTCCCTGACCATGCGCTCGGCGGCATCGCGGGCGCCTTCCATGCTGGCGGCCTTGGGCGTCAGCACCAGTTCGGCGCCGAAGGCTCGCATGGTCTGTCGGCGCTCGACGCTCTGGTTCTCCGGCATCACCAGCACCATGCGGTAGCCGCGCATGGCGGCGGCCATGGCCAAGGCAATGCCGGTATTGCCAGAGGTGGCCTCGATCAGCGTATCACCCGATTTTATGTCGCCGCGCGCTTCGGCGCGCAGAATCATCGACAGCGCCGGCCGATCCTTGACCGAGCCGGCAGGATTGTTGCCTTCGAGCTTGGCCAATACGACATTACCGCGGCCGATGCCGGCCTCGCCGGGGATGCGCTTCAGGCGCACCAGCGGCGTGTTGCCGATGAAATTTTCCAACGTCTTCATGGCATGATTCTCGAAAGTAGCATCCGGCAATGTTACCCGAGACATCCCAGGCATTGCGCCAGTGACGCGATCCTGTGACAATTACCGGAGCATCAGCTTGGTTTTTATGGGAGACGAAATATGGGTTTGATCAACAAGATTGGCGCCATGTTCCGGCCCAGCCCGGCTGCCGCCGACACCACGCTTAGCCACGCGCTGGCCTTGGTGAACAAGTCGATCGATCCGAAACTGATGTCGCTGCCTGGTGCGCAAGAAAAGCTGCTGCCGGCAATCGAATTCGCCCTCGATTACTACCGGCGCGTGGTCGATCAGATTCCGGGACCGGTGCCCATGACGGTCGGCCGCTACTACGACGACGAAGTCCTGGCCACGCTGTTCCCCACTGCCGACGACATGGCCCAGGGCCTCGGCCGCAGCATCGCCGTGCGCGATTCGCTCAACTGGTTCATCGACCATGGCCACGAAGGCGTGCACGGCCTGATGGGCGTGCGCTTGCGGCCGCACGTCTCCGACGGCCGCACCAATTTCGTCGACCACACTTTCCGCAGCCTGGGCACCGACGAACAGGACGCGCGCGAGTGCATCTGCGCCGCTGCCTTCACCAGCCTGGTCAAGGCCTACACCGACCGCATGAAGGACAAGCAGCGCGAATGGGGATTGCTGCACACCGAGGGCAGGCTGCAGCAGGAACTGCGCAACCGCGGCGGCAGCAACGGCAGTCCGGCGGCGACTGATGACTCGTTCGACAGCCAGATCGCCAGCGCGGTTCAGGACAGCAGTTCGGAGCGGGTGCTCGACGTCCTCATCAACTGGCTGCACGCGCCCGAGCAGCGTTTTCGCATCGAGACCGGCGAGGGCCATCCGCTCATCGGCCCCGTCAACGGCAATGGCCAATTGCAAATGCCTACCCTCGCCGGCGCCGACCGGCGCAAGTGGCTGGTTTGCCTGGTCAGCTTCTCCGTACAGGAGGCGCTCGATGCCATCAAGCGTGAGACGCAGTCGCACCGCTATATTCTTATTTGACGCTTCAGACTTCGATCTGCCTCCGCGCACCGCGACGCACTCGGTCGTCATTCGGCCGCGAAGGCTGGCAAGTGGCCCCGCCCCCTGCCATCCGCCCACGGCCGGCTTTGCACAGCCGGTCGGCTTCGGCGGCGCGGAGCAGTGCTCCGCGAAACCCCGCCTGCGCCCCCCCTCGCGGGTGAGGCGCCTAATTGGCTCGCTGCGCTCGAAATTGGCGAGCGCCGGCGCTGCCGTGTCGCGTCAGACGGTCTTCGCCAGTGCCTGTACGTAGCTCGCCACGCCCTCCTCGACGGTGGCGAATTCCTCCTTGTAGCCGGCGGCGCGCAGTTTGGCGATGTCGGCCTGGGTGAAGCTCTGGTACTTGCCTTTGAGCGCCTCCGGGAAGTCGATGTACTCGACCAGGCCGGCGTCGACCATCTCCGCCAGCGAGAGGGCCGGTTTGCCTTCGAGAACGCGGCAGGTGTTGACCGTGGACTTGGCAACATCGTTAAACGGCTGGGCGCGACCGGTGCCGAGGTTGAAGATGCCGGACAGATCCGGGTTGTCGAGGAAGAACAGGTTCACCTTGACGACGTCGTCCACATATACGAAGTCGCGGCTCTGTTCCCCATTGCCGTAGCCGTCGCAACCCTCGAACAGCTTGACCTTGCCGGTAGCCTGGTACTGGTTGTAGTGGTGGAAAGCCACCGAGGCCATGCGCCCCTTGTGTTGCTCGCGCGGCCCATAGACGTTGAAGTAGCGAAAACCGACCACCTGCGAATTGGCCTCCGGCAGCCGCCGCCGCACCACCTGGTCGAACAGGAACTTCGAGTAGCCATAGACGTTGAGCGGGCTCTCATGCTCGCGTGCCTCGCTGAAGACCCGACCGCCGCCATATACCGAGGCGCTCGAGGCGTAGAGCAGATGCACCTCCTGATCGAGGCAGAACTCGAGCATGGCCAGCGAGTAGCGGTAGTTGTTGTCCATCATGTAGCGGCCATCGGTCTCCATGGTGTCCGAGCAGGCGCCCTCATGAAAGATGGTCTCTACCGAGCCGTCGAAATGTCCGGATTCGATCAGCTCGAGGAATTCGTCCTTGTCCAGGTAGTCGGCGATCTCGCAGTCCACGAGGTTCCTGAACTTGTCGGCATGCTTGAGGTTGTCCACCGCGATTACTTCGGTGATGCCGTTATCGTTGAGCGCCTTGACGATATTGGAGCCGATAAACCCGGCCGCGCCGGTGACGATGTAGTACATGATGGTCCCTCAGCCTCGTTTCAGTTCGTCGAGCGTACACACCGCCGTACCCAGTTTGCCGACGACGATGCCGGCAGCCCGGTTGGCGAGTTTCATGGCCTCAGCGACGCCGAGACCGCTGGCCATCATCACGGCCTGGGTAGCGATAACGGTATCGCCGGCACCGCTGACATCATAGACCTCGCGCGCCTGGGCCGGTTCATGGCTGACGCCGTCGGCCGCGAACAAGGTCATGCCCTCTTCCGAACGGGTAACCAGAAGTGCCTCGACACCGAGTTCGTGCCGCAGCTTCTCGGCCCGTTGCTGCAAATCGGCTTCGTCGCGCCAGCGACCGACCACTTCGCGCAATTCCGCGCGATTGGGCGTGATGATGCTGACGCCGCCGTAGCGCGCGTAGTCGTCGCCCTTGGGATCGACCAGCACCGGCTTGCCGGCGGCACGCGCCAGCCGGATCATCTCGCCGATGTGGGCAAGGCCGCCCTTGCCATAGTCGGACAGGACGACAACGTCCCAATGCGGCAGCCGCTCGACAAACTCCGCCAGTTTGGCCTTGAGCACCTCGTGGTTGGGCGCGTTCTCGAAGTCGATGCGCAGCAGTTGCTGCTGGCGCCCGATCACGCGCAGCTTGACGGTCGTGTTGATCTGCTCGTCCCGATGCAGGCTGGCGTCGATATTCGATTCGGCCACCAGCCGGGCCAGTATCAGGCCCGCCTCGTCGCCGCCGACAACCGAGAGCAGGCCGACCTTGGCCCCCAGGGCAACGGCGTTGCGGGCAACATTGGCCGCACCGCCCGGGCGTTCTTCGAGGCGCTCGACCTTGACCACCGGCACCGGCGCCTCGGGCGAAATGCGCGAAACGTCGCCGAACCAATAGCGGTCCAGCATGACGTCCCCAACGACAAGAACGCGAGCTCTTGAAGTGTCGGGAATTTCAACCACAGTCATACAGACTCCGTGCACAGCAGTCTCGCCGCCGGGCCGCCCCACGGCGAGACGGCACGCGCCGGAGGCGCAATCGCGACGACGCCTGCCGAGGCACTCCAAAATAAGCGAGGGCAGCGAGCAAGCAGGCTCCTCCCCGCGAGG
>Ga0316583_10000355_pt1 | contig 13144 bp, 8 predicted proteins | sample J_170502JBrBrA_D_FD_204513 | JGI IMG/M metagenome (GOLD analysis project Ga0316583, IMG submission 204513) | Rhizosphere microbial communities from salt marsh grasses in Alabama, United States - J_170502JBrBrA | ecosystem: Host-associated > Plants > Roots > Rhizosphere | place: USA: Alabama... | reverse complement strand
GAGATACCCTGCGCAGGCGCGTCGCGCAACGCGCCAAGCCCGCGTTGGCACTGTCCGCTACGGAAGGCACCCGGGGCCGGGTGGTGTTGTTTGCCACCTGCTACGGCAACTGCAATGAGCCCCAGCTCGGCGAGGACCTGATGACGGTGTTCGAGCACAACGACATCGCGGTGGAGCTGCTGGAGCAAGAGCGCTGCTGCGGCATGCCCAAGCTGGAGTTGGGCGACCTGGAATCGGTGCAGCGCGCCAAGGAGTTCAATATCCCGCGGCTCGCCCGGTGGGTGGATCAGGGCTGGGACATCGTGGCGCCGATTCCGTCGTGCGTGTTGATGTTCAAGCGCGAGCTGCCGCTGATATTCCCCGGGGATCCCGAGGTGCTCAAGGTCAGCCGCGCCATGTTCGACCCCTTCGAGTACCTGATGCTGCGCCACAAGCAGGGCAAGCTCAACACGGAATTCAAGCAGCCGCTGGGCAAGGTGGCGTACCACGTGGCGTGCCACCAGCGGGTGCAGAACATCGGCATGAAGACCCGCGAGGTGCTGGAACTCATCCCCGGTACCGACATCGAGGTCATTGAGCGCTGCTCCGGCCACGACGGGACTTATGCCGTCAAGAGCGAGTATCACGAGACATCCATGAAGATCGGGCGGGCGGTGTTCAACCGGATCGAAAAGGCCGGCGCCGCCCACTACACCAGTGATTGTCCCATGGCCGGTCACCAGATCGAAAACGGCCTCAAGGAAAAAGGGGTGGGACCTGAACATACGCTGTCCCTGCTGCGGCGGGCCTACGGCATCTGATAAGAGGAACCACTATCGTGGAGTCGAGCATGAAAAAACTGACACGTGATGACCTCTACTCCCTGGAGGAGTACGCCAAGACGCGGGCCGACTTTCGCGCGCGGGTGATGCAGCACAAGAAGAACCGCAGCGTTGCCGTCGGTCCCCATGCCACGCTGTATTTCGAGGACCGCCTGACCATGCACTACCAGGTGCAGGAGATGTTGCGCGCCGAGCGCATCTTCGAGCCCGCCGAAATCGAGGGCGAGCTGGCCGCCTACAATCCGTTGATTCCCGACGGCGTCAACCTCAAGGCCACGTTCATGATCGAGTACGACGACGAGGCCGAGCGCCGCAAGGCCCTCGCCGCGCTTATCGGCATTGAAGACCGTGTGTGGGTGAAGGTTAACGATTACGAGCGGGTGTGGGCGATCGCCGACGAGGACATGGACCGCGAGACCGGCGACAAGACCTCTTCCGTACACTTCCTGCGCTTTGAACTCACGCCCGAGATGGTCACCGCCGCCAAGGCGGGCGCGCCCCTCAGCGCCGGCATCGATCACGATCACTATACCCACCAGGTGACACCCCTGCCGCAGAACGTGCGCGACGCGCTGGTCGCCGATTTCGAATAGCGCACTCAGGACGAGCCGTCACCGCCGCGGTGGGGGTCCTGACGCCGCCGCTTGCCCACGGCAGACCAACAACACACCGTGAACACGCCCGAATAACCGCTGTCTGCGCGTTCGTGTAATATGCGGGCTGAATTGGATACAATACGCCGTGCCGCCGGCGGTGCCCGCCACAACCGATCACCGTTACCGCGCGGTTTCTTTTTATTTCAGCCGTGATTATGAAGACAAAATACGAAGCCTCCGACATTGAGGTACTGACCGGTCTTGAGCCGGTGCGCAAGCGCCCAGGGATGTATACCGACACCTCCCGGCCCGATCACCTGGCCCAGGAGGTCATCGACAACAGCGTCGACGAGGCCATCTCCGGGTTCGCCAAACACCTGGACGTCACCGTGTACCGCGACGGTTCCGTGCAGGTCAGCGACGACGGGCGCGGCATGCCGGTGGACGTGCACCCCGGTGAAAAGGTCTCCGGTGTGGAGCTCATCCTCACCCGCCTGCATGCAGGCGCAAAGTTCTCCAACAAAAACTATCGCTTCTCCGGCGGCCTGCACGGTGTCGGCGTGTCGGTGGTCAACGCCTTGTCCAAGCACCTGGAGGTATGGATCCGGCGCGACGGCAAGGAATACAACATGGCCTTCGCCGACGGGGAAAAGGCATCGCCCCTGGAGGTGGTGGGCAAAGTCCCCAAGGGCAAGTCCGGGAGCACGGTGCGCTTCTGGCCCAATCCGAAGTATTTCGACAGCCCGAAGTTCTCCCTGGCGAAGATCAAGCATCTGCTGCGCTCCAAGGCGGTGCTGTGTCCCGGCCTGACGGTCACCTTGTATGACGAGAACACCGACGAGCGCCTGGAGTGGCACTACGAGGAGGGCCTGAAGGGTTACCTGCAGGAGGCCCTGGGTCAGGGTGCCGAGCTGCTGCCCCGCGAGCCGTACACCGGCAGCATGTCGGGGAACCAGGAGACCGTGGACTGGGCGGTGGCCTGGGTGCAGGGCGAGGCGGAGCTGGTGACCGAGAGCTATGTGAATCTGATCCCCACCGCCCAGGGCGGTACCCACGTCAACGGCTTCCGCATGGGCCTGACCGACGCCGTGCGTGAGTTCTGCGAGTTCCGCAACCTCATACCCCGTGGCATCCGCATCACCCCCGATGATGTGTGGGACGGGTGCAGTTATGTGTTGTCGGTGCACCTCGGCGAGCCGCAGTTCTCCGGCCAGACCAAGGAGCGCCTGACCTCCCGGGAGTGTGCCACGTTCGTCCTCGGCGTAGTCAAGGACAGTTTCAGTCTGTGGCTCAACCAGCACACCGAGACCGGCGAGCGCCTGGCCGAATTCGTCATCCAGCGCGCCCAGGCCCGCCAGCGTTCCGGGCGCCAGGTGGTGCGCAAGAAGGTAACCAGCGGACCGGCCCTGCCGGGCAAGCTCGCCGACTGCATCTCCCAGGAGACCGAGCGCACCGAGCTGTTCCTGGTGGAGGGCGACTCCGCCGGCGGCTCGGCCAAGCAGGCCCGGGATAGGGAATTTCAGGCCATCCTGCCTCTGCGCGGCAAGATCCTCAATGCCTGGGAAGTGGGGCAGGGCGATTTGTTTTCCTCCCAGGAGGTTCACAACATCACCATCGCCCTGGGCGTGGATCCCGGCTCCGACGATCTCAAGCGGCTGCGCTACGGCAAAGTATGCATCCTGGCGGACGCGGACTCCGACGGGGCGCACATCGCCAGTTTGCTATGCGCGTTGTTCGTGCGTCACTTCCCGGCCCTGGTAGACGCCGGGCGTGTCCACGTGGCCATGCCGCCCCTGTACCGCATCGACGTGGGCAAGGAGGTCTTTTACGCCCTGGACGATGCCGAGAAGCAGGGCGTGCTGGACCGCATCGCCGCGGAGGGCAAGAAGGGCAAGGTCAACGTGCAGCGCTTCAAGGGTCTCGGCGAGATGAACCCCTCCCAGTTGCGCGAGACCACCATCGCCCCGGAGACCCGGCGCCTGGTGCAGCTCACCATGGGCAAGCAGGACGAGACCTACAATCTGCTGGACATGCTGCTGGCCAAAAAGCGCGCCGGCGATCGCCGCGCGTGGCTGGAGAGCAAGGGCGACCTTGCGGAAGTCTGATGACAGGGTTAAGGAAAGTCTGACAAATTGCCGTTCCGGGCGCAGCGTAGCGCAGACCCGGAATCCAATGCTTTTAATATAAGGTGACTCTATTCCGCCTATGACTCGCGACGACTTGATAAGCAACACACTTTCACTCTCTTGCTCTTTTACGGTTTTGACCTGAGCCATGGCCACCCAACTGGAATTTCTCACCGCCGAGCAGGTACCGCTCAAGGACTTCACCGAGAAGGCCTACCTGGACTATTCCATGTACGTCATCCTCGACCGGGCCCTGCCGCACATCGCCGACGGCCTCAAGCCGGTGCAGCGGCGCATCGTCTACGCCATGTCCGAGCTGGGCTTGTCGGCCGCGGCGAAGTATAAAAAGTCGGCGCGCACGGTGGGCGATGTGATCGGTAAGTTCCACCCCCATGGCGATGCCGCGTGCTACGAGGCCATGGTGCTCATGGCCCAGCCGTTTTCCTACCGTTACCCGTTGATCGACGGCCAGGGCAACTGGGGCAGTGCCGACGACCCCAAGTCGTTCGCCGCCATGCGCTATACCGAGGCGCGCCTCACGCCCTATGCCGTGACCCTGTTGTCCGAGGTGGAGCAGGGCACGGTGGATTGGGTACCGAACTTCGACGGCACCCTGCAAGAACCGGCGCTGCTGCCAGCACGCCTGCCCAACGTGCTGCTCAACGGGGCCAGCGGCATTGCGGTGGGCATGTCCACCGACATACCGCCCCACAACCTGCGCGAGGTGGTTGATGCCTGCATCCACCTGCTGGACCATCCCAAGGCGGGGCTGGCGGAGTTGTGCGAGTTTATTCAAGGTCCGGATTACCCCACCACCGCTGAGATCATCACCCCCCGCGAGGATATTCTCAAAATCTATGAAACCGGTACCGGTGCGCTGCGCATGCGCGCCCGTTACGAACAGGAAAACGGCGACATTGTCATCACTGCGCTGCCCTATCAGGTGTCCGGCGCGCGGGTGCTGGAGCAGATCGCGGCGCAGATCAACGCCAAGAAGCTGCCCATGGTGGAAGACCTGCGCGACGAGTCCGACCACGAGAATCCCACACGTTTTGTCATCGTGCCGCGCTCTTCGCGCATCGACGTGGGCGGGCTCATGGAGCACCTGTTCGCCACCACGGACTTGGAGCGCGGCTACCGGGTCAATCTGAATATCATCGGCACCAGCGGCCGGCCCCAGGTAAAAAACCTGCCCGACCTGCTGAACGAGTGGCTGGCCTATCGTCTGGATACCGTGCGCCGCCGGCTGGAGTTTCGGCTGGACAAGGTCACCACACGCCTGCACCTGCTGGAGGGGTTGCTGGTCGCCTACCTGCACCTGGACAAGGTGATCCACATCATCCGCACCGAGGACGACCCCAAGGCGGTGCTCATGAAACGCTACAAGCTGACCGAGGTGCAGGCCGAGGCCATTCTCGAGATACGCCTGCGCCAGCTGGCCAAGCTGGAAGAGATCAAGATCCGTGATGAGCAGGCCGCGCTGGAAAAAGAGCGCGATCAACTGGCTAAGACCCTCGCGTCCAAGCAGCTGATGAAAAAGCTGGTGCGCACCGAACTGCTGCAGGACGCGGACAAGTTCGGTGACGCGCGCCGCTCACCCCTGGTGATGCGCTCGGCGGCGCGGGCCATGGACGAAAGCGAGTTGCTGCCCACCGAACCGGTGACCGTGGTCTTGTCAGAGCGCGGCTGGGTGCGTGCAGCCAAGGGCCACGAAGTGGATTCCCGCAGCCTGAGCTATAAATCCGGTGACGGATTTCTATCCGACGCCCGGGGGCGCAGTAATCAAGCGGCGATGTTCATGGATTCCACCGGGCGAAGTTACAGCGTCCCGGCCCATACCCTGCCGTCCGCCAGGGGGCAGGGCGAACCCCTGTCGGGGCGCTTGAGCCCCCCCGACGGGGCACGCTTCGTGGGCGTTGTCATGGGGCAGGATGAAGAAGACTGCCTGCTGGCCAGCAGCGCCGGCTACGGCTTTATCACCACGGTGGGCGACCTGTATGCGAAGAATAAGGCCGGCAAGGCCGTTTTGACCGTGGCCAAGGGTGGCGAGCCTTTGGCGCCGGTGGTGGTGGACAACCCGGCGGGCGCCAAAGTGGCGATCGCCACCACGGAGGGGCGTCTCCTGGTGGTGGCCGCCAAGGCGCTACCGCGCCTGAACCGGGGCAAGGGGGTCAAGCTCATCAATATCCCGGCGGCGCGCTTTGCGGCGGGGGAGGAGCGGGTACTGGCCGTGGTGGCGTTGAACCAAAAAGATCAATTGGTGGTCTATTCAGGTCAGCGCAAGATGACACTCAAGGCTGACGATCTGAAACACTATGCGGCTGAGCGCGGCAAGCGGGGCATGAAGCTGCCCCGGGGTTATCAAAAAGTGGACCGGATCGAGGTCATCAAGGCCTAAGCCATTGCCGGGTAACGGTTTTCATGCCGCCATGCGTATATTGAAATCGACGTCCAGCACCCCCATTAATTACTGGCGTAAAATCATTTCCTAATCCCAGTTTCGGAGCCAAGACTAACTATATGAAACGCATCGTTTTATTTATCGGCACCAATATCGCTATCCTGGTGGTGTTGAGTATCGTGCTTAACCTGCTTGGCGTGGAGAGCATCCTCGACAAGAAGGGCGTGAATCTCAATATGCAGGCGCTGCTGGTCTTTTCCGCCGTTATCGGTTTCGGGGGCTCGTTTATCTCCCTGGCCATCTCCAAGTGGATGGCCAAGCGCATGACCGGCGCCCAGGTCATCCAACAGCCCCGCAACGAGTCCGAGCAGTGGCTGGTGCACACGGTACAGAATCACGCCCGAACCGCCGGCATCGGCATGCCCGAGGTGGCGGTCTACGACTCCCCCGATATCAACGCCTTCGCCACCGGCATGCGCCGCGACAGCGCCCTGGTGGCGGTGAGTACCGGCCTGCTGCGCTCCATGAACCGCGACGAGGCCGAGGCGGTGCTGGGTCATGAAGTCAGTCACATCGCCAACGGCGACATGGTGACCCTGGCCCTGATACAAGGCGTGGTCAACACCTTCGTGGTGTTCCTGTCGCGGGTGATCGGTTTTGTGGTGGACCGGGTGGTGTTCAAGGTAGAACGCGGCACCGGTCCGGCGTTCTGGATCACCACCATCATCGCCCAGATCGTGCTGGGCATCCTGGCCAGCATGATCGTGATGTGGTTCAGCCGTCAGCGTGAGTTCCGCGCCGATGCCGGTGGTGCGCACCTGGCGGGCAAGGGCAAGATGATCTCAGCCCTGGAACGCCTCAAGGCCAGTACCGAGCCCTCGCACCTGCCCACGCAGCTGGCCGCCTTCGGCATCTCCGGCGGCATGGGACACGGCCTGGCGCGGCTTTTCATGAGCCACCCGCCGTTGGACGAGCGCATCGCCGCGTTGAAGAGCAGTCAATAAGACTAAAAGTTTGCAAGATTAAAATAGAAGCAGCATCATGGTCCGGCGTCCGTTGTTCAGGCGCCGGGCCATTTTTCGTTTTTTAAAATCTAATTTCTCAGTGACAGACTGTATCGCCCGATGGCGGTAGATGCGGTTCCTGGTTTTCATCTTTCAATTGTAAAAATAAGGAATTTGATTTATGCCATTGATACGACCCTTCGCCGGCCTCCGGCCTGATCCATCCCAAGCCGCCGCAGTGGTCGCGCCGCCCTATGACGTGTTGAACTCGGCGGAGGCCAGGGTCCGCGCGGCGGGCAAGCCGTGGAGTTTCCTCCACATATCCAAGCCGGAGATTGACTTGCCTCAAGGTACCGACCCGTACAGCCCTGAGGTATACGCAAAGGGCGCCGAGAACCTGGCAAGGATGTCCCGCGAAGGCGTGCTGCGCCGCGATAATAAACCTCTTTACTATGTGTATCGCCTCACCATGGGCGATCACGTGCAGACCGGCCTGGTGGCCGTGGCCTCGGTGGCGGAGTATGACAAAAACCGCATCCGCAAGCACGAGTTCACCCGCCCCGACAAGGAAGACGACCGGGTACGTAACATCGAGGCCTTGAATGCGCAGACCGGCCCGGTGTTTTTGGCCTATCGGGCGGACCCCAGCGTGGATGAGCTGCTGGCGGCCATCAGCACGGGCGTCCCGGAGGTCGACGTCACCGCCGATGACGGCGTGCGTCACTGCATGTGGGTGGTGCGCGACGACAACCAGCTGGCATTCCTGACCAAGGCGTTCGACGCCATGGACGTGCTCTACATCGCCGACGGCCATCACCGTTCCGCCGCCGCATCCCGTGTGGCCGCACAGCGCCGTGCCGCCAATGCCGGCCACACCGGTGACGAGGCGTACAATTATTTTCTGAGCGTCATTTTTCCCCATGACCAACTGCAGATACTGGATTACAACCGCGTGGTGAAAGACCTCAACGGCCTGTCGCCCAAGGCGTTTCTCGATCGCGTGAGTGATGATTTCGATGTCATCACCAGCGATGTCCCCGTCAAGCCGGGAAAAGAGGGGGAGTTCGGCGTCTACCTGGACGGCCACTGGTACCGGCTGGAGGTCAAGGATGACCGCGTCGACACCGACGACCCGGTGGCACGCCTGGACGTGAGTGTCTTGTCCGACTTTCTCATCGCACCGGTCCTGGGAATCGGCGACCCGCGCCGCGATCAGCGCATTGATTTCGTCGGCGGCATCCGCGGTCTCAAGGCCCTGGAACAGCGGGTGAACAACGGCGAGGCGGCGGTGGCGTTTTCGTTATACCCAACGCAAATGGAAGCTCTCATGGCGGTGGCCGATGCCGGCCAGGTGATGCCCCCCAAGTCGACGTGGTTCGAGCCGAAACTCGCCGATGGGTTGGTTTCTCACGTTCTCGACTAGGGTTTTGTTTATATTAAAAGTCGCAGGTCCCAGATCTCAAGTCGGGGAAAACCCAAGAAGAATCGTGACACGCGTGGAGAATGCCGCTTGACGGTTGCGACGTATGCGACTCAAGCTGGATGTTGACCTGCGACCTGCGACCTGCGACCTGCGACCTGCGACCTGCGACCTGCGACCTGCGACCTGCGACCTGCGACCGCGCGCGAAGCGCGCCTACATGGGCTCTTCAAACGCATACTGCAACTGCGCATCCGGGCGCTGCACGTAGTGTCCCTGGATAAAGTCCGCACCCCAGCGCCACAAGAAGCTCAGGCTGCGGGCGTCTTCGACGAAGGCCACGATGGTGCGTTTGCCGGTAGAGCGGGCGTTTTCTATCAACATCTTGACCTTGGCCTGGTGCTGTTCGTTGGTGGCCAGATCATGGGTCAGGGAGCCGTCGATTTTGATATAGTCCACGTCCGTTGATTTGATGACGTTCACCGCGTCGGAGCTGCGCCCAACGTGTTCCAGGGCGCACTGGCAGTGAAGCTCATGCAGGCCCTCGATGGCCTTTTGTAATTTCTCCCCATGTTTGACGCATGCCTCGCAGATCTCAAACACCAGGCGGTCACCGGTGATCCGGCTGTCGCGCAATTGCTGGCTGAGCCACGGCAGGAACGACGGATCCGCCAGGGTCTGCTGGTCCAACTTGATAAAGAACCGTGTTTCCTTCTGCTCACCCTGGCGTTCCTGGAGTTTTTCCAGTCCGCTGTGAATGACCCAGCGGTCGATTTCCGGCATCAGGTTGGCCTGGGTGGCGGCGCTCATGAATTCCCCGGGCAGCATCTCATGGCCATGGCCGTCCAGCATGCGCAGCAGTATTTCGTAGGTTTCCCCCGGATTGGCGTGCAGATTGACGACGGGCTGAAATACCATGCGGAAGCGGTCGTGCTGGAGCGCTTCACGTATTTGGCTTTCGACGCTGGACTCGCGGGCGGAGCGGAGCTTGTCGTCGGCCAGCTGGTCGTAGACATGCAGTTGCCCGCAGCCCTCGCCCTGGGCCACTTCACAGGCCAGGCTGGCCTTCGAAATCACCTCCTCCAGGGTGCATTGTTCCTGACCGAACAGTCCTACACCCATGCTGCAGGTGACCTGCATGCCGCGCCCCGGCATGTCGAATTTGTGCTCACGCACCCGTTGCAATAGGGTCGCGGCAGTGCTGTCGACCTGCGACCGGGTCTGGTTGCTGACAAGCACGGCGAAGGTGGCGTCTCGTATTCTGACGGGGATGTCTTCGCTGCCCACCGCCTTGCGTATAACGTTTCCCAGATCGGCGATAATCAGGCCGCAGCCCGCATCGCCCAGTTCACGGTGTGTTTCATCATAGCGATCGAGCTTGATATACAACAGACCGTTGAAGTGATCCCCATCGGTGCGCTGATCCGCGACCGTATTGAAAACTTCCACCAGGTATTGATGGCTGAACAGGCCGGTAAGCAGGTCGTGGCCCCCGGCGGTCCCGTGACCGTCGCCCGCCAGGGTCGTCGCTGCCACCGCCGTCCCGCCCGGTACGGGTGCGGTGCGCGGTGCGCTGCCTTGGGACAGCGCCGCATCCATGGCAAGCCGCGTGCACGCCATGTCATCCAAGGCCAGGATATACCGCACGCCCGTGCGTAGCGCCCGGGCATAGCCCGCCGTGGAGATATTGTCCATGGCCATGAGCAACGGGATATCGCTGCCGTGGTAAGACAGGGTCTGGGCAAGCTGCTGGAGCTGTGTGTCCGGGGTGGCCCATGAGGCGATAATGAGGTCCCAGTGACCGCCGGCCAACGCCTTGTCCAGTTGTGCCGTATCCTTGAGGTGGCCCGCCTTCAGCGAGTAGCCGGCGCTGCGAATCACCTCCACTATCTCTTTACAGACATCGACGGACTCCTCATAGACCATCACCTGCAGCGGTTGGGCACCGGTACCCCGGGCAGGGAGCGGGCTGTTGTTATGATTTTCCATAAATATCCTTGTTATACAATTAAATAAATTGTTTTATTCGAGTAAATTATAGGTTGATGTGGATCCTCCGTACCCGCTTGGATGAGCGGCGGCAGGGCGCCATCCACCGTCATATATCCCTGTATCGGCGTCGCGACAGGACTAATTAACAGTGGACAGTGGCGGGGTGGAGGGTGTAGTCCCAGGCGGGAGCGGGGTCTTATAGGGCGCGCCGGCCGCCTCGCGCACGAGCCGCGGGACCAGGTAACCGGGAAGACTGCACTGCAGGGATGCGATCAGCGCCAGCGCCTCCTCTTCGGGCACCTGGAAGTGCGCCGTGCCGGCGGTTTTGTCCAGCATGTGCAGGTAGTAGGGCAGGACACCTGCATCGAATAGAGCCGTACTGAGCCGCATCAGGGCCAGGTGATTGTCGTTCACGCCGCGCAGCAGGACTGACTGATTGAGCAGGGTGACACCCGCATCCTTCAGGCACGCCAGGGCAGTGCGGACGCCGGGGTCGATCTCGTTGGGGTGATTGGCGTGTATCACCATGACCGTCTTGGCGCTAACGGCGCCGAGCCAGGCCAACAGCCCCCCGTCTATGCGCTCGGGCAATACCACCGGCAGCCGGGTATGAATGCGCAGGCGTTGCACGTGGGGGATTGCGCACAACTCGTCAGTGAGGGCGATGAGGCGCTGATCACTGAGGGTCAGGGGGTCGCCGCCGCTGAGAATGACTTCTTCTATGCTGTTGTCGGCGGAGATGTACTCCAGTGCCCGGGCCCAGTGGCCCTTGAGCGGATTGGAATCGCTGTACGGAAAATGCTGCCGGAAGCAGTAACGGCAGTGGATGGCGCAGGCACCGGTGGTCACCAGCAACGCCCGGCCGTGGTACTTGTGCAGCAGGCCCGGCTGCTTGACGGCATCCAGGTCACCCACCGGGTCGCTGTGAAATCCCGGCGTTGCCTGCGCCTCGGCGGCCAGCGGAAGCACTTGGCGCAGCAGTGGATCATCGGGGTCGCCCGCGCGCATGCGCGCCGCGTATCCGCGCGGCACGCGAAATGGAAAACGCGGCTGTGCGGGATACACGTCCAACATAGACGCGTCGAGTTTTAAGTCGTGCAACAGCGCGTGGGGGTCGGTGTAGGCCTCGGCCAAGGCCCGCTGCCACGGCGACGGCTGCCAGGGGGCGACGTTTCGCGATATCATATCAATACAGGGCTGAATCCAGTGGCCTGGATATAATGGGTGGAAAGAGGGGATATGGTAACTTTAAGCACCAACGAATTGAAGAACGGTCAGCGGGTGATCATCGACAACGATCCCTACCAGATCGTCGAGTGCGACTTCGTCAAGCCGGGCAAGGGACAGGCGTTCACCCGCGTCAAGATGCGCAACCTCAAGACCGGGCGCATGGTCGACCGCACCTATAAGTCCGGGGAGTCCCTGGAGGGCGCCGACGTGGTGGACACAGAGATGCAGTACCTCTATAACGACGGTGAGTTCTGGCACTTCATGGTGCCGCAGAGCTTCGAGCAGTATGCCGTCGGCGCCGATGTGGTGGGCGATGCGTCCAAGTGGCTCAAGGGGCAGGAGACATGCCTGGTCACCCTGTGGAACGGCAATCCGCTCAGTGTCGATCCGCCCAAGTTCGTGGTGCTGCAGGTGGCCGAGACCGATCCGGGGCTGCGCGGGGACACCAGCGGCGGCGGCGGTAAACCCGCCACCCTGGAGGGCGGCGCCGTGGTACGCGTGCCCCTGTTCATCGAGATCGGCGAGGCCATCAAGGTCGACACGCGTACCGGCGAGTATGTCGCCCGCGCCAAGGAGTAGTGTCCGGGTCGGCCGTGCTGCCCTGATCGTCAAACGCGATGGCCATCATGTCCGGTGACAACGCCTGGCAACCGACGGCCTCCCTGGATACCCTGCGGTTACGGGCGCGGGTCCTTGAGGCTATGCGCGGATTTTTCAAGCAGCACGGGGTGCTGGAAGTGGAAACGCCCGTGTTGTGCGCCTCCACCACCTCGGACCCGAACATCGACAGCCTGCGCAGCCGCGTCATGGTCAACGGCGCTGCATGCCCGGTGTACCTGCACACCTCGCCGGAATTCGCCATGAAGCGCCTGCTCGCCGCGGGCAGCGGTTCGATCTATCAAATCTGCAAGGTGTTTCGCGACGGCGAGGCGGGGCGCCTGCATAACCCCGAATTCACCCTGTTGGAATGGTATCGCTGCGGCTACGACCATCACGCATTGATGGATGAAGTGGAGGCGCTGCTCAAGGAACTCCTCGATACCGGCCCGGCGCAGCGCTGCACTTATTATGAAGTGTTCCACCGCTTTACCGGTGTGGATTTGTCCCATGCCACGGATGCCGCACTGCACCGCTGCGCCGTGGCCCATGGACTGGCCGCCGCGACCCGGCAACCCGCCGACGACCGAGACCTGTATTTGAATTTCTTGATGAGCCATGCAGTGGCGCCCCGCCTGGGGCATGAAGCACCGGTGTTCGTCTATGATTTTCCCGTCACCCAAGCCGCCATGGCCCGCATCAGGCCCGGTACGCCGCCGGTGGCGGAGCGCTTCGAGTTGTTCATCAACGGGATTGAATTGGCCAACGGCTACCATGAGTTGAATAATGCCGGCGAGCAGCGGCGCCGCTTTGAACAGGAACGCAGCCGGCGTCGATTCACGGGTCAGCCGGTCTTCGAGGCCGATGAGCGGTTCCTGGCAGCGATCGAGCATGGATTGCCCGATTGCGCCGGCGTGGCCCTGGGGGTGGACCGTTTGGTCATGTTGTGTGCCGGCA
>Ga0316583_10000354_pt1 | contig 13156 bp, 11 predicted proteins | sample J_170502JBrBrA_D_FD_204513 | JGI IMG/M metagenome (GOLD analysis project Ga0316583, IMG submission 204513) | Rhizosphere microbial communities from salt marsh grasses in Alabama, United States - J_170502JBrBrA | ecosystem: Host-associated > Plants > Roots > Rhizosphere | place: USA: Alabama... | reverse complement strand
GGGACCTTGGCAAGCAGCCGCTTGCTGACGCCGGGGCCGAGCTTGGCCGAAAGGTCGACGTTTACGGCGCCGCTGACAGGATCATAGGTGCCGGCGCCGGCGGCGCTCAGCTCCGGCGAGATCAGCAACAGCCGGGTCAGACGCCAGGGGATGTGTTCGAGGTCGATGGTAGCCGCGGCTCGCTCGAACGCGCCGGCACCGGCGACCTGTTCGCCCGCTGGCTTGGGTGCGCCAGCGGCGCGCTCGAGCGCGATCTGGGCAAGCCCCTTGAGAAGCGAAGAGCTGGAGGCGAGCTGCTTGTCGAGCGCTTGCACCAGGTCCCAGCCTGGCAGCTCGAGTTGGTTTGCGGTGACCTCGACCCGCCCGCCCAGGGTGGTCGCGTCGAGAGTCGTCCGGCTCAGGTCGACCTCCAGCTCGGCGGTGGCGTCGATGTCGCCCGAGAGCTTGTCGTGCGTTTTGCCGAAGCCGGCCAACAACGCCGCGAGTCGGGCTCCCTTGAGCGTGCCTTGTAGGCTCAGTGCCCCGGGCGGAGCTGCCGGGGCCACCTTTGCCTGCAGGTGCAGGGCGCCGCCGGCCAGGGTCGCCGCAATGGGATCGGCCTCGAGAACGGCGTTGGAGCGCAGCCGGAAGACCGTGCTGACGTTCTCGAGCGGCGGCAGGTCCGGCGCGAGTCGGATACGGGCGGCCGTGAGCCGGCCCGAGGCGGTCGTCAGCAGACCACCCCCGGTAGCGCTCCGCAGGCTGATGTCGGCGGTGAGGTTCCCCGGTCCCTCGATGTCGAGTGGCAGCGGAAATGTCGCCCGGGCAAGGCGGAGCGCGTCCCCGATCGGCGCTTCGGGAATCTTGAACGACAGTACGGGCGTGGGAAGGAGCCGGCCGGCTCCCGTGACCGAGACTCCAGCTGCGTTCACGTCGAGGCGCTCGAGGGTCCATCGCTCGCCCGATCGCATCACCTTGAATGAAGCGCCGAGTTTGTCCAGGGGCGCATCGCCCGCCAGGAAGGCCGCGTTGTGGGCCGAGAGCTTGCCCTCAAAGCGGTCGCCTCCCGTTACCTGGACGGTGCCCGAGACCGAGGTGCCGGGCCGGATCAGGCCGGCGGTCAGCCACGGCGGGAGGGCGGCGCTGCGGATCGCGTCGAGCTCGAGCGTGAACGGTCCCTGGACGGCGCCCTTCCAAGCGACCCTGCCGCCGTCGTCAGGCAGGGTGGCCGAACCGTGAAGGCCCCCGGTGACCGGATCGAGGTCGGTCGAGATATCGCTCAGCGTCCAGGCCGGCACTTGGCTTCCGACCTCCGACACCGTGACGGCGCCCTGGCGGATCCTGACCTGCTGCACCTGAACGTCGAGCCGGGACGAGCTGGCAGTCGCCGTTGTCGCGCCGCCGGTCTTCTGTGGTGTCCGCCAGGGTGGGAGGGCAAGGCGGTCTCCGGTTCTCGTGAGCGTGATCCGAGGTCCGATGACGTCGATCCGGTGGACGACGAGGTGTCCACGCAAGAGCGGCAGCAGCTCAGCGCGGGCCGCCAGCTCCGCCACCTCCAGGGTGGCGTGGCTTGCCGGGTCGGCGGCGCGGACGGGGCTGATACGAACAGCCGGACCGTGTAGGAGTGACAGGTCGATGTTGCCCAGCGTGACTTTCCAGCCGGTACGGTCACGCAGGGAGCTCTCGATCCGGCCCCGATACTGCTCGACGTTGGCCAGGCGCGGCAGCAGGATCGCGCCAGCAACGGCGATAACGATCAGGATGAGGACGGTGGCGATGAGGGCCTTCTTCATCACGCCTCGCTCCTTCCGTACCCGAGGGCCACCGCTCGAGTATATGTCCGGCGGCGGCGGTTGACGCTCGAACGAAGGCACCCGGCACGTGGTGTACACTCCGGCGCACGTGCCGGGTTCCGCTCGTCTCGCCCTGCTGGCCGCCTGCTTCCTGTGGGCGGTGTCGTTCGTTGCGACCAAGGTGGCGTTGGCAAGCACGCCGCCGCTGTCGGTGGTTGCGCTGCGGCTGGTGATCTCGGCCGCGTGCTTCGTGGTCTGGATCGCGGCGACGGGACGGACTTTCCGCATCGGCGGAACGCGGCAGCTGGTCCGGCTGCTCGGACTCAGCCTGCTCGGAACCGGCCTGCACTATGGGATTCAGACCATCGGCCTGGAGTACACGACCGCGTCCAACGCGTCGCTGTACGCGGTCACCGGGCCGATCACGATCGTCGTCCTGGCGGCCATCTTCCTGCACGAGCCGGTGGGGACCCGGAAGGTGGTTGGCATCGTGCTGGCCGTGCTCGGCGTGCTGACGGTGATGGGCATCGACACGCTCTCCAGGGCCGACCTCGGTGGTCACGTCCTCGGCGATGCTCTGGTCCTCGGCAGCATCGTGCTGTGGGGGATGTTCACGGTGTTCGGAAAGAAGCTGACGGACGAGCTCGGAGCGCTGCGGGTGACCGCGGTCGTCACCATCATCGGCGCGACCTGGATGCTCCCGGTGGGCTGGATCGAGGCCCGGCTGCGGTCGTTCTCGTTGGTGCGGGTCACGGTCGACGGCTGGGTCGCGATCGCCTTCCTCGGTATCGGCTGCTCGTTCCTGGCCACTCTGCTGTACTTCATGGCCCTCGAACGTACCGAGTCGCAGAAGGTCGGCGTCTACCTGTACACCATCCCGCCAATGACTGCGGTCGTCGCGGCGCTCTACCTCCACGAGGTCCTCACGCCCCGCTTCTTCCTCGGTTCGCTGCTGGTTTTCGGCGGCGTCTGGCTCACGGAGCGTGGCTAGCTCCAATGCCACCCGGGAACCCGGTTCGGCTGCGATCCACTTGAGGGGACGTGTTTTCTTAGGATATTGAGACTAGGTATCTTAACTAGGAATAGTTCTTGACAACCTGAATTCCATAGTCGTAGGATTGATCCAGCGAACAATCGAAGCCGGTCTCCTGCCGGCTGCGGACAAAAAGGGGGGGTTATGAGTTCCTCGGGTCATCCGAAGACGACGTACGACGTTCTTCGAGCCCACGGGGTCGACCGGCGGAAGTTCCTCAAGTTCTGCACATTGACGGCCGCCGCCATGGGTCTGGATGTTTCGCTCGTGCCCAAAGTCGTCGAGGCGATGGAGACCAAGCCGCGAATTCCGGTGATCTGGCTCCACGGCCTCGAGTGCACCTGCTGCTCCGAGTCGTTCATTCGTTCCTCGCACCCGATCGCCCAGGACGTCATTCTCAACATGATCTCGCTCGACTACGACGACACCCTGCAGGCTGCGGCCGGCGAGCAGGTCGAAGAGATCCGGCGCAAGGTCATGAAGGAGCATCCCGGCGAGTACGTGCTGGCGGTCGAGGGCAACGCGCCGACCAACGATGGCGGCGTCTACTGCACGGTCGGGGGGGACACCTTCCTCAACGTCCTGCGCGAGACGGCGGAACACGCGAAGTTCGTGGTGGCGTGGGGCTCCTGCGCGTCGAACGGTTGCGTGCAGTCGGCCTACCCGAATCCGACCGGCGCCAAGCCGGTTCACGAGCTGATCCACGGCAAGCCGATCGTCAATGTTCCCGGCTGCCCGCCGATCGCGGAGGTCATGACCGGCGTCCTGACCTACGTGCTGACGTTCGGCCGTCTGCCCGAGCTCGACAGCTTTCACCGGCCGAAGATGTTCTACGCCCAGCGGATCCACGACAAGTGTTACCGCAGGGCGTACTTCGATGCTGGGCAGTTCGTCGAGGAGTGGGACGACGACGGTGCGCGCAAGGGCTGGTGCCTGTACAAGATGGGGTGCCGCGGACCGACGACTTACAACTCGTGCTCGACCTTCAAGTGGAACAATGGGGTTTCCTACCCGATCGGTTCCGGGCACGGCTGTATCGGGTGTAGTGAGAACAACTTCTGGGACAACAGCCCGTTCTATGACCGCCTCACCTCGATTCCGGTACCGGGCATCGAGGCGACGCCTGACGGCGTCGGCGAAACACTCGCCATTGCCGCCGGGGTGGGCGTGGCGGCGCACTTTGCGTCGTTCATGGTCAAGAAGGGCCTCGACCGCTCCCGTGGCCGGGACGCCGAGTCCGACGAGTAAGGGGGGGATTCCATGACAGCACAGCGAGTCGTCGTCGACCCGGTCACCCGCATCGAGGGTCACCTGCGCATCGAGGCGATGCTCGACGGGAAAGGCACCATTCAGGATGCGATGTCTTCCGGCACGATGTGGCGAGGCATCGAGATCATCTTACGCAACCGCGATCCGCGCACCGCATGGGCATACTGCGAGCGGATCTGCGGCGTCTGCACGACCGTGCACGCGCTGGCCTCGGTGCGCGCGGTCGAGAACGCCGTCGGGATCACCGTGCCGCGCAACGCGGACATCATCCGCAACATCATGTTCCTGACCCAGTACGTGCAGGACCACGTGATTCACTTCTACCACCTCACTGCGCTCGACTGGGTGGACTTGGTGTCGGCACTCGGCGCGGATCCGGCTAAGACAGCCGCACTGGCGCAGGCGGTGTCGCCGCACTGGCCCAAGGCCACCACCGGCTACTTCTCGGACGTCAAAGCAACGCTCAGCAAGTTTGCGAGCTCCGGGCAGCTCGGGATCTTCGCCAACGCCTATTGGGGCCACCCGGCCTACAAGCTGCCGGCCGAGGCCAACCTGATGGCGGTGGCGCACTACCTCGAGGCGCTGAAGTGGCAGAAGGAGATCGCGAAGATCCACACCATCTTCGGCGGTAAGAACCCGCACCCGAATTATCTCGTCGGTGGGATGGCCTGCGCCATCGACATGCAGAGCGACAACGCCATCAACATGGAACGGCTCAACTACGTCAAGGGCCTCATCACGCAGGCCCAGGGCATTGTCGAGAACCTCTACCTTCCAGATCTGCTTGCCGTGGCTTCCTTCTACCCTGAATGGACGACCTACGGGGGCGGCCTCGGCAACTACATGAGCTACGGCGACATGCCGCAGAACGGGATCGGAGATCCCTCGACCTTCCTGTTCCCTCGCGGCATCATCCTCGACAAGGACCTGTCCAAGGTCCTTGAGGTCGACCCGACCGATCCGGACCAGATCCGCGAGCAGGTCGCGCACTCCTGGTACACCTACCCAGCAGGGACCGAGGCCCTGCACCCGTGGGACGGGGTCACCGAGCCCAAGTACACGGGCCCCAAGCCGCCTTACAAGCAGCTCGACGAGAACGGACAGTACTCGTGGCTGAAGGCCCCCCGTTGGCGCGGCAAGGCGATGGAGGTTGGGCCGCTGGCGCGAGTCCTGATCGGCTTCGCGAGCGGACGAGACGACTTCAAGGAGGTCGTCACCGAGGCATTGGGACAACTCAAGATCCCGGCCGCGGCACTGTTCTCGACCCTGGGCCGACTCGCGGCACGCGGCCTCGAGACCCGGCTGGCGGCGCACTGGCTGCAGGCGGAGTTCGACCGGCTGGTCGCCAACATCAAGGCCGGGGACCAGCAGGTGGCGGACACCACGCGCTGGGAGCCCGCGACCTGGCCCGCCGAGTGCAAGGGGTTCGGTTTCACCGAGGCGCCGCGCGGCTCGCTCGGGCACTGGGTCCACATCAAGGACACGAAGATCGCCAACTATCAGGCCGTCGTTCCCTCGACCTGGAACGCGTCGCCGAAGGACAGCGAGGGCCAGCACGGCGCCTACGAGGCGGCGCTGCTGGGAACGCCGATGGCAGACCCGAAGCGGCCGGTCGAGATTCTCCGGACCATCCACTCCTTCGACCCGTGCCTGGCGTGCGCGTCTCACGTGTTCGGCCCGGACGGCGAGAAGCTGGCAGAAGTGGTCGTGCGCTAGGAGGTGAGTCATGGCAACCAACGTGGGTGCGTTCCGCCCCGAGGAGCTGGCAGCCAGCCCTCACCGGTTCTTCCGGCGCCGCTACGTTTGGCAGTGGCCGATCCGGGTCTTCCACTGGACCAACGCCATCTCGATCACGGTGCTGTTCCTGACCGGGCTGTACATCGCACACCCGATACTGGCACCGGCCGGCGAGGCCTACAAGGCGTTCGTGATGGGGCGAGTGCGCCAGATCCATTTCCTGTTCGCATTCATCTTCGCGGTCGGCTTCATCTGGCGGATGTACTGGTTCTGGATGGGCAACAACTACGCCCGCTCGGGCTTCCCGTTCTTCTGGCGCCGCAGCTGGTGGCAGGACCTGTTTCGCCAGCTGGGTGACTACCTCCACCTCAGGCGCGGCCATGTCCACCTCGGCCACAACGCCCTTGGCGGGCTGTCGTATACGGTGTTCGTGATCGCGTTGGGGTGGGCGCAGCTGCTGACCGGCCTCGCCATGTATTCGGAGTCCAACCCGGGCGGCTTCTGGAGCTCGCTGGTGGGGTGGGTGATCCCGCTGGCCGGGGGCTCGTTCCAGGTTCATATGTGGCACCACCTGTTCGCGTGGCTGTTCGTGGTGTTCGCGATTCTCCACCTGTACATCGTGTTTTACGACGGCCAGCAGTACAAGAACGGCCTGGTCACCTCGATGATCTCGGGCGTCAAGTTCTACCAGGAGGGCGACGTGGATCATGACAGCTGGCTCAGCTAGCCCGCAGAGCACTACCGAGCCGCTCTTGGTTCTGGGCCTCGGCAACCTGCTGCTGCGGGACGACGGTGTCGGCCTCGAGCTCCTCAAGAGGCTCGAGGGCCGGTTCGCCGATGCGCCTGGGATCGAGCTGGTGGAGGGCGGGACGCAGGGTCTCGCCCTGCTGCCTTTCCTCGAGCGGAGGCCAGGGCTGCTGGTTCTGGATGCCGCCGCGTTCGGCGCGGCGCCGGGGACGGTCCACGTGATGTGGAATCCGGAGCATCACGCGGCACCGCGCGGGATCGGCGCGCACGAGGGCAACGCGGGCGAGCTGCTGGATGCGGCGCGGCTGATCGGCTACCTGCCCGAGCAGGTGTGCCTGGTGGGCGTTGAGCCGGCGGACATCAGTACCGGGATCGGCCTGTCGGGTGAGGTCGAAGGGGCGCTCGAGGCCGCGCTCGAGGCGGCCACGGCCGCCGTCGCCCGCCTCACGGCGAGCTAGCCGGGAGCAGCACGACGACATGTCGGGCACGGTCGTTTTCGGGCGCCAGCCAGGGGTTGGAGAGAGCCGGCATCGAGACGTATTATCAGAAAATGCTGGAGTAGCGTCGATGCACGAGATGGGAATCGCGATCGAGATTTACCGCACATCCCGCGAAGCGGTCCTCGGCCATGGACCGGGCCGCATCGAGCGAGTGCGGGTGGCGGTCGGCGAGCTGGCGGCGGTCGAGCCCGATCTGCTGTCCTTCGCCTGGGAGGCGGTGGTGGCCGGTAGCGCAGACTCGGAGGCGGCGCTCGAGGTTGACTGGCGTCCCGCCCGTCAGCTGTGCTCGACCTGCGGCGAGGTCGCCGAGCGGGCGAGCGGGTCATGGCTGCGGCTTTGCCCGCGCTGCGAGCAGCCGCTCGCGGTCGAGGGAGGGGACGAGCTGGACATCCTCGAGATCGTGTACGAGGCCGAGGAGCCCGCCGTCAGGGAGGCGTGATGAAGACCATCGTGACGGTCAAGCGCAAGGCGCTCGCATCCAACGATGAGCGGGCCGGGCAGCTGCGGGCGATGCTCGCCGAACGGGGAACGCTGGCCCTCAACCTGATCTCGTCGCCCGGCTCGGGCAAGACGACCCTGCTCGAGGCGACGCTGCGCGAGCTCGGTGGGGAGCTTCGGTGCGCTGTGCTCGAAGGGGATGTTGCCACCGAGCGTGACGCCGAGAGGATCCGCGCCCTGGGCGTTCCTGCGCACCAGATCCTCACCGGCGGCGCCTGCCACCTCGACGCGCGCCTGGTCCAGGGAGGGCTGGAGGAGGGCCGCATCCCGGAGGTCGACATCCTCTTCATCGAGAACGTGGGCAACCTCATCTGCCCGACTTCCTATGACCTCGGCGAGGACCTCAAGGTCGTGCTGTTGTCGGTGACGGAGGGTGACGACAAGCCGTTCAAGTACCCGGCGATCTTCGCCCGCGCCGAGGTCGCGGTGATCAGCAAGGCGGACCTGCTGCCTCACGTACCCTTCGATCTCGCCGCGGTAAAGGAGCAGATCGCCACCCTCAATCCGCGGGCCACGATCCTGCTGACCTCCTCTCTCACCGGCCAGGGCATGGGTGCGTGGTACGACCTGCTGCGGGCGCGGCTGGCGACCAAGAGGGAGGAAACGGCGTGAGCGACGGCGGGGGGACCCGGGTGCGGGTACGGTGCCGCGGCACCGTGCAGGGCGTCGGGTTTCGCCCCGCAGTCCACCGTCTGGCCTCGTCTCTCGGCCTCGGCGGGTGGGTCACCAACGATCCTCAGGGAGCCACGATCGAGATCGAGGGCCAGGAGGCGATGGTCACCGCATTCGTGGACCGGCTGCAGGCCGAGCTGCCGCCGCTGGCCCGTCTCGACGGCGTCGACGCTGAGCCGTGCGCGCCGTGCGGCGAGGTTGCCTTCACGGTGCGGCAGTCTGCGTTGGGTCGGCGAGAGGGCGCCCTGGTGCCACCCGATGCGGTGCTGTGTGCCGACTGCCGCCGTGAGATGGAGACCGAGGGCGATCGCCGCTACCACTACCCGTTCACGACCTGCACCAACTGCGGTCCGCGCTTCTCGCTGGTCCGTGAGCTGCCGTACGACCGCGAGCGAACCTCGATGGCCTGCTTCCCGCTGTGCGTCGCGTGCCGGCGGGAGTACGAGGACCCTCGGGACCGGCGTTACCACGCGGAGCCGGTGGCATGCCCGGTGTGCGGCCCGCGCCTGTGGCTCGCGGGGCCGAAAGGCGAAGAGGTCGCTGTTGCAGCCGACCCCGTGGCACACGTCCGGTCGGAGCTCCTTGCGGGCTGGATCGTGGCGGTCAAAGGGGTCGGCGGGTTCCAGCTCGCCTGCCGCGCCGACTCGTCGGAGGTCGTCGAGCGGCTGCGTACCCGAAAGCGGCGGCAGGGCAAGCCGTTCGCAATCATGGTCAGGGACCTCACGGCGGCGCACAGCCTGGTCGAGCTCGACGAGGAATGCGAGAGGTTGCTGCTGTCACCGCGGTCGCCGATCGTGCTCGCGCCGCGTCGGCGGCCCTCACCCATTGCCGAGGGGGTAGCGCCGGGTCTCGAAGATCTCGGCGTCATGCTGCCGACCACGCCGTTGCACGTCGAGCTCCTGCGTGACCGACGTCTACCGCCGCTGGTGATGACCTCGGCAAACCTGTCGGAGGAGCCGCTGTGCCGGACGAACCGGGAGGCGGTCGAGCGCCTGGCCGGCGTCGCCGATCTCTACCTGATGCATGACCGCGACGTCGTTCGACGGATCGACGACTCGGTGGTGCGCAGCTCGTCGCGCGGCCCGGTGATGGTGCGGCGCGCCCGCGGCTGGGTGCCGGAGCCGCTGCCGCTGCCGGTTGCGGCGCCCGTGCCGGTGGTCGCCACCGGCGGCCACCTGCAGGTGACCGCCTGCGTGGCGGTCGGAGAGCAGGCGTTTCCCTCGCAACACGTCGGCGACCTGGACTCGGTCGCCGCACGCGCGTTCCTCGGTGAGGTGACCGAGAGCCTGGTGGCGTTCCTGCAGGCTGAGCCGGGGCTGGTAGCCGCCGACGAGCATCCGGACTACGCCAGCGGCTGGCTGGCACGGGAGCTGGGCGAGCGTTGGGGCGCAGAGGTACTGGCTGTCCAGCACCACCTCGCCCACGCCGCCGCGGTGCTGGCCGAAAACGGCCGGTTCCCCGGTCCGGGGCAGCGGCGCTTCGCGGTGACGCTGGACGGTACCGGGTGGGGCGGGGACGGCGCCGCCTGGGGCGGCGAGTGGCTGGAGGTTGACGGAGACCTCGGCTGGCGCCGGCTCGCCTCCCTCGAGCCTCTGCCGCTGGTGGGCGGCGAGGCCGCGGTGCGCGAGCCGTGGCGGGTCGCGGTGGCTGCCCTCGACCGCTCCGGGGACGGCGACCTGATCGAACGAACGCCGCTCGCGGGCCTGGTCGGTTCTGAGCGGCTGCGGCAGGTGCTCAGCCTGTGCAAGAGCGGGCACTGGCCGCTGGCAAGCGGCGCCGGGAGGGTGTTCGAGGCGGCGGGCGCACTGCTCGGCGTTGCACTGGACAACCGTTGGGAGGGCGAGGCGGCGGTGCGACTGGAGGCACTGGCGGCGAGCTCGCCTCGACCGGTGCAGGCATGGGAAGAGGTCCGGCTCGGCAACGAGGCGAGAGTGCTGCCGTCCTCGCGGCTGCTGTCGGCGGCGGCGCGGCGGCTTGCCGCCGGCGAGCCACCGTCCGAGGTGGCGGCCGGCTTTCACGCCACCTTCACCAGGCTCGCGGCCGACCTCACGATCGGTCTCGGGCTGCCGGCGGGCTCGGCGGTCGCCCTCGGCGGCGGTTGTTTCGTCAACAGGATCCTGACGGCGGGGCTGTCGGCGGCGCTCGAGCGAGCCGGGTTCGAGATCCTCCTGGCGCGTGCCGTTCCGCCCGGCGACGGTGGGCTGTCGTACGGCCAGGCGGTCGTCGCGGCGGTGGCCGCTGCACGCGGCGTACGGCCGTGTCGGGAAGATCCGTATACTCGATCCAACGATGTCGTGACGCCGGCAGAGCCGAGGGGAGAGGCCACCACTGGTGAGCCGCGGTCCGCCGGCATGAACGGGGGGGATAGCCGATGTGCCTAGCGATTCCGATGGTCCTGGTGGAACGCGACGAGCTCGTCGGTGTTGTCGAGCTCGAGGGCGTCCGACGCACCGTGTCTCTGATGCTCCTGCAAGATGCCCGGGAGGGTGAGCAGCTGCTGATCCACGCCGGATACGCGATCGGGCGGCTCGACGAGGAAGAAGCGGCGCAGACCCTGGCTTTGCTGCGCGAGTACGCGGACGCGGTGGCGGCGACGTGACGCCCACGGCCGGCTACTCCGACCCGCGCGCTCTGGCTGCCTTGATCGCAAAGCTGCGCGAGGTGACATGCGGCCTCGACCGCAAGCTGACGTTCATGGAGGTCTGCGGCACCCACACCCACAGCGTTGCGAAAGCGGGGCTGAGACGAATGATGCCGCCGGCTGTCAGGCTCATATCGGGGCCTGGTTGTCCGGTATGTGTGACCCCGGTCGACTATCTCGACCGTGCGCTGGCACTTGCCGTGCTGCCGGACACGATTGTCTGCACGTTCGGAGACCTGATGCGGGTACCGTCCAGCGGCGCCTCGCTCGAGCAGGCGCGGGCCGAGGGGGCGCAGGTAGAGGTTGTGTACTCGCCGCGGGACGCGCTCGAGCTCGCGCGGCGTCGCGCGGAGGCCCGAGTGGTCTTCCTGGCGGTCGGGTTCGAGACCACTGCGCCGACGATCGCGGGCGCGCTGGCCGAGGCAGAGGCGGACCGGGTTACCAATTTTTTCCTGTTGCCCGGCAACAAGACCATGCCACAGGTGATGCGGGTCCTGGTCGACGACCAGGAGCTGGAAGTCCACGGATTCCTGCTGCCGGGCCACGTCTCGGTGATCACCGGCTGGCGGATGTTCAGCTTCCTGGCCGACGAGTTCGGGATCCCCGGCGTCGTCACCGGCTTCACGCCGACGGACGTGGCGCAGGGCGTGCTCGCGCTTGCCCGGCAGGCGGCCGACGGTCACGCGACGATCGCCAACCAGTACGGACGTGTGGTGACCGCTGAGGGCAACCCGCAGGCCCGGCGGCTCGTCGACCGCTTCTTCGAGCCGGCGGACTCGGCGTGGCGCGGTTTTGGCGTCGTGCCGGGCTCCGGCCTCGGCCTGAAGCCGGAGTGGGCCCACCGGGATGCGTCGTTGATTTCGGTCGAGCTTCCCGCGCCGCGGGAGCCGGTCGGCTGCCGGTGCGGCGAAGTTCTGCGGGGCGTGGTCGATCCTCCGGAATGCCCGCTTTTCGCGAGCGGCTGCGACCCGGAGCTGCCGGTCGGCGCCTGCATGGTCTCCTCGGAGGGAACGTGCAGTGCCTGGTACCGCCATGAGCGGTGGGCGGGGGCCGGCGCTTGAAACCGCTGCAGAGGGTTCTCCTCGCCCATGGGGGCGGCGGCCGCCTGACCCGGCAGCTGGTCGAAGAGCTGTTCCTGCCGGCGCTCGAGAACCCGTTCCTGGCCACGCTGACGGACGGCGCCCTGCTTCCCGAGCTGCCGCCCGGTCGACCTGCGCTGACCACCGACGCGTTCGTCGTGGATCCCCCGGTGTTTGCCGGCGGCGACCTCGGCTACCTGAGCATCTGCGGTACCGTCAACGACCTGGCCATGGTCGGGGCGAGGCCGCTCTACCTGACGTGGGCGCTGGTCCTTGAAGAGGGTGCCGAGGGCGCCCTGGTCGCCACCTGCACCGAGGGCGCTGCGCGCGCAGCGGCGGAGGCCGGTGTGGCCGTGGTTGCCGGGGACACCAAGGTGGGTCCCCGCGGCAAGGGTGACCGGCTGTTCGCGGTGACCGCCGGGCTCGGCGTGGCACCGCCGGGGCGGGACCTCCGGGACGACCGCATCAGGCCCGGGGACGTTGTCATCGCTTCGGGGCCGCTGGGCGACCACGGTGCCACCGTGATGGCGCACCGCCACGGCCTCGACGCACCGCACCTGGCCTCCGATTGCAGGCCGCTGTCAGGCCTGGTCGAGGCGCTCTGTGACAGCGGTGCCGCGGTGCACTCGCTGCACGACCCGACGCGGGGTGGCGCGGTCGCGATCTGCCATGAGGTGGCTGGCAGGAGCGGCCTTCGGGTTCGACTGGTGGAGACCGACCTGCCGATAAGACCCGAGGTCGCGACGGTCTGCGACCTGCTGGGCCTCGAGGCCCTCTCGCTGGCCTGTGAAGGGCGGTTGCTCGCCTGGGTCGATGGCGGCCACGCGGAGCTGGCCGTGGCCGCGATGCAGGCGCATCCCGATGGCGTGGAGGCGGCCGTGGTTGGCCGCATGGAGGAGCTGCCGGCGGGGGCGCCGCCGGTGTTGCTGGAAACCGCGGTCGGCGGGGAGCGGCCTCTCGATCTCCTGTCCGGTCACGAGCTGCCGAGGATCTGCTGATGCTGTGGGCACACCTTCCCTGGACCCTGCTCATCGCTGCAATCGGCATTGGTGCAACCCACACCTTGCTCGGCCCCGACCACTACCTGCCGTTCATCATGCTGGCGCGGGCGCGGGGTTGGAGCCGCTCGCGGACGGTTGTTATCACGGCTGTGTGCGGTGTCGGTCATGTCGGCTCGTCGGTGTTGTTGGGAACGCTCGGAATCGCCT
>Ga0316583_10000353_pt1 | contig 13161 bp, 9 predicted proteins | sample J_170502JBrBrA_D_FD_204513 | JGI IMG/M metagenome (GOLD analysis project Ga0316583, IMG submission 204513) | Rhizosphere microbial communities from salt marsh grasses in Alabama, United States - J_170502JBrBrA | ecosystem: Host-associated > Plants > Roots > Rhizosphere | place: USA: Alabama... | reverse complement strand
CCACCCCGCTACAACGAGGCGACGCACAAGCTGTACTGGGTGAAGGAGCTGGACTTCGAGGGCAGCCCGCAGCACACCCTGAACTACAGCGTGCGCATCCTCGGTCGACGCGGTGTGCTGGTCCTGAACGCCGTGGCCGGAATGGATCAGCTCACCGCGGTCGCCGCCACCGTCCCGTCAATGCTGGCGTTCACAGACTTCAATCAAGGCAATCGCTACGCGGACTACCGCGAAGGCGTCGACCCGAAGGCAGCATTCGGCATCGCGGGTCTCATCGCCGGGGCCGCGGCCGCCAAGGCCGGACTGTTCAAGGGCCTCTGGCTCGCCATCCTCGGGCTCAAGAAGGTGCTCATCGTCGTGGTCGCGGCGGTAGCCGGGTTCTTCAAGAAGATCTTCGGCAGGAAGACGGCCCGCCCCGGCGGTGCTACAGGATGATGGCCAGCGGCAGCAGGACGATGTAGGCCAGCACCAGCAGAAGGGGGGCCGCCGTGATGGAGCCCCTGGCCAGCAGCCAATAGCCGATGCTCATGGTGATCAGCCCGGAGACGCCCAGGAGGGCGTTCACCCGGGTGAAGCTCAGAGGGCCGCGCTCGGCGCCCTTGGTGGGGGTCCTGTTCGCCATGACGGCCGAATGCTACCGGGACGGCCGCTTCGGGTCAACGACGGGCCGATGCCCTGCCCTGCTCACTCCTCCTCCTCCTCTTCCTCCTCCTCCCCGGCCAGGATGTCCCGCAGCTCCTCGGAGGTGATGTCGAGGAGCGATGCCGCGGCGTCCTCGTCCCCCCTGGAGCGCTCCAGGGCCCGGTGCACGTGTCGGGACACCGCGGAGGCCAGCGTGAAGTCCTCGCCATGCACGGCCTCGGTCCCCAGGACCAGGTGGTCCGGGCCGATGATGGTGCCCCGCGCGAGGATGGCCGCCCGCATGAGCGCGTTCTCCAGCTCGCGGACGTTGCCGGGCCATTCGTACCCGCGCAGCCTCGCCATGGCCTCGTCCGAGATGCGGCGCACGTCGCGATGGGTCTCCCGGCGGATCCTGCCCAGGAGCGCCTCGGCGATGAGCTCGATGTCGCCCGGGCGCTCGCGGAGCGGCGGGACGCGGATCTCCACGACCTTGAGGCGGAAGTACAGATCCTCCCGGAACTCCCCGTCGACGACGAGATCCTCCATGGGCTGGTGCGTCGCGGCGATGACCCGGGCCTCCGTGATGCGGGGCGCCTCTCCCCCCACGGGATAGAATCGCCGCTCCTGGAGGACGCGGAGCAGCTTGGTCTGGAACTCGGGGCTGGTGTCGCCGATCTCGTCGAGGAAGATGGTGCCGGTGCCGGCCAGCTCGAAGTACCCCCTGCGGGCGCCCGCGGCCCCGGTGAAGGCCCCCTTCACGTGCCCGAAGAGCTCGGACTCGAGGAGTGTGTCGGTGAGGGCCGTGCAGTTCACGGCGATGAACGGGTCCTCGGCGTGGAGGGAGTGGTCGTGGATGGCCCTGGCGATGACCTCCTTGCCGGTCCCCGTCTCCCCGCGCACCAGCACCGTCGCCCGGTTGCGGGACAGGATCCCGATGGTCTTGTAGATCTCGATCATCGCGGGGTCCTTCCCCACCAATCCCCGGCGCCCGCCGGCCCCCTCGAGGTCCTCCTCCTCTTCCAACGGCCCACCGTCACCCTCACCGACGAGGGCGCGCTCCCGGAAGCACCGCTCGGCGAGCGCGAGCAGCGTCTTCGGATCCACCGGCTTCACCAGGAAGTCGAAGGCGCCGGCCTTCATGGCGGTGACGGCGGTCTCCATGTCCTCGTGCCCCGTCATCACCACGACCTCCATCCCCGTCGTTCCCTCCCGCAGGCGGCACAGGAGGTCGAGGCCGCTCATGCCGGACATGCGCACGTCCGTCACCACCAACCCCGGATCGAAGGCGCTCACCCGCGCCAGCGCCTTCTCGGCGCTGTCCGCGACCTCCACGTCGTAGCCGGCGTGGGCGAGGCGGGTGCGGTACACCTCGAGGGCATCGGTGTCGTCGTCGACGATGAGGATGCGTTCGCTCATGACTTCCCTCCGGGGCCGTTTACCCCACGGGGCCCCCCGGGTCCATCGTCCTCGGTGCCGTCCCCCCACCACGTTGCGTCGTCCGGGGCTTCTCCGGCCCTGAGACGTGCCATGTGCTCCCGGTTCCTGGACCGGCGCATGCGCACCATGAACAGCAGCGCCAGGCCCAATGCCATCCAGAAGACCGCCGAATGCGAGAACACGAAGAGCCACCCATAGCGGGTGCGGACGTCCCGGCGCCAGGCCTGCTCGAACTGGCCGGAGGTCACGCCGAAGGTGGTGCGCAGCGCCTGCTCGAAGGAGCCGTCTGCCCGCCACCGGCCGAGAAAGATCGCGAGGCCCCGGGTGCCGCCCTCCCGCAGGAGGAACGCCACGGCGCTGGCCGCCAGGAGATAGGCGGCGTCCGCCGAAACCTCGTCCCGCGGCCAAGACAGGGAGAGGGAGTCCAGCGGAGGCGTCCGGCCCAGGGCCAGGAGCAGTCGCAGACGCCACGCCTGGGACGCGTCCCAGCCGCCGGAGGCCCACTCGGCGTACCCCTCGTCGAACCACCGCGGGATCAGCGTCTCGCCCAGGTACTGGTGGAGCCCGAGGTGAGCCCATTCGTGGCGCAGGATCGTGCGTCCCCGGGTATCCACGAGGCTACGTCCCTCCCGTGTGGGCACCACCATGAGGTTCTCCTCTGGGACGGACACCGCCGCCCGCCATTCCGGCACCGAGGTCCCCATGACGGCGTTGAACGCCGCCTCCGAGGGCGTGAGCATCACCCTCACGCCCCGCGGAAGCGAGTCGGGGATCCCGGGCAGCGGCGGCTCGGACTCCAGGATCTGCCGGACTCGCATCGCGATCAGCGAATCACGGGCCGTGAAGTGGATCCGGGTGCGCGCTCCCGCCAGCACCCGATACGCGACGCCGTCCAGGGTGTCGGGCAGCTGCTGGGCCAGCGCCGGCGACGGAGCCGCCGCGGCCACCGGCCACGCGAGCCACAGGAGCAGATGCAGGGGCGCGCCACGCACGAGCCTCACCCGCTCTCGAGCATCTCCAGGTTCGAGCGCACCGCATCGTTGTGCGGGTTCAGATCCAGGGCGCGGCGCCAAAGCAGAAGGGCGACGTCACGATCGTTCTCCTTGTACGCCAGCGTACCGAGGCGCAGGTAGATGTCGTCACCCAGCCGAGGAGACAGCTTCACCGCCTTCTCGTATTGGGCGCGCGCACCCTCGGCGTCCCCGCGCGCGTACGCCTGGTCCCCCAGGTTCTTGTGCGCCTGCGGAGGCGGCGGGCTGACCATCACCGCCCGCTTGTAGAGTGCTTCCGCCGCCGCCATCTCCCCCCGCCGCTCCAACACGGCCCCGGTGTTCACCAGGATGGGCCCGGAGTCCGGGTAGTGGCCGAGACCCTCGCGGCCCACCGCCACCGCATACTCCAGGTCTCCCGCCACGGCGGACGCCAGCACCGTATAGGCGTAGTAGATGGCCGAGGGATTCTTGAGCTTCGGGGACGTGCGGTATTGGCGCAGCTCCGCGAGTGCCTTGTTCGCTTCCCTGTCCTTGAGGTGCACGATCCCCTTGAGCAGGTGGATGTCGGGGTCGTCGGGCTTCGCCTCCAGGGCGAGGTCGAGCGCCTCCAGTGCCTCGCCATAGCGACCCATGAGCTCGAGCACCAGCGCACGGTTCCTCTGCACCGACGAGCTCCGGCCGGCGGGCTGGGGCACCGCTTCGAGGTGCTCGAGGGCGTCCTCGAAGTGGCCGGAGCGGAACGAGATGAGCCCCAGCATGAAGTGCGCCCGCGCCTGCTTGTGGTCGATCTCGAGGGCGGCCTCGAACTCCCGTCCGGCATCCTCCATCATCCCCGAGCGGTAGAACGCGACCCCCAGGTTCAGGTGCTCCTGCAGGTGCGCGTCGCCTCCGGTCTCGGCCGCGGTGGAGCGTTCGCCGGCACGGCTCACGAAGCCCGCCTGGATGAGCCCGTAAAGGGCCTTGCCGGTGTCGAACTCGACCAGCCCGGCCTCGTTCATCACCTCGGCGACGGTTCGCACCCCGTCGACGAACGGCAGGATCTTCTTCTGGTCGCGGGTGAGCTCGACGTCGCCCTCGGTCTCCTCCGGGCGCTTGTCGAGCTGAAAGACCACATCGAAGGAGGCGATCTTCTTCTCGATGAGGCTCCACTCGTCCACCCGGCGGGCTCCCTCCAGCAGGAGGGCGTCGGGGTTGATGTCCACGAGGAAGATGCCCTCCTCGTCCGGGCGCTGATCGGGATCGAAGTGGAACGAGCCCTGGTTCCACGTGAAGAGGTGGTAGACCGCCTCTTCCACCTGGAGCTGGATGTACTTCTTGAGGTCCTCCTCCGTCAGGCTCCCCTGCGCCATGAGGATCTGGCCCAGGCGCCTGCCCCTGTCCTTGGCCTGCTTCTCCATGGCGTCGGAGAGGTCCTTCCGGGTGACGACGTGGTTGCGCACGAGGAGCTCACCCAGGCGGTCGGCCCGGTTGAGGACCGAGGCGTAGATGACCCGCCCGTTCTCGAAGTAGATGTAGCCGAAGTTCGACCGGTCCGTGATGGACAGGCATCCGGTCTTGCGGCCCATGCCGAGGAGCTGACAGATGTCCGCCAGGCTGACGTCCTGGAGCGCGCCTTCGATGGCCATTACTCGAGCTCCTCGAGGAGAAGATCCTCGATGCGCGGCCAGACGAGGACCACGTTCTCGCCGGACGGGAACCACTTCCCTCCCTTCCGTGGCGCCTCTGTGTGGCTCGGGGCGGAGGCGACCTTACGGCCTCTTCCGGCGCTCTTGTCCCGGGGGGCTGCATGCGCGCCCTCCGCCGCGGCGACCTTCTCCGGCGGGCCATCCGCCTCGGCGACCTTCTCCGGCGCGCCATCCGCCGCGGCCGCCGCCTCCGGTGCGCCCTCCGCCGCGGCGACCTTCTCCGGCGGGCCAGGCTCGGACGGGCTGCTCGGCGTGCCCACCTCGACTTCGTCCAGAGAGGGGAGCACGGGAGGGGCGGAGTCCACGATGTGGGTGTCCCAGAGCCCTGCCTTCGCCTCGGGTCGCGGGGCCTCCACCATGTGCAGGTCGCCCTGGCCGCTGCCCGTCTCCAGCTCCAGGACCAACCCCCCCTCGAACCGCGAGCGCAGCCGCTCGTCGATCTTGGCGATGCGGGTGGGGGGCCGGTCCGCGGCGAGCATCACGCGGGCTCCCCGGCGCTTCAGGGCCTCGAAGAGGTGGAAGAACTCGTCCTGGGCACGCTCCGTCTCGGAGAGCGCCTCGAGGCCGTGCACCAGGAGCAGGTCCACGGTCCACCACCGCTCCCGCCACGCACCCGCGACGCCCTCGCTGAGGGCACGGATGAAGTCCTGGGCGAATTCCCGCACCGACGTGACGGCCATGCGCGCGTCGGCATGCCCCTTCTGGAACGTGCGTCCCACGGCACCCAGGAGCGTGCGCCCCCGCTCCGACCGATCCGACCACACATAGAGAGGGCTGTACTCGGGTCGCTCGGCGCCCAGGATCTGGTCGGCCGCCTTGAGCGCCATCTTGGGATAGTCCTTGAGGCGCTCCAGGGTCGGCCCTCTGTCGAGCTTCGGGAAGGGGCGCTGACGCTCCCGCACCGACGTCAGCAGCGTCTCCGCCTCGTCCAGGCGCTCCGGGTCCTTCACCACATCCTGGGCCGCGTCGTACCAGGGGTTTCCCAGGCCGTCGAGCTCCCGGTCGATGGCCCTGAGGCGCTGGACGTCGGCCTTGAACGTCTCGATGACGCCCTCCCAATCCTCGGGAGGCTCGGACCCCGCCTGGTAGGCCTTCAGCCTCTGGGCCGAGTAGCCCTCCCGCTCGGCCGCGTCGATGGCCTCCTGGAACGTCTTCTGCCAGGGCTCCTCCTTCTCTTCCACGGCGCCGCCGACGGCCTGCACCAGCTCCTCGAGGAAGGCCCCCAGGTCACCCTCCGCCCCCGCCACCGTCACCGCGCTCTCGTCGCCCATGAGGAGCGAGACCTCGTCCGCGGTGACCTTCCGGTCCTCCAGATCCTGCCTGGCGAACACCTTGTTCAGCGCGCCGGTCAGCTCGCGCACGTTCCTGAAGGGGTAGCGCGCCAACGCCTCGGCCACGCCCACCTCCAGCGTCTGGCCCCGCTCGTCGCACTTCCTGCGGATGATGGCGACGCGCGTCTCGAACTCGGGGGGGCCGATGTCCACGATGAGGCCCCCGGAAAAGCGCGACACCAGCCGCGCGTCCAGCCCATTGATCTCCGCCGGGGGACGGTCGCTGGCGAGCACGATCTGACCGCCCGCCGTGGAGAGCTGGTCCAGGGTGCGCAGGAGCATCTCCTGGGCTTCGGGCTGCCCGGCGAGGAACTGCACGTCGTCGAGGAGCAGGATGTCCAGGTCCACGAACCTGCCCTTGAAGCCGTCCTTGTCGCCGCTGCCCAGGGCTTCGGCCAGGCCCTCCAGATACCCCTCGAGCGCCATGTACTCGATCTTGCGGTCCGGCGTGTTGCGGATGGAGTGATGCGCGATGGCCGTGAGGATGTGGGACTTCCCCAGACCCGAAGCCGAGTAAACGAACAGCGGGTTGTAGCTGGTGCCGGGGGAGTCCGCCGCACGGTGCGCGGCAGCGCTGGCGAGCCGGTTGGCCGGGCCCACCACGAAGGAATCGAACGTCAGCTTGGGATCGAGATCCGTCATCACCGCCGCAGGTCTGAGGCTGCCGCCAACTCGACACGGTCGCGGGCGGAGGCCTGATGCTAGGTGCAACTCTAAGTATCGGCCGCCGCACGCTGGAAAAAAAGGGCTGTCTTCAAGGCTTTTCGCGGTCCCGAGCCCATGCCGCCACGTCCGCCAGATCCGGGGGAAGGGGCGCCCGGAAGCGCATCGCCTCCCCTGTCACGGGGTGATCGAAGGCCAGCTCCGCCGCGTGGAGAAAGTGGCGGGGCGTGCGGCGGGCCAGCTCCCGGGCCCACCCGAGGTCGGGGCCCCCCATGCCGCGCTCCCAGCCCACTCCATACGCCTGGTCACCCACGACCGGATGCCCCACGTGCGCGAGGTGGACCCTGATCTGGTGGGTGCGCCCGGTCTGCAGGGCCACGTCCAGCAGGTCGGCACGGCGCCACCGCTCCCGCACCCTCGCCCGCGTCAGCGCCCGGCGTCCCGAGGCCACCACGGCCATCCGTTGTCGGTTGCGGGGGTCCCGCCCGATGGGGGCGTCCACCGTCATGGGCGACTGCGGGAGATGTCCCCAGCACGCGGCCTGGTAGATGCGGCGCACCCGCCTGTGGCGGAGGGCATCGCTGAGGGCCAGGTGCGCCCGGTCGTCCTTGGCCACCACGAGCAGTCCCGACGTGTCCCGATCCAGGCGGTGCACGATGCCGGGACGCAGGCGTCCGCCGACGCCGGACAGGTCCCGCACGTGGTGGAGCAGCGCGTTCACCAGCGTCCCCGAGCGATGCCCCGGGGCCGGGTGCACCACCATGCCGGCGGCCTTGTTCACCACGACGACGCTCGGGTCCTCGTAGACCACGTCGAGGGGAAGGTCCTCGGGGCCGATGTCCACCGGCACGGCTGCCGGAATCTCCACGCTGATGCGGGAGCCGGCAGCGACCCGGTCGGACTTGCGGGCGGCGCGCCCGTCCACCGTCACGTGCCCCTCCTCCACGAGGCGCTGCACCCGCGCCCGGGAGAGGCCGACGTGCTCCGCCACGAACCGGTCCAGGCGGGCGTCCTCGCCGGGCGGCACCTCCACGACCTCGGTGCGGGGGCCCGGAGTCGAGGCCGTGCTTCCCGCCCCGGTGCCCGACGGCCCCTTCCCTCGGCCACCGACCTCGGGGTCGGTCACCGCGGCCTCACCCCACCGTGGCCGAGGCCCGCAGCGCGATCCTGGCCGGGACCCCGTCGATGTCGGTGTCGCGAACGTGCTCGAAGCCGTCGGAGATGCCCTCGTCGCCCACCGTGACGGAGACGGCGAGGGTCTCGCCCGCGATGAAGACCTGGTGCGTCCGTGCCGCCCCCTGTACGGCCTCGGAGCCGGCGAGGGCCAGCTCGATGCGGTCGGTGATCTCGAGGCCCGCGTCCTTCCGCAGGCGCTGGATGCGGTTCACCAGCTCCCGCGCCATCCCCTCCGCCCGGAGCTCGTCGTCCAGCGCCGGGTCCAGGGCCGCCGTGTAGCTCCCGTCCTCCTTCACCACCAGGTCGCCGGTGGCCTCCTGCACCACGTCCAGGTCGCCCGGCTGGAGCGTGTGCCGCTGTCCGTCCAGCTCGATCTCCACCGCCGCGCCACCGCGGAACGCGGCCAGCGCCGCCTGGTCCAGACCCCGGATGGCGTCCGCGGCCACCTGGGTGCGCTTCCCGAAGCGGGGACCGAGCTCGCGGAAGTTGGGGCGGGCCACCAGCCGCACGATGTCCTCGGCGCTCTCCAGGAACTCCACGCTCTTCACGTTCAGCTCGTCCCGGACGAGGTCGAGAAGCGCTCCGTGCAGGGAGCGTCCCCCGGGCACCACCGCGTACAGGATCCGCAGGGGCTGGCGCACCCGGATCTGCACGTCCTCCCTGGCGGCGCGCCCCAGCGACACCAGCGTGCGCGCGGCCTCCATGTCCGCCTCCAGCTCGGCGTCGGACGCGCCGGAGTGCGCCGGATAGCGCTGCAGGTGGACGCTCTCCTCCGTGAGGGCCCGGTGCATCCAGTCCGACGAGAACGGCGCGCACGGGGCGGCCAGCAGCGCCACCGTGCGCAGGGCGTCCCACAGGGTCCGGAACGCCGCGCGGGCGTCGGCCGCGTCGGTGTTGCCCCAGAAGCGGGGACGGCACCGGCGCACGTACCAGTTGGAGAGGTCCTCGACGACGAAGTCCCCCAGCGTCCGGTATGCACGGGTGATCTGGTAGCCGTCCATCGCCTCGGTGATGGCCCGCACCACCGTGTCCAGCCGGGACAGGAGCCAGCGGTCGATGAACGGTCGCTCCGCGGGCTGCGGATCGGCCTCCGACGCGTGCCACTCCTCCACGCGGGCGTACAGCGCGAAGAAGCGGTACGTGTTGAACAGCGTGTCGAAGAACTTCCGGGAGGCCTCGCGCACGCCCGCCGGGTCGTACCGCTTGGGCACCCACGGGCTCGACGAGGTGATCAGGTACCAGCGCACGGCGTCGGCGCCGTGCTCTCCGATGGCGTCCCAGGGGTTCACGACGTTCCCCTTGGACTTGGACATCTTCTGCCCGTCCACGTCGAGGATCAGGTCGTTCACCACGACGTTGAGGAACGCGGGGCCCCGGCCCAACATGGTGGAGATGGCCAGGAGCGAGTAGAACCAGCCCCGGGTCTGGTCCAGCCCCTCGCAGATGAAGTCCGCCGGGAAGTGCGACTCGAAGTCCTCGACGTTCTCGAAGGGATAGTGCCACTGCGCGTAGGGCATGGCACCGGAGTCGAACCAGACGTCCACGACCTCGGGGGTGCGGTGCATGACGCCCCCGCACTCGGGACACGCGAAGGTGATCTCGTCGATGAAGGGCCGATGGGGGTCGAAGTCGTCCGGGAGGGGGCCGGCCAGCTCGGAGAGCTCGGCCAGGGATCCCACCACGTGCAGGTGGCCCTCGTCGCACACCCAGAACGGGAGGGGCGTGCCCCAGTACCGGTCCCGGGAGAGCGCCCAGTCCACGTTGCCGCGGAGCCACTCGCCGAATCGCTTCTCCCCCACCTCGGGGGGGAACCACGAGATGCGGTCGTTGTTGGCGATGAGCTGATCCTTCAGCGTGGACGTGGCGGCGAACCACGAGTCGCGTGCCACGTACAGCAGCGGTGACCCGCACCGCCAGCAGTGCGGGTAGCTGTGCACCGACGTGCCGATGTGGAAGAGCCCGCCGCCGCGGCGGAGCTCCTCGACCAGGAGGGGGTCGGCATCCTTGACGAACATCCCTCCCACCACGGGGATCGACTCGACGAAGTGCCCGGCCTCGTCCAGGGGATTCAGCATGGGGAGATCGTGGCGCTGACCGGCCGCGTAGTCGTCGGCCCCGAAGGCCGGCGCCATGTGCACGATGCCGGTGCCCTCCTCGGCGCTCACGAAGTCCTCGGCCACCACCGTCCAGGCGTTGCCGACGTGCTCGGGCGCGGGCACCAGGTCCAGGGGCCTGCGGTAGCGCAGCCCCGCCAGGGTGTCTCCCCTGTGGCGCGCGACGATCTCAACATCCTCGCCGAAGATGTCGGCGGCCAGGGCCTCCGCGACGATGAGCCGCCGCCCGTCGTGCGCGACCTCCACGTACGTGAGGCCGGGATTCACCGCGAGGCCCACGTTGGAGGGCACGGTCCAGGGCGTGGTGGTCCACACCAGGAAGGCGCGCCCGTCGGGGTCGGGCGCTCCCGATGCGTCCACGATGTCGGCCACGAACGTGAGGGAGGGGTCCTCCACGTCCTCGTACCCCTGCGCCACCTCGTGGGAGGAGAGCGCCGTGCCGCAGCGCGGGCAGTACGGCACGCTCTTGTGTCCGCGATAGATGAGGCCGCTCCCCGAGAGCTCCTTCAGGACCCACCAGACCGACTCGATGTAGTCGGTGTGGAAGGTCACGTACGGACGCCAGTACTCCAGCCAGTAGCCTATGCGCTCGGAGAGGTTCTCCCACTCCTCCTTGTAGGTGAACACGGACTCGCGGCACACCTCGTTGAAGCGGGCGATGCCGATGGCCTCGATCTCCGGCTTGCCGCTGATGCCCAGCTTCTTCTCGGCCTCGATCTCCACCGGGAGGCCGTGGGTGTCCCACCCCGCGATGCGCGTGACGCTTCGTCCCTCCATGGAGCGGTGACGGCAAACGAGGTCCTTGATGGTGCGGCTGATGATATGGTGCAGGCCGGGACGGCCGTTGGCGGTGGGAGGACCCTCGAAGAAGACGAAGGGCTCGCCGTCGGCGTTGGCCTCCAGCGTGCGGCGGAAGAGGTCATCCTCGCGCCAGCGGGCGAGGGTCTCCTCCTCCACCAAGAGGAGGGACCCCGGCAGCTCAGGGTAGGTCGATTTCATGTCCGTTCAGGTGGGTGGTCCGACGGGCCGGTGGGCGCGCCGGCCGTCAGCGCTTGTCCGGGGCCTCTTCGTCCCCGGGAAGGTGAACGTCCGGCAGGGAGAACAGGTCCTCGTCGGGCGGCGTCTTCGGAGTCCGGGGAAAGGCATCACCCGTCTCGCCCTTCTCGGCGAGCTCGGCCAGCTCGTGCACCGAGGCGTCCAGGCGCAGCAGGGGCTCGTCCGCAGACTCCGCTGCCAGGATGCGCTCCGCGGTGGCTCGGCCCTGGGCATCGGCGTCCATGGTGGAGGCCGCGTCCCCGCCCTCCTCCTCACGCCCTCCCCCCAGATTCATCTCGATGGCCCGCTCCTCCAGGGGCGCGCGGGCCTCCTCGACCTCCACGCCGTCGAGCTCGCGCTCCAGGAGCTGACGGAAGGTCTTCAGGAAGCGCAGCCGCCGGCGCTCCAACTCCGACAGGGAGTCGGCCAGCAGCTCGATCCTGCGCTCGCTGTCCACGACCCGCTGACGGGCCTCGGCCTGGGCTTCCTGGATCAGCAGGTCGGCCTCGCGCTGCGCCTGGGCGCGGATGTCGGCCCGCAGCTCCTGGGCCGTGACCAGCGCCTCCTGCACGGCACGCTCCCGCCCCGCCGACGAGCTCAGCTGCTGCTCCAGCGTCTCGGCGCGGCTGCGTAGCTGGATGTTGTCGCGCACCAGCACCTCCAGGCGCTCCGCCACCAGCTCCAGGAAGACGTCCACCTCCTGCGGATCGTAGCCGCGCATCGTCTTCTTGAAGTCGCCCCGCTTCTTGCGCACGTCCAACGGTGTCAGGTCGATCATTTTAGGAGCCTATCCCCGAAGAGTGCCGTGCCGATCCTCACGATCGTGCTCCCTTCCCGGACCGCGATCTCGAGATCATTCGTCATTCCCATGGAGAGCTCCGGCCCCACGTCGGTGGCGTGGGCCCTGAGCGCGTCCAGGGTCTCCCTCAGTCGCCGGAAGGTGGCCGCGATGACCCCTTGGTCCTCCACCAGGGGAGCCATCGTCATGAGCCCCTCCACCTTGACGTGGGGCAGCTCCGCCATCCGCATGATCTGCTCCATCGCCTCTTCCCGGTCGAAGCCGCTCTTGCTGCCCTCCCCCGACGTGTTCACCTGCGCCAGGATGCGCACGTCCCGATCGGCCTCCCCCGCCACTCGCGAGATACGCTCCGCCAGGCGCAGTGTATCCACGGAGTGGATGAGGTCCGACGCCGCGAGAGCACGCGGCACCCACCGGCGCTGCAGGTGCCCGATCATGTGCCAGCGTGCCGCACGGCGGCCCACGACGGCCACCTTCTCCTCAAGCTCTTCCACCCGGTTCTCGCCCAGGTCCGTGAGCCCCGCTTCCAGAGCCGCGTGGACGGCCTCCACCGGGTGTGCCTTGGTGACGGCCACCAGCCGCACGGAGGACGGGTCGCGGCCAACGGCGGCGGCGGCCCCGGCGATCCGCTCGCGCACCCTGGGAAGGGCCTCGGCCAGCCGAGTCCGGTACAGAACCCTGAATTCTAGCTCCTCACCGGTCAGCTTCACAGCGGATGGCGCCCTCCACGGGATCGTGGCTCCATGGCAAAAAGAGAAGGACCCCGCCGGAGCTTCGGCGGGGTCCTCCGAGACGTCCGGACTCCCGGGCTCCGGCTCAGTGGACCACGAAGGTAATCGGGAAGGCAACCCAGACCGGTACCTTCTTGTCCCGGTTCAGCGCCGGCGAGAACCTCATCACGGCGGCGACCTTCAGAGCCGCGTCGTCCAGGTCCTTGTGACCCGAGCTCTTGTCGATGAGCCTCTTGATGACCTTGCCGGTCTCGTCGATGAAGAAGTTCACCTTCACCGTACCGCCGATGCCCGCGTCTCTGAGCAGCGGTGGATATTCCTGTTGCAGGACCCTCTGGACCTCGTCCCGGTTGAGGATCGACGGCGCCACCGTATACGGCGTGAACGTCGGAGCGGCCGACAGATCCTGCGCTTTCTCCGCCGGGGGCGGCGGCAGGTTCTCCACCGGGTTTTCCTCGAAGGTCGTCGGGGCAATGGTGATGTCCTCGTCGACGTTGGTCGACGCGATCACCGGCGTCGCCGGCCGGGCGATGGCCTTCGGCGGCGGCGGAATCTCGATGTCCGGCGGAAGAGTCAC
>Ga0316583_10000351_pt1 | contig 13173 bp, 9 predicted proteins | sample J_170502JBrBrA_D_FD_204513 | JGI IMG/M metagenome (GOLD analysis project Ga0316583, IMG submission 204513) | Rhizosphere microbial communities from salt marsh grasses in Alabama, United States - J_170502JBrBrA | ecosystem: Host-associated > Plants > Roots > Rhizosphere | place: USA: Alabama... | reverse complement strand
GCGGCGGCTCCAATCCCGTGGGGGCCACGGGCTATGTGGCATGCGCCCAGGAACTCCAGGACCAGCTTTTCGACAGAGGGCTGGACGTGCACAAGGTCGTGGTCTCGAGCGGGAGTACCGGCACTCATGCCGGCCTGATCACGGGATTTGCGGGGTGCAATATGAACATCCCCATCTTCGGGATCAATGTGAGCCGGGACAATGAGGAGCAGGAAGCCATGGTCTACGACCTCGTGCTCAGGACCGCCGAACATGTGGGAATCGGCTCCGCCGTTTCGAGGGATCTTGTCAGGTGCTTCGACGACTACTGGCGCCCTCACTATTCCCTCCCGAACAGGAGGATGGTGGAGGCGGTCAATATGCTGGCAAAAACGGAGGGCATTCTCACGGACCCTGTTTACACCGGAAAGGCCCTGGCGGGTCTGATCGACCTGTCCCGCAAGGGAGTGTTCAAGAAGGGCGAAAATGTCCTTTTCGTTCACACGGGCGGGTCCCCGGCCCTCTATGTCTACATGAAGGCCATACTGGGGGATGAGGCGGTGCCGGACGCGTAGACGCCCGGGTCCCGTCTTTCACCCGGCTAAGGCCGCAGGAAACCACAATGAAAGCGAAAACCGTCGGAATAATAGGAGGGATGGGACCGGAAGCGACCGTTGACCTTATGAATCGCGTCATCAAGGCCACCCCGGCTGTCGATGACGGGGACCATATACACATGCTGGTGGACAACAATCCCGGGATCCCGTCCCGTATCCGCGCCCTGATCGAAGGCACCGGTGAAAGCCCCGGTCCCTGTCTGGCCGGGATGGGCAGACGCCTGGAGACATGGGGGGCCGATTTCCTGGCTATTCCCTGCAACACGGCCCATTACTATTATGAAGAAATAGCCGGGGCCGTACACATCCCGGTGCTCCACATGATCGAACTTGCCGTGGAGCGGATCGTCAGGGAAAATCCCGGGATACGGCGCGTGGGACTGCTCGCCTCTCCTGCGGTTCTGAAAACGGAACTCTACACTCGGTCTTTCATGAAACGGGACGTGGAACTGATCTATCCGGCGGCGGGACTTCAGGACGGTCTTCTGGCAGCGATCCGCGGGATAAAGTCGGGGAGTCTCGATGAGAAGGTGATCTCGAAAGCGCAGGCCGCCTCCGACCATCTGGCAGGCCGGAATGCGCAGGCGCTGTTGATCGCCTGCACCGAGCTTTCCATCATCGGCGACAGGATCCTGCGGGATGGAAAGAAATACGATTCCTCCCAGATCCTGGCCGAGGCCATCGTCCTCGAAGCAAAAGGAGGACCTGCACTGGCGTAATTCGGATGCGGCCCCTTCAGGGAGAGGTCCAAAGTCGGATCCTCTGAACCCGGATCTTTACTTTGTCGGTTCAGGTTTTTCGCACTCCGTCCGCACCACTATCAGGGTCAGCTCGCGGCGGCTCAGGGCTTCCCTGAACCGTTCCTTGAGGACGGTATCGGGATCGTCCGGACCAACGGTATATACCCGTTTCACGCCGCATGCCCGTGCGATCTCTTCGATTCTCAGCACCATCGCCTTCCTTCCCATGGCATCTTCACCCGTGCCGGGATTCGGCTGGAATCCCGTTGCGGCCGTAGATCCGTTGTCCAGGACCACCATCAGGATATCGCTGCCGTTCCAGGCGGCGTTGCATATGGCCGGGATAGCGGTATGGAAGAACGACGAGTCGCCGAAGAGCGCTACAGCGCGTTCATTCGTGCCGACCTTGGCGATCCCGTCGGCGACCCCTACTGCGGAGCCCATCGCGTATTTGGCATCCAGGCGATCCGCGATCGTGACCAGACAGCCGGGATCGCCCACAAGAATGGGTCTCTGATTGAGGCTCCCGGCTGCGTCTTCGAGAATGTCGAGGACCTCCCCATAGGTGCAGCCCCCGCAGTTGCTCTCCCGTTTCGGCGTTTCATCCGCTTCGTTTTCATTGCGCGATATTTCGATCGAACCCTGCCCCGGGAGAAAACGGGACAAGGCCTCCCTGATGTGCCTGCGGAACAGTTCTCCCTCGAGACCGATATGACCGCTCTGCTTGCCTAAAATGGCTGCAGCGCAGCCGAGGTCGTGTGCCATGGCCTTGATGCGGGTCTCCACATAGGGTGCATTCTCTTCCAGGACCAGGATTTCTTCGCAGTCTGCCAGGAACCGGGAGATGAGATCCTCGGGCAGGGGATACAGGGAAGACAGCTTGAACAGCCGAATCCCATTCATCGTTCCGTTGCCCAGGACATCGAGAAGCTTGCGGAAGGCAAAGCCGACGCCCACAATTCCCTTGCTGCCGGTACCAATGGTTCGGTTATACGGTGAATTGTCGATCCATTGCGAGAGAACCTGCAGCCGCTCGTGCAGGTCCCTGTGTTTTGCCACCACATTCCGGGGAACAGGCACAAATCGCCAGGGTTCCCTTGCAAGGCCCAGGCCGGGTCCTCCGAAGGGTCCCTCCGCCATGACCACCGGTTCAGACTGGAGAGTGAAGCTTCTGGTCTCACGGATAATCACTGCAGTGTGAAACCGCTCGGAAATCCTGAAGGCTTCCTGGATCATGTCGCACGCTTCTGCCGGGCCGGCCGGTTCCATCATGGGCGTTTCCACGAGAGAAGCGAGGGGCCGGGTATCCTGGTCGTTCTGGGAGCCGTAACCTCCGGGATCGTCCCCCAGAAGAACCACCAAGCCGCCGTTGACCGGGGTCAGATTGAGAACCATGAGGGGGTCCACCATGACGTTCATGCCCACACTCTTGACGCAGACGAGGGCACGGCGTCCCGCCATGGATGCCCCAATGGCCATTTCTGCTGCCACCTTTTCATTGGTGGACCACTCCACGTGAATGTCATGCTCCTGCGCCAGGTGAAGCAATTCCTCTACTGTTCCCGAGCTGGGCGACCCCGGATAGCCGGCAACGAATTTGACCCCCGCGAACAGGGTCCCGTATGCCATGGCCTGATCGCCGTTCAACATTCTTGAAACCATGGGATCCTCCGCAAAATATTCGGGCAGCCGACCTGCTGCGTGTCATTCGCCGCCGCTCGGCCTCTGCCCGGTTTTTCAGAAAGCCTTTGGGTGCCTCTTCTTCATACGAGGCAGAAAAATCCTCTCAACAGGTGCTGAAAGACTCCAAGTCCATGCTCAGTCCCGGATCTTGAAGGCGGTGCATGGAGGCCATCGAGTCTGCCACAGGAAGGGCGGGTCGGCAACGATTTTTTTATCCGGAACCGTTGCCTCGATCTTGCGTACCGCCTGTTCTGCCTGACGTGTCTCTCCTGTTGTTCGCTGATGTCGTTAGTACAGGTCAGTTTCAGTTTAAATCGGTTCGAATAACTTTTTCACTTGACAAATATCAACCCATAATCATAGGTTAATCCGCTAAGGGACTTGAGGATAGCCAAGTTCTTTTTTTCGGGGGCCTTTTCTATCAAATTTGATATAAGTTCAGATAAATTATTCCAAAGTGGAATAGTATATACTAGAATAGACAAGCATAAATGCCGAAAAGTCTAAAAAGGTTGTCAAGCAGCTCATGGAACGTCTCTACATAGCAACTCTTCTCCTCTACATCCTCGTGCTGGTGCTGTCATCCTGCAGGGTGCGGGTGCTGCCCTTCCTTATTGTCACGGCAATGATCGTCAACGGATGGGCATTGGCCTTGATCATTATCAGATCAGGTCACCTTCCCGTTTTCAGTGTTTTCGAGTCCTTTTTCCTGGTCAGTTTCATCCTTGGTTTTATGGGACTCATTGCACGGGATTGGGGAAAGGGAAAACCTACAGCCGGGACCTGGCTGTGGCTGGAAACAGTGATCCTGCTGGGCCTCTTGTGGTTTGTCCCCAGGACTCCGGCCATCAACCGTTATGACTATGATTATTCCTGGATCGTACTCTTTCACGGTATGCGGGATGTTTCGCTCGCGCTGGTCCTCTTTTCTTCTGCACATTTCATCCAGTCCCGGCTTGAAGGGGCGAAAAGCGTTCTCGGAGCTGGCCATTTTTATCGAGGAAGGAATTATCTGCTTTCCGGCGTGATTTTCTTTCTGATTTCTGAGTTTGCAGGGATTATCTGGTGCCTGAACGGATGGGGAGATGTGTGGCGCTGGAGCACCTCCTTTTTCCAGTCTACGCTCATCGTGCTGTATTTCATGCTCGCCTTTCATGTCCCGGGCTGGAATCGCCATACTGATAATGCAAAAAGCCTCATCGGCTCAATGAGCGGTTTTTTCATGCTGATCCTCATGGCGGTCCGGGGGTTGGCATGAAGGTTCTTTCTGACAGGCTCTCTTCCCTCACTTTCACCACTGTTGTTCTGGTTGCCCTTGTCCTCTGGTTGACATGGGGAACCCTTATGGCCGCCTCAGCCACCTACGTGGACCGGTTCGGACTGATGAACAGCCGCCTCGTCAGGGACTGGCTGCTGAACCCCGAAGGGGGGTCGGGTCTGCTCAAATTCTGGTTCGTGGGGCTTTGTATTGTGATGGCCCTTCTCGGGGTCAACCTGATCTTTTGTTCGTGGAAAAAGATCCTCAGGGCCATGCGGGTGAAATTCAGCAAATCGAAGCTCCTCATACTTGCTATTCATGTGGTCTTCGGGCTGGTCGCCCTTGGACACTTCGGCAGCTTCATGCTGGGGTATCGCTACGAAAGAGTCGTGCTGGGAGAAGGAGAGTCATTCAACTTCCGTGACGGCTATGGATTGAGGGTCGAGCGGGTGCACTTTGTCGATAATCCTGCGGTCCTCAGGCAATCTCCCCGGTACCTGCGCGCGGGCGAATTCCATTACCGGCGGAACTTCGCCGACATTGTTTTGAACCGGAACGGCTCGGAAATATCAAGGGATCGCGTCTACATCTTGAAACCGGCACGGCACCAAGGGGTGCAGATCACCCTTTCGAGGTTTACGCCTCCGAAAGGAATGAAGGGGGCGGGCAGGGAAGGGACTCCGCGCGTGGTGTTTGTCGTCACCAAAAACCCCGTGCTCACCGCCTTTCTCGTGACCTACGGAGCGATGATTACAGGCATGATTGTGTATCTTGCGATGACGTGGCGAAAATCAGTTTTCAAAACCAATAGTTAACGCTGGAAAGGGGGAAAAGATGAAAAGGAACCTGATGTTCATGTTGATGTGTCTGAGCATGTCTGTTTTGCTGATGGAAAGCGTTGCCTTCGGGGAAAGCAAAACGGAAGGAGAGAACTACCAAGTGTATACCCTGGGGGAAGTCGTCATATCCGCGGAAAAGGGATCGACAGTCAAAGATGTCTCCATAAATAACGTGATGACTCAGGAACAGATCCAGGCAACGGACAGCAAAACCGCGGCCGAGGCCTTGACCTATGTCCCGGGGGTCATAGTATCGACAGGCCGAAAACAAGAGCCCGGGGTCTCGATTCAAGGCTTTCCTCAGGACCGGCTCTTGATCTTGATCGACGGGGTTCCCTATTACGAGACCAAATACGGCAAGCTCGACCTCAATCAAATCCCCGCGGACATTATCGCCAGAATTGAAGTGATCAAGGGCGCTCCCTCCGTCATCTACGGAGCCAATGCGGAAGGCGGAGTGGTCAACATCATTACCAAAAAGGCAGGCGAAAAACCTTCCATATCGGCAAGGACCGAGTTGTCCAACAATAAGAACGGCTATCTGGCCTCTGTCTCCCACGGCATGAAGGCGGGCAGACTCAGCTACTGGCTAAATTATACGCACAGGCAGTGGGATGCCTGGAGGCTCAGCGATGACTTCGAGCCCGTGGAAGGCCAAATCGTCAAAAGAGGGCCTGGAGGCGGAACATTCCCGGCCGTTCTCGAAGACGGAGGGCATTTTCGGGACAATTCGAAGTACAAGAACGACAGCGTTTGGGCCAAGGTGGGATACGAAGCCTCCAGCGATTCGGAGTATTACGCCAATATGCACTATTCGGCAACGGAAAAGGGGCTTCCACCCTCCATCTATGAGCAAAGAGTAACTCCGTTCTTCTCGCAATTCGCAAAAATTCCCCGGTACGACGACTGGGGCATCGACCTGAGCGGGAGGCAGAAGATCGTGGAGCCCTTGACCGTGCAGGGCACCTTCTTTTATCACCGACACGTGGACGACTATGCCTCCTATCCTGACCAGACCTATGAAGACAGTTTTGCCGTGAGCAGGTATAGGGACTACCTGATGGGCGGGATGCTGCTGTCCGAGTACAGGCCGGTCGAGTGGGACCTCATGAGAATGGCTTTTCACTATAAAGGCGATTCCCACGAACAAAGGGACGATGTCGACGTTCCTTTCGAAAAGTCCTTTTCCTACACAGGGTCGGTGGGGTTCGAGAACAACTTCAATCTCATACAAAACCTGTCTGTCGTGGCAGGGGCAAGCTACGACTGGTTTGATGTGAACGAAGCGCCGGAAGGCGAAGTTCTGCCGGACACCAAGTCCGAACTTAATCCAATGATCGGGGCAACCTACGTCCTGCCCGACTCCACGCGGGTATTTGCGTCGATCGCCCGCAAGACACGTTTCCCGACGCTGGACCAGCTCTACGGATCGAATGGCAATTCGGATCTGGAGGCCGAGAGAAGCACAAATTACACACTGGGGATGTCGAGGTTCTTTGGGAACCTCCTGAAAGTCGAACTGGCGCCCTTCTACCACGATATCTCCAACTACATAACCACGGATGCACCGCCGCATGTGCCGGGTGAGTATCCCTACCGCAACTACGGGAAAATAGCCATGTACGGCTTCGAGTTTACGGGTGAATTGTACCCCATGGAAAATCTGGTTTTACGTCTTGGGTATACCTACAACCGTGCGCGCAACAGAAGCGCCGACCGGGTCACGGATAAAGTTTCCAATATCCCTCAGTACAAGGTGGATGTGGGAGCGGCCTATGTGGTACCCAACTGGGAAACCCGTCTCGATGTCAATATGGTCTATATAGGAAGCAGCTACTATCAGGTGCCGGGTATCGAGGAGCCTGATATTCCAACCATAAAACAGGATTCCTATACCTTGTTCCAGGTCAAAATCACTCAGCCGTTTCTCGACCGGTTCGAAGCGTACGTGTCTGTAAACAATATTTTGGACAAGGACTATCAATCAGAATATGGGTTTCCAGCACCCGGGCGCACGGCCTGGGTCGGGGTGAGAGTCAATCTTCCGTAACAGGAAGGGATTCACTGAATGCGCTTGTCGAGGTTAATCATGAAAAGAGACATGAAAAAGGTATCCATCCTGGCCTCCTTGTTCCTGGTCCTGTTCGCGGCGGTAAACACCCACGCGGACCCACCGGCCGTTGTGAGCATCACCGGGACCGTGAAACAGCCTTTGAATCTCACCCTGACGGATCTGGAGAGGTATCAGTCCGTCATCGTTCAACTGAACGGGGTCATGGAAGACGGTTCATACCGGGGCGTCTTTCACTACACGGGTGTCCCCCTTAGAACGTTGCTGGATGCGGCATTCGTGCAGAAAGAGGAGACCGGCTTTTCGAAACAAGTGGACATGGCCGTCCGGGTCAAGAATCGGGAAGGAAAAGAGGTGGCCCTCTCATGGGGAGAAATCTTCTTCAAGAACCCGGCGAGGATCATCCTGGCCACATCGGCCCGGCCGATCATGCCGCATCACGACTGTAAGACTTGTCACACCCCGGAGGAGTATAAGCCGCGCTTGCAGCAGCTGAATCGGAAGATCGGATTCCCGAAGCTGGTTGTCGCAGGAGACGCGTATGCAGATCGTTGCCTGGAGGACGTTTCCACCATCGAAGTTCTCGACCTGCGTCCCGGCAAACCTGCGCGAAAGTTAAAGACACTGTTTTCATCTGAATGCACCATCACGGGCAGGAATGTGAAGACAACGGCCCTGCGGGATCTGTCCGGTCGGCCCAGACAGACCCTGCGGGTCAAACACCTGGGGCTGGGCAAGGGATATCACGGAATAAGCGTTTTCGAGGGTGTTTCCTTCAAAAGGCTGCTCGAAGAAGCAGGAGTAAGGCGCGACCTGAGCGAGGTCTTTTTGATATCGGCCCCTGACGGGTACCGTTCGCTTTTTTCCTACGGGGAGGTGTTTCTGGACCCCCTGGGGGACCGCATCATTCTGGCCGACAAGATGGCAGGCAAGCCCTTGAAGCAGGGAGGCAAATTTTTTCTCATACCTCCGGACGATCTCATGGCCGATCGAGATGTCCAGGCGGCGGAGACAGTAGAAGTTCTCTCCCTCAAGACGCGGCCGAAGGTTTCCGTTATCGGAGTGGGGTGCGGAGACACAAATTTGATCAGCTTGGAGGCGGTCTCCCGTATGGCCGAAGCAGATGCCTATGTGTGCCCCCCCGATATACGGAAACGCTTCGCCAGGTACATGGGCAACAAACCGGTCCTGTTCGATCTCTATGAATTCGCTCCTCCTGTCCTGAGAAAGAAGCATCCTGAACTTTCTCAGGAGGCGCTGAAAAAGTTGATGAGAGAAAGGCAGGTCAATGCAGCAGGAATCATCAAACAGAAACTGCAGGAAGGCATGAACGTTGCCATCCTCGACTACGGCGACCCTACCATCTGGAGCGGATGGAGCTGGGCGAGAGAGTTTTTCAAAGGGGACACTCTTGAAATTGTTCCCGGGTTGAGCTCCTTCAACGTAGCGAACGCCTTGCTGGGAAGCCGGATCGACTGCAATGGATCCATCATCCTGACCACACCGTGGGAGATAAAGCAGAGCAAGCCTCTCCTCAAGTCCCTGGCGGAGGAAGGGCAAACGATCTGTATCTTCATGGGTCTGCAGGATCTGCCCAACCTGGTTCCCCTTTTCAGGCAATACTACAAAGAAGAAACCCCGGCTGCGCTTGTTTACAAGGCGGGATATTCTTCAAGTGAGCACGTGATCCAAACCACCCTGGGCGGGCTCCGGAAGGCCGCCGACGGGTACCCGGAAAAGTTTCTCGGCCTGATCTACATCGGCCCCTGTCTTGCGGTAAGGGAGGGGGAAGATTGCGAGTAGACAGAGGTTCCGCATGAGCCGGCAAGCCAGGGCATCCCAGACTCCGGTGGGTCAGCCGGAGCTCAAGAGAGACATGGGATTGGTTTCCGCGACCATCCTTGTGGTCGCCAGCATGATCGGCACCGGGATTTTCACGACCTCCGGGTTTATCATGTCGTCTCTCCGAAGCCCGCAGGCCATGCTGCTCTGCTGGTTTGCGGGCGGCATCCTGGCCCTTTCGGGGGCGTTTTGCTATGGCGAGCTTGGGGCCATGTTTCCCAGAGCAGGGGGAGATTACGTCTTCCTGAGAGAGAGCCTGGGGAGGATCATGGGGTTTCTGTCGGGCTGGATCTCGCTCATCGTTGGGTTCTCAGCCCCCATAGCGGCCGCTGCAATGGCCTTTTCCACCTACTTCTTCCACACTCTGCCGGCCGGCGCCCGAGGATGGACTTCTCTGTTTCTTTCGAAAGCCGGCCCGGTAACGCTTTCTCCCGTAAACCTCACGGCCGTCGCGGTCATTGTCCTTTTCTCGCTGGTTCACTGGAAGGGCCTCCATTTCGGCAGTCGCGTTCAGAATGTGCTGACCGTTATCAAGGTAGGGGCCATTCTTGCGTTCATCGCGGGAGGACTGGCTTTCGGCAAAGGCAGCGCTGCTCACTTTTCTTCTCCGCTGCCCGCCGGTCTGATTTTTTCCGGACCGTTTGCAGCCTCCCTGATCTTTGTATCCTTCGCTTACAGCGGATGGAACGCCGCCGCTTACCTGGGAGGGGAAATCAGGGATCCCGCTCGGAACATCCCGCGTTCTCTTTTGCTGGGAACGCTTCTTGTGATGTTCCTCTATCTTCTTCTGAACGTTGTTTTTATCTACGCTCTCCCCGCGGAGGAAATGAGCGGCCTTCTGGAGGTCGGGACAAAGTCGGCCCTCTCCCTGTTCGGGGGCCCTGCGGGAAATGCTTTTTCGATGGCCATCACCGTGTGTCTTCTGTCTGTAATCAGTGCCATGATCATGGCCGGCCCTCGGGTATATTATGCCATGGCGAAAGACGGGACATTCTTCAGCTGGTTTGGAAGAGTCGGCAGGCACCCTGCTGCGACCCCGGGGAGATCAATCTTCCTGCAGGGCGCTATAGCGGTCCTCATGGTAATCACATCGGCCTTTGACAAACTCCTTTTGTATATCGGTTTTACGCTGTCCCTTTTCGCCATGTTGACAGTGGCGGGCCTGCTTGTCCTGCGATACCGGTGTCCCCATTACCCGCGCCCTTACCGGACCTATGGCTACCCTGTTACGCCGGTTCTCTTTATGCTGGGCAATCTCTGGATCATCGTCTTTTCACTTCGAAGCAACCCCACTGTTTTCCTGTACGGCGGCGGCACCATAGTGGCAGGTCTTTTGATCTTCTTTTTCTTCAACCGAACCGCCCGGAAGGAGATCGGTCTCGAAGAAGATTTCTCCGGCATCTAGGGGCAAACGCATTGGGATCTCTCCTGCCATGAAAAAGACACGGTTCGTATCCGGTATCCTGTTCTTCATCCTGACGCTGCTCTGGCTGTCCGGCCGTTCCATCCCTGCAGCAGAGAAAGTGATCGAAAGGGATACGAACAAGGACGGCAAGATCGATCAGATCGCTCATCTCTCGAAGGACGGCAAGCTTCTGAAGCTCGAGATAGACGGCAACGCCGACGGGGTTATGGAGCGGTACCAGTATTATGAAAACGGCCGGCTCGTCAGGATCGAGAGAGACACGAACGGAGATGGAAAGATGGACACCTGCGACTTCTTTCAGGGAGGAAAAAGAGTCAGGCAGGAGAGGAAATCCGCCGAAACCGGCCGCGCTATCCGGATCGTCTATTTCGACAAGCAGGGACGGTATTCGAAAATTGTCAAGGATTCAAAAGACCAGGGGCGTTTTGACCTCACGTACTTCTACGGAGATGGAAAGTTGATCTCCATGGAAAGGGATACCGACGGCGATGGAAAGGTGAATGAAAAAGTGTCCTATCGAGACGGGAAACCCAGGGAAAGATGGGTTGACCGTGACGGTGACGGCAGGCCCGAGACCCTCATCGTTTACGATGCGGACGGCCTCCCCAGCGAAAGCCGACACGATCTGGACGGCGACGGCGAGATGGAGACCTCCCGAATCTACCGGAACGGTCTCGTTGTGGAGGAGCGAAAAGATGAGGACCATGACGGCAGGCCGGAGATTGTCACCCGGTTCAAGGACAACGAGCCCGTTGAACAACAACAGGATACAAATAAGGACGGTCGGTTTGATCTGACTATCCATTTCAAGAATGGAAAGCCCTTCTACCGGGAGTGCGATACGAACCACGACGGCAGGTATGATCGTTTCATCCATCTGGACGACGCCGGCCGGCCAGCCAGAATAGAGGAGGACACCCGGTTCGACGGCAGGATAGACAGGGTCCGGACTTACCGGAAGGGGCACCTGGCCAGGATTGAATATGACGCGGACGGCGACGGATTCAGAGAGACGGTGACCTTCTTCAAAAAGGGAAAACCGTACCTGCAGACGCAGGATACCAATGCGGACAAAAAGCCGGATGTGCTTATCCATTTTGACGCCAGGGGCGAAAAAGTGAAGGCGGAAATCGATGCGAACGCGGACGGCCGGGTGGATACCTGGGAATATTACCGGCACGGGCGGCTTGCCAGGCTCGAGAGAGACGAAGAAGGGAAAGGAAAAGTAACTCTCAAGGTTTTCTATGAAAACGGCAGGAAACAGAAGCTGATGAGAGATTCGGATCATGACGGCCGCTTCGAGACAACGGAGTGGTTCGACAAGGGCCCGTGGTCAGTGGTCGTGGAACAGGACGAGAACGGGGACGGCAGGCCCGAAGGGCGTTACTGTTACCAGGGAGATGTCTTGAGGCTGAAGGAGATCGATGAAGACAGCGATGGGGTGATCGATTTGCGGCAATATTTCGACCGGCACGGGAAATTGGTGAAAAGCCAGGAACGCCGTGATGCAAAGGACCACATGGACATCACCTGGTTCTACGACAAAGCCGGAGAAGCCGTGCGTGCCGAACAGGACAAGGACGGTGACGGCAGACCCGACATCTGGTACTTCTACGAGAAGGGGAAGATACGGCGTGTGGAGGAAGATACGAATGGCGACGGCAGACCCGACATCTGGGAAGAGTATGACGGTGCCGAGGCCCTTGTCAAGCGCTCAAAGGACTTGAATTTCGATGGAAAAGTGGATCTGGTACAGACGATGGAACCAGGTGGATCCAGGTAAACCACGCCGTTGTTGCGGCAGCACAATAGTCGGGAGGCGATATGATTGAATTTCTGTCCAAAGGGGGCATTCTGGTGCCGCCCATTCTTTTCTGTTCCGTGCTTGCCCTGGCCATTTTTCTTGAAAGGCTTATCCGCTTTTCAAGGGTACGCGTGAGGGGCCGCGCTGTGGAGCAGCAGGTGATCCGTCATCTGCAGGACGGCGAGGATCAAAAAGCCTTCGAAGCGGCCCGTGTGAGCAACACCCCCATGGGGCGCATCCTCAGCCAGGCCATTGAAGTGAAGGACCAGGACAGGGAGACGCTGGAAACGGTGCTCGTTCATGCGGCCGATGAAGAGCTGAGGGGTCTGTCGCGGTATCTCAATGCCCTTGCAACCATTGGGAACATCGCGCCGCTGCTGGGTCTTTTCGGCACGGTCCTGGGAATGATAAAGGCATTTATGATCATTCAGCAGATGGGCGGAAAGGTCAATGCCTCGGTTCTGGCAGGGGGCATTTGGGAAGCCATGCTGACCACGGCGCTCGGTCTGGCCGTGGCCCTTCCCACCATGGTCGCTCACAGTTATCTGGTCTCACGGGTCGACAGGTATGAGGCGCAGCTCCAGAATGGGAGCGTGGCCTTGCTGAAGACCCTGAGCAAACGATCATAAGGGGGGATTATGCTTGTACGCCGGAGACAGTGGCATAGGTTGCAGGTACACGCCCCGCTGACCGCCTTGATCGACATCGTCTTTCTCCTTCTGATCTATTTTCTGCTTACGACAAATTTTATGGTCGACGAGGGCATCAAGGTGAAGCTCCCTCAGGCAAAGGCTTCCGCGCCGCAGACCGAGAAGGTCATTACCGTATATGTTGATAAAGAAGGGAGAGCCTTTCTGGAGAAGACGGAGGTCTCCGACGCCCAGCTTTTCGACCGGCTCCGGCAGATGATCGGT
>Ga0316583_10000350_pt1 | contig 13194 bp, 10 predicted proteins | sample J_170502JBrBrA_D_FD_204513 | JGI IMG/M metagenome (GOLD analysis project Ga0316583, IMG submission 204513) | Rhizosphere microbial communities from salt marsh grasses in Alabama, United States - J_170502JBrBrA | ecosystem: Host-associated > Plants > Roots > Rhizosphere | place: USA: Alabama... | reverse complement strand
GAAGCGCATCCTCTTGCGCAGCCGGTCGTCGGCGTCGGCACGCGGCCCTTCGGAGAACACCCGCACATGCGCGTCGTCGCAGAAATTGTCGGATCCACAACTGTTGCCGACGATGTCGTTGTTGAGCACCGCCTTGACCTGCCAGCCTTGGGCCTTGGCGTAATCGGCCAGCAATTTTCCTCCGTAAAGCCCCTGCTCTTCGCCCGAGAGCAGCGCATAGACGATCGTCACCGGATAGCGGTGCTGCGAGAGCACCCGCGCGGCTTCGAGCACCACGGCGACACCCGATCCATCGTCATTGGCGCCGGGCGCATCGCTGGTCGCATCCATCACGTCAGAGGCGCGGCTGTCGAGGTGGCCCTGAACGATCACAACTTCATTCGGGCGGGTGCTCCCGCGCTGGATCGCGACGACGTCGACCAGGCGTACTGGCTTGGGGATGCGGTCGCCCGAGACCATCCGTTCGGGATGTTCGATGTCGAGGCAGTCCCCACAGGTATCGTTGATCATGCGGAACTGCGCGGTTCCCCAGTTTCGCGCCGCGCCGATGCCGCGATGCGGATCGTCCTGGGCTGATAGCGTGCTGCGGGTACCGAAGCCGACCAATGTTTCGATAGTGGAGTGGAGGCGTTCCTGCGAAACTGAATTGGCGGGATATGCCTCGGCGACGAGAGGCGTCCCAGCCAGCAAGGCAAGGAGCGAGACGGCGATCGGGAGTTTGCGCATGGCGCGCTTGTCAGCCGCCGGGGAACGATTTGCAAGGGCCAAGCAGTCCGGAACGCGCGACCGGATGGCGAGTGTTTGCGTCATCCACTTGCCGGCGCTAGTTGCGTGAGTAACTTCTTGCTCCCAGGGGACCCTTTGCATGCAAATCAAACTCGCCGGCGCGCTTCTCGCCGCAACGGTGCTCACTTCCACCGCCGCGCGCGCGGAGAGTGTCAACGCTTTCCTCGGCCCGCTCCTTGCCACCGCGCCCGACGCGGCGACGATCAACTCCAAGTGCGACAGGGTGGTAAGGGAAATCGAACGGCGCCAGGCCCAACTGGAAGGTGAAACCGGCCCGGCGACCATCGACACGACCCTGCAACGATACGACGATATCGCTGCCCTGCTCGGCGACAGTTCGGGCGAATTCACGCTCTACCGGGAAGTGATGGCCGACGATGCGCGACGCAACGCTGGCGGCAATTGCGCGGTGAGGCTCTCGGCGCTGGCGAGCAAGATCGGCTTGTCGCGCCCGATCTACGACCGGCTCAAGGCGATCGATACATCGCATGCCGACGCGCCGACGAAATATTACCTCAAGCAGACACTTGAATCCTATGTCCGCGGCGGCGTTTCGCTGCCGGCCGACCAGCGTGCCGAAGTGCAAGCGCTGCAGGAGAAGATCGCCAAGGCCGGCAACGAGTTCGACGCCAACATTGCCGCCGGAGAGAAGTCGATCGAAGTCGATCCTTTGGAACTTGCCGGGCTCCCGGCCGATTATATCGCGGCGCATCCGCCGGGCAAGGACGGCAAGGTGACAATCACCACCACCTATCCCGATTACCAGCCGGTGATGGCCTATGCGGATAGCGACAAGCTGCGGCACGACTTGAGCGTGGCCTATGCCCAGCGCGCATGGCCCAAGAACGACAGCGTGCTGCAGCAGCTGTTCCACCTGCGCCAGCAACTCGCCGAGAAACTCGGATTCCGCAACTATGCGGAGCTCGTGCTGCAGGACAAGATGGTCAACACGCCCGAGAAGGTCGAAACCCTTCTCACGCAGATGTCCGGGGCAGCCAAGCCCGCCGCCGATCGCGACTACGCCAAACTGCTCGCGATGCTGAAGGAGAAAGAGCCGGGTGCCACCGAGGTCAAGCCCTGGCAGGTCTCCTGGCTTAAGGCGATGGTGCAGAAGCGCGACTACGATTATGACCCGCAGGAAGCGCGGAAATATTTCGCTTACGATGAAGTCCGCGACGGGGTTCTCAAGCTCAGCGAAGATCTGTTCGGGGTCGAGATCAGGAAATGGAACACGCCGGTGTGGGATCCGGACGTGGAGCCATACGAGGTATACCAGGACGGCAAGCTGATCGGCCGGATCTACATTGATTCGCACCCGCGTCCCGGCAAGTTCACGCATGGCAACACCGTGCCCTTCCGCGCGGGCATCGCGGGCGATTCAGTGCCCATGGCGGCCCTGGTGATGAACTTGCCGAAAGGCGGCTTCAAGACCGGCCTGATGGAGCACCGCGACGTCGAGACCTTCCTCCACGAATTCGGCCACGTCCTGCACCACATCTTCGGCGGCACGCAACGCTGGTACGGCGAATCGGGAATCGCGACCGAGTGGGATTTCGTCGAGGCCCCCTCGCAGATGCTCGAGAACTGGGTCTACGATTACGACACCCTGGCGAAGTTCGCGAAGGACAAGGATGGCAAGGTGATCCCGCGCGAGCTGGTCGAGAAGATGAACAAGGCGCGCTACTTCGGCATCGGCATGTCGGACATGGGCCAGCTCGCGCTCTCGAACGTCTCGCTCAAGTTCCATACCGAACCTGTGCCGGAATATATGGGCGAGGCAACGCGCTACTACCTGGACAAATACGCGACCATCCCGGCGCCCGATTACGATGAAATGCAGGACGCCTTCGGCCACCTCAATGGCTATTCGGCGATGTATTACACCTATCGCTGGTCGATCGTGATCGCCGACGACATGTTCACCCGCTTCCAGAAGGAAGGGCTACGCAATCGCGAAACGGCGATGGAATACCGCAAGGACGTCCTCTCCAAGGGCGGGACCGAACCGGCGGCTGAGCTGGTGCGTTCCTTCCTTGGGCGGGACATCAGCCTCGACGCCTACAAGGCTAAGATGGTGAAGGACCAGTAGATACCGGGGAGCCGCCGGGTCAGAAGCGCACCGGAGCCGCGCCATAGCGGTTGGGCCCGTCGGTCGACTTCATGATCCCGAACACGATCACCACGATGTAGCCGGTCCAGCTCAGCAGGCTGTAAGGCGCCATTTCGCGCTGGTACTGCAGCATTCCGCCCGCTTCGGGGTGTTGCATGGCAGTGGCGATCATTTCCTGCATTCGGTCCATGACCGAGAAAGTCATCGCCATGGAGAAAAGCTTGGTCGCGATCGGCAATGCCGCCCACCAACCCGATTTGTCGGAATCGTGCAGCCGCCGGACGAAGGCGGCCACGAACAGCAGGATCATCGCCAGCCCGAGGACCATCGAGACCCAGACTGTGTGCTGCAGCCAGCCGCCCATCTGCGCGGCCATCATGTTCTGGATCTCCGTCTGGTCGGTGATGCCCGCCTTGGCCGCTTCGATTGCCTGGCTGAAGATGCCCACCATCAGCGGGACGGACATCGCGATCGAGACGCCGAACTCGATCACCACGAGAAACAATATGTAATACCAGAATGTCTGCCGCGCATCGCGGCCCGCAAAGTCGATCAGATGCGACAGATTGTATTTGATCGATCCGAACATGGCCTTCCCCTCCCCGTTCGTTGGTCAATAGGCGCGCGCGACATAGATCCTTTCGACTGCCGGCTCGCCGGTGAAGATGCACGCACCGTCCGCGGGTTGCGCGCCGACCGGCACGTTGCGGATGGTGAGCTTCAACGCCTTCAGCTGCTCGGTCACGGCTTCGAGCGCCGAGCCGATGGGCTTTGCCCACTGCACCTCGGCCCAGCCAGGACAGCGCCGGTCCTCGGCATAGAACGCTTCGAGTTCGTCCATCGTCGCGATTTCGCGGGTGATGTTGGCTTCGCGCCGCTCGCGAGCCTCGTCGAACAGCGCCTGCTGGACCTCGTCGAGCATCGGCCCGATTCCGGCGACGCACTCCTCGAGCGAAGGCGCGGCGAAATCGGGCTTGGCGTTGGCGTTCCACAGCCGGTCGCGGCGCAGCAGGCTGACCTTGCCCGCCTCCATGTCACGCGGGCCGACCTCGAGGATCACCGGCACGCCTTTCCTCACCCAGTCCCAGCGCTTTGCCGCGGCCTTGCCCGGCCTTGAATCGAGCTGCACCCGGACGGGCTCGCCTAGGGCGGATTGAATCGCCAGGCCGCTACGTAGTTCATCGCAATATTCGAGCAGCTGCGCGTCGCCTTCGTCTTCGCGCAGCATAGGCAGAATCACTACCTGCTGCGGGGCGATCGCCGGCGGGACGCGCAAGCCGTCGTCGTCGCCATGGACCATGATCACCCCGCCGATCAGCCGCGTCGAAACGCCCCAGCTGGTGGTGTGGCAGAACTGCTGGCCGCCTTCGCGGTCCTGGTACTGGATTCCCGCGGCCTCGGCGAAGCTGGTGCCAAGGTAGTGCGAGGTTCCGGCCTGCAGCGCCTTGCCGTCCTGCATCATCGCCTCGATCGACCAGGTTTCCTCGGCGCCTGGAAAACGTTCGTTCTCGGGCTTTTCGCCCGCGATCACCGGCATAGCGAGGTCTTCCTCGGCGCAGGCGCGATACATCTCCAGCGCGCGGTGGGTTTCCCTCAACGCGTCTTCCCTGTCGGCATGGGCGGTGTGGCCTTCCTGCCAGAGAAACTCGCTGGTCCTGAGGAACATGCGCGTGCGCATTTCCCAGCGCACGACATTCGCCCACTGGTTGAGCAGCAGCGGCAGGTCGCGCCAACTCTGGATCCAGCGCGCCATTGCATCGCCAATGATCGTTTCCGAAGTCGGGCGGACGACCAGGGGCTCCTCGAGCCTCGCTTCAGGGTCGGGAACCAGCTTGCCATGTTCGTCAGCGATCAGCCGGTGGTGGGTGACCACGGCCATCTCTTTGGCAAAGCCCTCGACATGCTCGGCCTCGCGCTCGAAATTGGCTAGCGGGATGAAGATCGGGAAATAGCAGTTCTGGACGCCTGCGGCCTTGATCCGCGCATCCATCAGCTTTTGGATCCGCTCCCAGATGCCCCAGCCCCACGGCTTGATGACCATGCAGCCGCGCACGCCCGATTCCTCGGCCAGGTCGGCGGCCGAAACCACCTCCTGATACCATTGGGCGAAATCGTCGGCACGCTTGACCGACAGGGCATGGCGGATTGCGGACACTGTTCCTGCTCTCGAATCGCTTATCGTCTGCGTTAGGCCGCGATGGCCCGCGCGAGGTTATTTGCCAAGGGAGTCGAGTTTCTTCTGCATTTCCGCCATCTGCGTGCGCAGGGCGGAAAGCTCATCGTCGCCCTTGGTCGTGGACCTTGAAACCTCACCGGACTCGCCAGGCTTGGGCATGAACGCGTTGGCGGCGGCCTTGAACATCGCCATGTTGGTCTCGGCCATCTTCGCGAAAGCCTCGCCGCCCATCGACTGCTTGAACATTTCCTGCAGTTTGCGCTGGTTGGCCTGGAAGTTCTCCATCGACGCTTCGAGATAATGCGGCATCAGCGCCTGCATCGAATTGCCGTACATCGCGATCAGTTGGCGCAGGAAGCTGATCGGCAGCATCTGCTCGCCCCCGCTGGCTTCTTCATCCATGATGATCTGGGTGAGGATCGAATGGGTGATGTCGGCCCCGGTCTTGGCGTCGAGCACTTGGAAATCGACCCCGTCGCGGGTCATTTTCGCAAGGTCGTCGAGGGTGATGTAGCTGGAAGAACTGGTGTTGTAGAGGCGCCGGTTGGCGTATTTCTTGATGATTACCGGATCATCCTCGCCCCGTTCGCTCTTCGCCATGTCCCGCTCCCTGCTGCGACCCTTGCTGCGCTTAGCACCTGCAGCAATTGCAGTGCAACATGAATGAAATATGCGCGTGGGTCTAGCGCGAAAAGCGCTCTCCCAGCAGGGTAAGCAGTTCATATTGGGACAGTCCGCTCAGTTCGGCGGCTTCCGGCAGAGCATAAGGCAGTGCAAGCCAGTCGCCTTCCTTGAGACCGGGCGCGGCAGCGAGGTCGACCACGACCATGTCCATCGAGACCTTGCCGAGCAGCGGCAGCTTCGCGCCCTCGTGCTCGAGCCAGCCTCTTGCGCCCCAGCAGCGCAGAAAACCGTCCTCATAGCCGAGCGAGACGGTGGCTGCGCGCATCGGGCGGGTGGCGGTGAAAGTCGCATTGTAGCCGACGCTGTCGCCGGGCTGGAGTTCTCTCACCTGGATGATCGCCGCCTCGGGGAACGCAACCTGTTGAATTTGCATGGCAAGTTCCGGCCGGGCAACGCCGCCATAAAGAGCCAGGCCCGGACGGGTGAGGTCGAAGGCGTAGTCCGGGCCGAGCGCGATTCCCGCGCTGTTGGCGAGGCTGCGGCGCCTTGCCGGGATCGCCGCGCAGACCTCGCGAAAGCGGCCCAGTTGTACGCTGTTGAGCGCGCTGTCCTCGTCGGCCGAAGCGAGGTGGCTCATCAACACGTCGACTTCGAGTTGCACGATCAGCGGGTCGCCGATCTCGTCTGGCGGCAGGCCGAGCCGGTTGATGCCGGTATCGATCATCAAATCGCAGCGCCGGCCTCCGGCGTCGAGCCACAGTTTCGCTTGGCGCAAGCTGTTGATTACGGGGCGTACGCCAGTTGCCTGCGCATAAGCTGCGTCCCCGGCGTTCAAGGGGCCGTGGAGGACCGAGATCTGCTCGGGCGCTACGTCGCCAAGCAGTTCAGCGACTTCGCTCCAGTGCGCGACGAAGAACTCGCGCGCTCCGGCTTCGACCAACGCCGGCAGCACCTTGCCGACGCCAAGACCATAGCCATCAGCCTTGATCGCCGCGCCCGCTTCGGCGCTGCCCGACAACCGGTTGAGCACGCTCCAGTTTGCCGCCAGCGCGACCGAATCGACCCGGAGGCGGAGCGTGCGCGGCGGATCCGGCGGCAGACCAGGCACTAGAAGCTGGAGCCTTCGGGAAAGTCTTTCGGCGGGCCGCTGGGGATGCCCCACCAGCCCACGACCAGCCCGATCAGCACGAAACCCCAAGTGTACCAAAGCCCCGCATAGGCATCGCCGGTCTTTGCAACGATGTAGCCGGCGATCACCGGCAGGAAGCCGCCGAAGTAGCCCGCGCCGATATGATAGGGGATCGACATCGAGCTGTAGCGGATCCTTGCCGGGAACATCTCGGACAAGAGTGCGGCGACCGAGCCGTAGGTCAGCGCAGAAAGGAAGCCGAACCAGATCAGTACCAGGACTATCCCGGCCTTGCGGCCGAACGATGGATACTGGGTCGAAAAATCATAGCCCGCGCCTGTCAGCGCGGCCTCGAGCTCGACCTTGCGCGCAGCAACGTCGCCCCACTTGTAAGTGGCGAGCGGAATTTCTGTTGCCCCCGCCCTGAGTGCAAGCGTGTCCGCCTCCGTGATGTCGTATGGCACGCCGACCGTCGTGAGGTCCGCCAGCAGCTTGCCGCAGTCGGTCTCCTGGACATTGGCGAAGGGATCGTAGCGGCAATCGGGCCCGGCGACTTCGACTGGCGCAGCGCGCGAGGATGCGGCCAGGCCGGGGTTGGCCAGCGCGCCAAGCGCCCAAAAGGCGGGGAAGATCGTAAGCAGGATCAAAATGTTCCCCAAGATAATCGGCGTCTTGCGCCCGACCCGGTCCGACCATCTGCCGACCAGGACATAAAGGCTGACCACGATTGGCCCTGCGATCAGGATCAGGCTTTCGACGCTGGTCGCATCGAGCCGCATCGGTCCCTTGAGGAAAGACAGGCTCGAGAAATAGGCGGCGTAGAAAATCGTTGTCAGGCTTCCGGTCACCCCGAACAGCGCGACGAACAGGCGCTTCTTGTTGCCGGGATAGGTGAAGCTTTCCTTGAACGGGTTGGACGAGGTTCGGTTGGCTGCCTTCATCGCGCGGAACACCGGGCTCTCGTTCAGCTTGAGCCGCATCCACAGCGAAATGGCCAGCAGCACGATCGAGAGCACGAACGGCATGCGCCAGCCCCAGGCGTCGAACTGGTCCGCCGGGATCAACTGGCGGCAGAGGAGGACGACTCCCACGCTAACCACGAAGCCGCCGGTAACGGAGGCCTGGATAAAGCTGGTGTAGAAGCCGCGCTTCCCGGGCGCGCAATGTTCTGAAACGTAGATCGTGGCTCCGCCATATTCGCCACCCAGCGCAAGCCCCTGCATGATCCTCAAGAGAAGCACGATCAACGGGGCGGCGATGCCGATGCTGTCGGCCGAGGGGATCAGGCCAACGCCCGCAGTCGCGATGCCCATCACCGTGACGGTGATGAGGAAGGTATATTTGCGCCCCAGCCGGTCACCGAGGAAGCCGAACAGGATCGCGCCCAACGGACGGAAGCCGAAGCCGACGGCGAATCCCGCCCACACAAGGAGCATGCGCAGCGTCTCGTTGTCAGCCGGGAAGAACGCCTTGCCGATCAGGCTGGCCAGCGTGCCGTAGATAAAGAAATCGTACCATTCGAACACCGTCCCCACGCTCGAGGCGGCAATGACGAGCCGAATTTCACCGGCACTTGGCTGGTGGACGGCTACGGCGCTGGTTTCGGACATGGAACGGCGCTCCCCCTTTTGCCGCTATCCCCTAACTGCTTGCCGCCACGCTGGAAAGGGCACCCAACGCCGCCCGCCACGGAAGCATCATCGCGCCGTGGCGCGCAGGGTATGCGCGCGCCGGATCGAGTGCCGCGACCCCCAGCCAACGGGGCATGGCGCCCTCGCCCGCGAGCCAGCGCTCCATTTGCCGCGCCGCTAGCTCTATCGCGCCGCGGTCGCGGCCGGATGCGGCCTCGGCGAAGATCGCCGCGCTCGCTTGCCCGACGGCGCAGGCATGCACCCGCATTCCGAGCTGCGCGATCACACCCTTCCCGTCGAGAGCGAGGCGCAGCGCCAGCGTGCTGCCGCAGCTCTTCGAGCGCGCAGTGCCTTCGAGCGGCAAGGCTTCGTCGAATGGGTATGCCGCCAGCTTGAGCGTCAGGGCGAGCAGTTCGGAGGTGTAGAGCCGTTCGGCACCACTCATTGGCCGTGGCCGTGGATGCTCAAGTCCTGGGCCTCGATCTCGCGGCGTTGCTCGTTGATCAGCTGGACCAGCATGTCGGATCCCTTGTTGACCGCGGGATAGACCTTTGCGTTGGTGATCCAGACCGGCCGTCCCAACGGCCCCCAGATCGAGTCGTAGCCAAGCACCAGCAGCGAGAAGGCCATCACCACCACGATTCCGCCCTTGATCGCGCCGAAACCGAAACCGAGCACCCGGTCGAACGGACCAAGGATCGAACTACGCGAGGTCTCGCCCAGCCGGCCGGCGATCAGCTTCATCCCGGCGTAGGGAATCAGCAACAGCAGCGCGAAGGCCAGCAGCGCTGCCCCCCTCGCCGTACCGACTAGCCCGAACAGGAACACCGTAAGGTTCGTGTGCATGTAGTGGATCGCAAAGAGCGCCAGAATCCAGGCTGCAAGCGACAGGATTTCCTGCACGAAGCCACGCATGAATCCGCCGATGGCAGCGACGCCGATGATGAACAGGACGATGTAATCGAAACTCGTCATCCGGCGGATGATTATTCCCTCGCCATCAACCGGTCAACGAGATTGGGAACCCGCGAGAGCGGTTCGTAGCGCAGACCGCCCGCTTTGCCGTCCGCCTCTTCGGGGCCGAATCCTCGTGCGAAACCCAGCTTCGCCGCCTCGCGCAGCCGCGAGCCCCCATGTGCCACCGGACGAATTTCGCCGGCGAGCGAAATCTCGCCGAACCATACGGCTTTCGCCGGGAGCGGCTTGTCGGTGAGCGCCGACACCAGTGCTGCAGCGACTGCGAGGTCGGCAGCCGGGTCGGCAAGGCGATAGCCGCCCGCAACATTGAGATAGACTTCCGCCGAGGAGAAATTGAGCCCGCAACGCGCCTCGAGCACAGCCAGCAACATCGCGAGCCGCCCGCCGTCCCAACCGACCACGGCCCGTCTCGGGGTCGCCCCGCTTTGCAGCCGCACGATCAGCGCCTGGACTTCGACCAGCACCGGGCGCGTGCCTTCGAGCGCGGGGAATACCGCGCTTCCCGTCACCGGTTCGTCGCTCCCGGAGAGGAACAGCATCGAGGGGTTCGAGACTTCCTCGAGACCCTGGCTGGCCATGGCGAACACCCCGATCTCGTCAACCGCGCCGAAGCGGTTCTTTAGTGCACGCAGGATGCGGTACTGGTGGCTGCGCTCACCCTCGAAGCTCATCACCACGTCGACCATGTGCTCGAGCACGCGGGGGCCGGCGATCGAGCCGTCCTTGGTGACATGCCCGACCAGCACCAGCGCGACGCCGTTTTCCTTCGCGTAGCGGATCAGCTCGAACGCGCAGCCGCGCACCTGGCTGACCGTGCCCGGCGCGCCTTCGATCTGGTCAGAATGCATCGTCTGGATTGAATCCACCACCAACAGCGCAGGTGGCTCTATTGCGTTCAGCGTGGTCAGGATGTCGCGCACCGAGGTGACCGAGGCGAGCCGGAGCGGCGCGTTGCCGAGACCGAGACGCTCGGCGCGCATCCGTACCTGACCAGCCGCTTCCTCCCCGCTGACATAGATTGCTTGCGCGCCGGCGCGTGCGACTTTGGCCGCGGCCTGGAGGAGGAGGGTCGACTTACCGATTCCGGGATCGCCGCCCATCAGCACCGCCGAGCCCGGGACCAGACCGCCGCCGAGGGCGCGGTCGAATTCGGCGAGGCCTGTCGGGCGCCGCACCAGCGCTTCGGTCGGCTTGTCGAGCGCGACGAATTCGAATGCCCGCCCACCGCCGGAGAGGTCGTGCTTTTGCGAAAAGGCGGTCACCGGGCGATCCTCGACCAACGAATTCCACTCCGCGCAATCGGGGCATTGGCCTTGCCAGCGGTGCGAAACCCCGCCGCAAGCCTGGCAGACATAGCGAGTCTTGGTCTTGGCCATGACGCTGCCTAGCGAGAACATAGGGGGAACGCAAGCACTGCGCTTAGTTAGCCGCCCCTTTACCGCTCGGCACTAAGACGGCGCGATGGCTGGAACTGCGAAACGCAAGCGCCTGGTGGAACTCGATGCGCTGCGCGGCCTCGCGGCCTGCGCTGTGCTGCTGTTCCATTACACCTGGCGGGTGCACGCGATGATGCCGCAGGCGCCGACGATCCCCTATGGCCTGCCCTGGGGCTCCTACGGCGTCCACCTCTTCTTCGCGATTTCGGGCTTCGTGATCTTCATGACGCTCGAGCGCACGCGCACTGGTCTCGATTTCGCCGTGGCACGTTTTGCCAGGCTCTATCCAGCCTACTGGATGGGCATCCTGGTGACGACCTTGGCGGTGCACTTGCTGGACGCCTCCGCATTTGCCCAGCCGGCACAAATCGTGGCGGCGAACATCACAATGCTGCAGGGCTTTGCCTACTTGCCGTCGGTCGACGGGGTCTACTGGTCGCTGACCGTCGAACTCGCCTTCTACCTCTGCATGCTCGCACTGTGGCGGGCCCGCCTGCTGGGCAGGATCGAGGCCGTGCTGCTGGGCTGGATCGCGCTGCGCGGCTTGTGGTGGCTGGTGCCGGCACTTCCTTCGCGGCTCGGGATCCTGCTCGCGCTCGAGTACATCCCCTTTTTCGCGATCGGCATTGCGGCGTTCCGCGTGCGCGAAGGCACGAGGAGTTGGAGGCAGCAAGTTCCGCTGCTCGCCATGGGGCTGGCAGTGACCGCGCTTGCCGGCACGCGCGGCGATGTGATCACCTTTTGCCTAGTTGCAATCATCTTCGTCGAGCTGATCGCCGGGAGGCTGGGCTTCCTCGGGCAACCGGTGCTGTTGTGGCTCGGGGCCATGTCCTATCCGATATACCTCGTTCACCAGGTCATGGGCTACGTGATCCTTGCCCGGCTCGGTGCAATGGGCGTTTCGCCTTGGCTCGCGCTGGTCGTGGCGGTCGCGGTGGCGGTCGGGGTGGCTCAACTGATCCACAGCTTCGTCGAAAAGCCGGCGCATACGGCCATCCCCGCGGCGTTGCGCAGATGGCAGGAACGGAAGTTGCGCCTCGCCGGCTGAGCTCTTCGCATTCCTTGCTGGCAAGCAGGCCACATCGCCGCCTAAAAGGCGTCCATGCGCCAGAAGGAACTCCGCATCGCGCTTGTCTGCTACGGCGGCGTCAGCCTTGCCGTCTACATGCACGGTGTCACCAAGGAGCTGTGGAAGCTCGCCCGGGCGAGCCGCTCGTTCCATGCCGGCGAAGACGAGGAAAGCGGCAGCGAAGCGATCTACCGCAAGATGCTCGAAACGCTGGAGCAAAGCTACGGTATAAGGCTGCGGGTGCTGCCCGACATCCTCACCGGCGCAAGCGCGGGCGGGATCAACGCAGTATTTCTCGCCCAGGCGATCCATTCGGGCCAGTCGCTCGAACCGCTTACCGAGCTGTGGCTGGAAAACGCCGACGTCGACCGGCTGCTCGATCCGGAGGCGCGGCTGTGGACGCGTGTCGCCAAGTTCTGGGCCCCGCCGGTTGTCGAGTTCCTGCTCTCGCGCCCGAGCAGCGTGGTCGCCGAAAGCGTCGCCCCCGAAACGCGCCGGCATATACGGAAAAAGCTCGCGCGCTTCGTACGTTCGCGCTGGTTCCAGCCGCCGTTCTCGGGGATCGGCTTTTCGCGCCTGATTGCCAACGCGCTTCAGGCGATGGCCGATGCGCCTCGCAGTTTTCCCCTGCTCCCGTCGCGGCACCCGCTCGACCTGTTCGTCACCGCGACCGACTTCAACGGCCACCTCGAGACGCTGCACCTCAACAGCCCGCCGGTGGTGCAGGAAAGCGAACACCGCCTGCCGATCGGGTTCCATGCCAAGACCCCGGGCGAGCCCGGCCACCCGCTCGCCAACTTGCTCGAGCTGACCTTGGCGGCGCGGGCGACCGCCAGCTTCCCCGGCGCCTTCCCGCCGCTCAAGCTGGCCGAAGTCGACCTGCTTGCCCACCAGCGCGATGCAAGCTGGCGCGGCCGCTCAGCGTTCGTCAAGCGGGTGATGCCGGGTCACACGAGGCGGGGCGATGTCGAGAGCGTCTCGCTGATCGACGGCTCGGTGCTGGTCAACGCGCCGTTCTCGGAGGCGATGAACGCGTTGAAGGGCCGCCCCGCCCAGCGCGAAGTCGATCGTCGCTTCGTCTACATCGACCCGCGCCCCGACCGGATCGGCGCCGCCGGGCGCGAGCGTGAGAAAGACGTCGGCTTCTTCCGGGCAATTTTCGGCTCGGTCTCGGCGATTCCGCGCGAGCAGCCGATCCGCGACAACCTCGAACTGATCCAGGCGCAGTCGCGCGAGGCCGAGCGGATGCGGCTGG
>Ga0316583_10000348_pt1 | contig 13226 bp, 10 predicted proteins | sample J_170502JBrBrA_D_FD_204513 | JGI IMG/M metagenome (GOLD analysis project Ga0316583, IMG submission 204513) | Rhizosphere microbial communities from salt marsh grasses in Alabama, United States - J_170502JBrBrA | ecosystem: Host-associated > Plants > Roots > Rhizosphere | place: USA: Alabama... | reverse complement strand
AATCTCTTCAAATGCTGCTGGATCACTTGCCGGAAAAATGCTTCGTTCGATATATTGACGGTGATTTTCTTCCGGCATGGAAAAGTGATATCTCCGTCGATGAAATCGGATATCTCTTCTTTCCGCCTCAGTACAATTTTTCATTTGAAAATTACAAGAATGCTTTCACCAGAAAATCCCGCAAGAATATCGACCGGGAAATCAATCGACTTCACGCGCAAAACGTCGCTTTTCGACACAATCATATGGCCGATGTCGGCCGGATGTTTGAGATGAATCTTTCGGCTTTCGAAGAAATGTCTTATTTTTATGACCGCCGGTTTTTCAACGCATTTATCGATCTCATCGCTTTTCTCGATCAACATCATCTTCTACGGCTGACCTCGGTAACCATCGGCGGTCGTTTAGCGGCCGTAGATGTCGGCGCCTTGTGGAATAACACCTATACGATCTTGGCCGGGGGAACAGATCCAAATTTTCCCGGTGTCGCCAAACTGATCAATTTTCACCATATCGAATGGGCCTGCCGCCAACGCCTGGCAGCCGTAGATTTTCTCTGCGGCGATTTCAACTGGAAGTCGAGATTCCGTTTGCATCCGCGCCCCCTGTACAAGATCTGTTCACCGGAGATCGATGCCGCCGCCGGATTCCAGGACAGAGAGAGGATGCTGGGCTGTGCGATCTGAGAATCGTTTGCTGGTGGTGGGAACGACCTCGGATTATATCGATTGGATCCGCCGCGCCTGTCCCCAAAGAGCCCTTTTTATCACTGACCCGGGCATAAGATCAAAAGCAAGAGAACCTGCTCCTGCACCCCACGAGGAAGTACTGTGCGAGCTGGACGATAACGCGAGCGTTTGGGTAGCGGTGACGCGTCACTTGGAACATTGGGGCTTACGGGTGGACGGTATTGCCTGCTTTGATTGCGAATCAATGGCTTTGGCGGCCTTGCTCGCTCGTGATTTTTCTGCGGCCTTTGTATCTTTATCAGCGGTCAAAAACTGCCGGGATAAGCTCTTTTCAAAAGAACTCTGGCAGAAAGGCCACATTGACTGCCCTAGTATGGCACCGGTGTGCAATGTTGAAGATGCCATTGATTTTCTTTCAACCCTTAAACGAGGGTGCGTGCTCAAGCCCCTTTCCGGAAGCGGCAGCGAACTGGTCTTTCACTGCAAAGACGAAAAAGAATGTCGCAGGGCATTCAGCATCATTCAAGACGGGCTCCGGCAACGAAAAAATCACCGCCTTTACAAGGGCGTTTCCAATGATTCACCTCCGATAATTGTCGAAGAGTTCGTCGATGGTTCGGAGTTTTCCTGCGATTTTTTCATGGATGAAGAAGAAACAATACTGATCCGACTGACGAAAAAAATTCCTTCATCTTTCGGCCCCTTCGGTACCACCATGGGGTATGTCCTCGTCGATGCGCTGCCCAACGGTATCGATCTCAACATATTTCGCCGGTACCTGGCCCGCGCGGCCGGTGCTCTTGGAATAAAAAGATCCATCTGCATGGCGGACTTCATAGTGCGAGAAAGCGACATTATTCTGCTTGAGATGGCGCCCCGGCCGGGAGGCGACTGTCTTCCAGCGTTGATTCGCAATGGGCTTCAATTGGATATCCTCGCACTGGCACTTGATGTCGCGCAGAACCGCCCGTTGAGTATCGGCTCGTTCCGGCCGCCCCAACCCTTTGTGGGGCTGCGTATCCATGCCAAACATGGCGGCATTTTCCGACGCATCGACTGCGGTCTATTGAAAGAAGATGCGCGCATAAAAGAAATCCAAATCCTGCGGCATTCCGGCGATATCATCCGCGTGCCGCCCGAAGATTACGACTCCTTTGTCCTGGGAAATATCATTTTTACACCCCAAAATACGACGGATCCGTTGGGTGAGTGCCGACGGCTTCTGGACATGGTAACCGTGGAGATCGAATCGTCATGACGCGCTTAATACATCAAAATATAGTCCCACCCAAGCATTCTGAAGAAATGCCGCTGCTAGGGCCCGAAGAATTGATTCCATTTATCGAACAGTATTTCAGCCGGCGGAAAGTCTATCTCAAACAAGTCAAAAAACATGGCTCTTTCCTGTACGTGTTGGAACCGGACGTATTGATGCGGCGTGCGGAACAGTTTAAAAAAGCGTTTCGCCGGGAGTTGCACGATTCGGGCTTTTATTTCGCCGTCAAAAGCAATAATCATCCCGAAGTCGCTCGAACCCTTCTGAAATCAGGCTTCGGACTGGATGTATCCAGCGGTGTGGAATTGCAGACGGCCATCGATGTCAACGCAAAGGAGATTATTTTCAGCGGACCCGGCAAAACGCCAGAAGAGCTGGAATCGGCTGTACGAAACAGCAGCTGCGTGACAGTGCTGATAGACAGTTTCGGCGAACTGCACCGACTGCAAAAGGCTGCCTCAATGGCGGGGACTACGGTGCGCGCCGGTGTGCGGCTGACCACCAACCCCAAAGGCTTGTGGCGAAAGTTCGGGATACCGCCTGAAACGCTCACCGAATTCTGGCGTGCCGCCCGGTCATGCCCCCATATAGCTCTAAAAGGGATTCAGTTTCATACCAGTTGGAATCTTTCAGCAGCGTCCCAAACAGACGCTATCGCCCTTTTGGGAGAACTGCTTTCACACATGCCGGATAATCTCATCGAAAACCTGTCATTTATCGATGTCGGTGGCGGATACTGGCCCCGTCAGGGTGAATGGCTTCATCCTCCGGCAGAACCGCAGGAGATGCGTCAAAAGACGAACAGGCATTTGTCCGACATATCGATGATTCATCTTCGATTCCCGGCAGAACCCATTGAAACATTTGCCCGGAAGATCAGTCAGGCAATAAAATACCATATCTTTCCCGTGACACGTTGCAGAATTTGTTTCGAACCCGGCCGCTGGATCTGCAATGATTCAATGCACCTTTTGATGACCGTCGTGGATCAAAAGGCAGAGGACCTGGTTATCACGGATGCCGGCACCAACGCCGTGGGATGGGAGCGTTTTGAAACCGACTATTTTCCCGTCCTGAATTTGACGCGGCCGGCTTTGATCGAAAAACCTTGCTACATCCTCGGGTCGCTGTGCACTCCCCATGATGTATGGGGATTCAGCTACTTCGGCCGGGAAATCCGTGTGGGCGACGTGCTCATGATTCCCACCCAGGGCGCCTATACATACAGCCTACGGCAACATTTCATCAAAGCCGTGCCCGAGGTTGTGATTATGTGAGCGTCGTCCTCTTTCTCCTTGGTTCGATGATGAGCAGATTGTCGTCGTAAGTCACAATGCCCAGCATAATGGAACAAACCAGTCGGTAGATGTTGACTTCGTACTGCTGGTGCGAAGACACAGGGTTCGGCTTTAGTGGATCGGCGATGAGCACATTGCGCGACATCTTGTCATATCCTGCCAGCACAACAAAGTGCCCGGTCGATTCACCTCGAATATCATCATAAACAAGATGAAGATCTTCAACATACTCACGAGAACAACTGTAAAGGTACGTGGCGTTTAAACCCGTTAAAATGGGCACTTCCCGTTTTAGATAATTCCGTATCAAACCCGGCGTAAGCGACTGAAAACGAAGCTTTCCGCCAAGTTCAAAGAATTTTAAATACGCATGCGTCGCTGTGTTAAACAAGGAATCATCATCTTTGTACTTGAGCTGCAACCTGAGTTTCTCTGAAATGTCAGGACCATTTGGTACAAACCATGTGGGATCGAAAAGCTTGAGGTTGTATGTGTAAATCATCGCTTTATAGCCGCGACGCAAGGCATGGCAGGCAAGATAAACGGCCAGTGTGCCGCCGCCTTCCAAATCCGTCACCTCTGAAACGACCCGGCTCAAATGAATGGGATCGTCAAAATAACGGTAAATTGCATGAAGGCAGGTGGGGCCGCAAGTGGCATCATCCGGTTGCGGAGAAATGTCTAAATACAGTTTCATATGATTTCAAACGCAATTAAAAAGCTTAAATGAATCCTTACTCGCCTACACTTTATCTTCGCTGTTTTCCGTGCAAACGCCGCAAATGCTGCAGGATTCAACTGGGCAAGGGGGAGAAACTTTGCCCTGAAGGGCTCTTTTATACTCGCTTTTGAGAAAAGTTTTTCTGATGCCGTGGTCGATAAAATCCCAGGGGAGCAATTCATCCAATGAACGCTCTCTGAGAACATAGAAATCAGGGTTTATGGGAGAAGATTTCAAGGTTTTGGGCCAGTTCCCCTGATTGGCATTTGCCCGCGACAACAGTTGCGCAACCCTTCGGTCCCCCCGTGCCAGCAGTCCCTGAATATAAGCCCACCGGGGAATATCCGCATGGACGCGAACATTTGCCACCCTTTTCAGAGCGTTTTTAACTTTCTTTATCTTCTCTTTAAGCAAATGAACATCATCCATCTTCACCCATTGAAACGGCGTAAACGGTTTCGGAACAAAGCTGTTCAAACTGACGGTGATCTCTCCCATGCGTTTTCTGGCACGGCTCGATTTGAGGAACTGATGCTTTATTCTTTTGCAAAGGGCCGGAATCGCTTCAACATCGTCCATGGTTTCAGTGGGCAGGCCGACCATGAAATAGAGCCTTATGTTAAGGATGCCGGCGGCGACAATCTGTTCGACGGCTTCGAGGATGTCGGTTTCTTCGATCCCCTTGTTGATGACCTTTCGCATCCGTTCCGATCCGGCATCCGGCGCAATTGTCGCGGTTTTGGCTTTGCTTTTCCTGAGCACCGAAAGGAGTTCAGACGTCAGCGCATCGGCCCGAAGGGAGCTGAAAGATACCCGGGTATCTTTTTCCACTTTAGCGCAAATTTTTTCGAGATCCGGCAGATCCGATACCGCGGCACCGACAAGCCCTATTTTGCTTGTCTTTGAAACCCCCTGATCCATACATTCCATTAGGAGGGGAAAGGGCCTGAACCTCGGCGGTCTATAAACAAATCCCGAAGCGCAGAACCGGCAGCCATGGGCGCATCCTCTGCTGACTTCAATGAGAAACGTATTGTCGAAAATCGTATCGGATGTGATGATGGCGCTGCATGTCGGTGTACGGGAAAGATCTCTGACATAAAGGCGTTCAACTTTGGCCGGAACATCGAATATGGGCTCAAGGGCGCCAAGCGTTCCGTCCGGATGATAGGATGCACTGTAAAAAGAAGGAATATAAGCACCGGGAACATCTCTGGCAATGATATTCAGGCATTGCTGCCTGTCCCGAGCCAGGGTATCGGGAGAGAATGTTGTCAAAAATTTCGGCAGAACCGCCTCGGCTTCACCGATGAGAAAGCAGTCGATAAACGGCGCCAGGGGTTCCGGATTTAAAAAGAAAGCAACTCCCCCTGCAATCACGAGGGGGTGGGGGGGTACTCTGTCTTTGGATTGCAGAGGGAGCTTTGCTTTTTCGAGAATGCTCAGGAGGTTGGGGAAGTCATTCTCATATGATACCGAAAACGCAACAAGATCAAAGGCCCGAATATCATTTCCGGACTCTATGGTGGTGATGCGTCCCGTCCCGGTCCGTTCGTCATCATCCGGAAGAAACGACCGCTCGCATAACATATCTTCATATGAATTGATGAGTTCATACACCGCCTGAAAACCGAGGTTGGACATGCCGACATGATACGTATTGGGATAGACCAGCGCGACCTTGACACGTTTTTTCCATTGTTTTCGGATGACGCCGGTTTCGCTGTCCGCCACATTTTTGTAAATTTTATGGGGTGTGCGTACCATGTAACGCTATCATCGGTTTCTAATCCGCCTTTCTTCGTAAAAATGTCGGTACATCCAGATTCGCAAGATCGGAATTGTCAACGACGATACCTCTGTATCCTCTGTAAGTGCCGCCGCCCGATTCACCCACTGCATGCTTTCGACGGATAAAGGTCGGTTCGTCATAATCGACGGCATCGTTAAAATCCTCGGCTGTGATATCCCTGACTCTGCCTCTGAGTTCTGTTTTCATACCGGTTTCCGGCGCCGAATCGATCCCGGTGGCAATGACGGTGACCCGCATCTCATTGCCGAGGCTGTCGTCCACGGCGGTTCCCCATATAATGTCGGCCTCTTCACCGACCTCATTGTATATGCGATCAGATGCCTCGGTCATCTCTTCCATCGTCAAATCGGTATTGCTGGTAATGTTCATCAACACGCCCTTGGCGCCGGAAATGGAGATATCTTCCAGCAAGGGATGTGAGATCGCCCTTTCAGCGGCTTCCAAGGCACGGTTCTCACCGCTGGCAATGCCGATGCCCATAATGGCCATACCGGCCTTGGACATGATGGTTTTAACATCGGCAAAGTCAAGATTGATCAATCCCGGCATCATGATAAGGTCCGTAATCCCTTTGACGGAATGGAGCAGCACTTCATCGGCTTTTTTGAACATATCGATCATCCTGGCATTTTTAGATGCAAGGCCCCTGAGCCGGTCATTGGGGATGGTGATGACCGTATCGGCGGTTTGTTTGAGCATGTTAATGCCGTCTTCAGCCTGTTTGGCCCTTTTCTTGCCTTCGAATGAAAACGGTTTGGTCACCACCGCCACGGTCAATATGTCGATTTCTTTGCAGAGCTCTGCGATCACCGGCGCCGCGCCGGTTCCGGTACCGCCGCCGAATCCCGCTGTAATGAACACCATATGGCTGCCGGTCAATGCATCTTTAATGGCTTCGGCATTTTCCAGCGCCGCTTCACGCCCGATTTGAGGGTTGGCCCCGGCCCCCAGACCCTGGGTGAGCTGTTCACCGATCTGGAGCTTGGCCGATGCCTTTGAAACGTCAAGGGCTTGTGAGTCCGTATTGGCAGCAATAAATTTTACGCCTTGAAGCTTGGAATCAATCATGTTGTTGATGGCATTCCCCCCGGCGCCGCCAACGCCGATCACCATTATTTTAGCAAAATTCTCATTTTCAATCAAAGTAAACGTCATGTCCCCCACCTCCTGTTATTAAATCATAGATTGTAAATTGAAAATTCAAGGAATTGCTCCAATTTTATCGACTGATAAACAGAGCCAGGCGATACAACAAATCTTCATTCTTGAATTTTCAATGCCGAACGGCCCCCTGTCCGCCCTGGCTAGCGCCTGTCGATAATGTGTCATCTCAAGTCATATCACCTCCTTGAACCACTTTTTCATCCGGATCATGACTCTGTTGAAAATATTGGTGTCACGAATCCTGAATTTCTTTTTCGGTTGATTTCTGGCGCCGTATAAAACGAGCCCGACACCGGTGGCATACATCGGGTTGTTGACGACATCCGTAAGACCGCTGATCCCTCTGGGTGTCCCCAGGCGGGTCGGCAGATCGAAAACCGCCTCCGCGACATCCGTGACACCCTCCAAAAGGGATGAACCGCCGGTTAACACGATGCCGGAAGTAATGGTATTTTCCATTCCGGCCCGAAAGACTTCTCTTTTGATGAGCGTGAAAATTTCTTCCATCCGGGGTTCCAGTATTTCGCCCAGGATTTGTCGTTGAAGCTTTCTGGGTTTGCGTCCTCCCATACCGGGGACTTCGATGGTTTCATCACCGCTGATGTTCTGGGAAATACAGGTGCCGTATTTTTTCTTTATCTTTTCTGCGTCGGCCAAGGACGCACGCAGCCCGATACTGATATCATTCGTCAGGTTGTTGCCGCCCAGGGCCAGTACAAATGTGTGTTTGATGTTTTTCCCGGAAAAAATGGCGAGGTCGGTTGTACCCCCGCCAAGGTCCATCAGCGCCGTCCCAAGATCCTTTTCTTCATCCGTCAGCACGGCCTCTCCCGAAGCAAGGGGCTCCAAAACAATATCGCACACATCGAGTCCCGATCGATTGGCGCATTTCACAATGTTATGGGCGGATGTCACAGCGCCGGTCACGATATGAATCTTGGCTTCCAGCCGAACGCCGGACATTCCCACCGGATTCTGAATTCCGCCCTGGTCGTCGATCATGAATTCCTGAGGAATCACATGAATGACTTCTCGGTCCATAGGAATCGCTACGGCACGCGCCGCATCGATGACCCGGTCCACATCCTGTTGCGTGACTTCCGGTCCCTTGATCGCAACGATGCCGCGACTGTTAAACCCCGTGATATGGCCGCCTGCAATTCCAGCATACACGGATGAAATTTCACATCCTGCCATAAGCTCCGCCTCTTCAATGGCTTTTTGAATCGATTCCACGGTGGACTCGATATTGACGACCACGCCTTTCCGAAGTCCGATGGAGGGATGTGTACCGATACCGACGATATTTATTTTATCCCCTGTCACTTCACCGACCACGGCACATATCTTCGTCGTTCCGATATCGAGTCCGACAATAATATTTCCATGTCCCTGCATCTTAAACCTCCTTGCGGCTTTTTCCGACGGATTCTAACTTCACGGGATTTACGACGATGCGATTCAAATTGTTAAGATCAATGGATTCAAGCTGCGAAAAACCACCCTCTTTTTCCAGATAAAAAAGAACGTCTTTGAGCATGGCATACTTGCTCGGATAATCATTGTATCCGATTTTTATCTCTTTGATATGATCGAATGCATAAATGGTAAGACCCATTTCCCGATCCACGTCGATTTTTTTGATGGAATTATAAGGCAGAATACTTTCGGATTTTTGTCCGAGGGTCAGTACCTTCATCACGGCATCAAAGGGAGCGCTTCTCGGCTCACCCTTGACATTGATATCCGAAAATTCGAGACCGCCGATGACCGGCAATCGACAACGGTCCGCTGCATCCATTTCTTTGAATATTTCCCCTTGGGTATTGATGATAAATTTCCGACCGAGATCGAGTATCGCGAGCGGATCCTGCTCTTTTATTCTGATATCGATTCCGGAGGGGAGATCCCGGGAAATTTGTGCATCTTCAATCCATGGTTGTGCGAGCAATCGTTTTCGGGCTTTTATCAGATTGACCGAGAAAATATTAACGCCGCTGATAATTTTTGCCTGCTGCAAAACTTTCTCTTGTGTCAGACGATGAATGCCGGCGACCTTCAAGGATTTGGCCCTGAAATAATTGCACTGGGTTAATAAATCGTAGCTGAACACAAAAAGAAGGCTGACAAAAAGCAACGCAGCGCCAACAGTTGCCAGCTTCATCCCCAAGACCAGGCGTTTTATGAGTTTGTTGCGCTTTATGGCAGCACTGTTTTTGTAATAATTTTTTCGGACTTTTTTACGTACCAACAACCTTGACCTCTCTTTCCAGATGAATATTGAACTTTTTTAATATGGTATCCTCCGTAAGATCGATCAGCGACAGAAAATCAGCGGCCGATGCATTTCGACGGTTGATAAAAAAATTGGCGTGTTTCGAGGAAATTTGGGCGCCGCCGATTGATTTTCCCTTTAAACCGGACATCTCGATGAGCTGCCCCGCGGTCGGGCCGGTGCCGGGATTTTTAAAAACACATCCGGCACTTGGAAAACCAATGGGCTGTTTTCTTCGACGATCCATGATGATTTCTCTGGCTGATTTCTTCAGCTTTTCAGGATCCGAAGGATAAAAAGAAAAGCGACCGTTTAATATAATCGCCTGATCCTCAAGACCTTCCGTCAATTCCGGATTCCAGGAAAGCTTTCGATATGCGAAATCAAGTGATTTTCCTTCAATACGGCGCGTCTTTCCCGAAGGCAGAAGAACATCTATGGATTTAAGCACATTTTCCATGGAACCGTGGGAAGTCCCTGCATTCATTTTAATGCCGCCGCCAACCGTTCCGGGAATACCCAGGGAAAAGTTCATGCCTTTTAAACCTCGTTTCAGGGCATAGGCACACAGCGCCGTCAGATTTGCGCCTGCCATAGCCGTCACCAGAGCCGCCTCCGTATGGGGACCGGTCTCTTCGATCGTCTTTAAACATTTTGTCAATACGACCACGACACCTCGAATACCAGCATCTTTAACCAAAAGATTGGTGCCTCTGCCGATGATCAGATAAGAAATCCTTTTCTCCCCGGACCAGTTGATCAGGGCCTGAAGATCTTCAACGGTCTCGGGTGCCGCAAAGACTTCCGCAGGTCCGCCGATTCGCAGAGAAGTGTGTCTGGACATCGGTACTTCAAATCTGACACTGTTTTTAAAACGACTTTCAAGCCATCTGATTGAATCCGCATCAAGGGCCATTGCCCTTATATCCTTTCACAGCGCTTCCAGCAGCATTTCACCGACTTTCCAAACATCTCCGGCACCCAGTGTCAGGAGAATATCATTCGTGATCAGCGTTTTTTTCAAATAGGAAACCGCAGCATCCAGCCCGTCTTTATAAACAACGTCTTTGTGACCGTGATGCTGTATTTCCTCGAATAAGGCAATACTCTCCACCCCTTCGATCTTTCCTTCTCCGGCGGCATAAATGGGCAGAACCACCAGAAGGTCCGACTGATAAAATGCCCGGGTAAATTCTTCGAAAAGCGCCCGGGTGCGCGTATATCGATGGGGCTGAAACACCACCACAATCCGTCTGTCCGGCCAGCATTCCTTTGCGGCCTGGAGCGTTGCCTTGATTTCGGTGGGATGATGACCGTAATCGTCAACCACGGTAATGCCTTTCTTTTCTCCTTTAATTTCCAGCCGGCGTTGAACCCCTTCCGCGGTTTGAAGGGCCGATCTTATCACATCAAAGGAAATATCGAGCTCAAGGCCCACCGCGATACTGGCCAGCGCGTTGTAAACATTATGGATCCCCGGAAGATTCAAGGTAATCCTGCCCAACGTTGTTCCCACATGATCCACCGTGAAGGTGCTCCGTAATCCTTCAAAAACCACGTCTCTTGCTTTAAAATCCGCCTGGGTGCTCATCCCGTAAGTTGTAAAACGCTTTTTAATTCTCGGAATCAACGACTGGATCGGCTCATTGTCGAGACAAAGCACCGCCAGTCCATAAAATGGTATTTTGTCGATAAAGCTCAGAAAAACGTCCTTGATATGATCCAGATCGCGATAAAAATCGAGATGCTCTCGATCGATATTCGTGACCACGGCAATGGTCGGAGATATTTTCAAAAAAGAACCGTCGCTTTCATCGGCTTCGGCCACGATGAAATCTCCTTCGCCTAAAAGGGCATTGGAACCGATGCTTTTGAGTTTGCCGCCGATCACCACAGTGGGATCAAGCCCTCCTTTCCCCAGCACCGCCGCCACAATCGAAGTGGTGGAGGTTTTGCCGTGAGCGCCGGCAATGGCCACGCTGTACTTTAAACGCATCAGCTCTGCCAGCATCTCCGCCCTTGGAATAACGGGGATTGACGCCCTATGGGCCGCGACAACCTCGGGATTTTCTGCGCCGACGGCCGACGATACGACAACGACGTCGGCCTTTTGGATCTGTTCTTCACAATGGCCTTTGAATATGCTGCCGCCGAGGCTCTCAAGGCGACCGGTAATATCCGAAAGACTGATGTCGGAGCCGGACACTTTATACCCGAGATTGAGCAAAAGCTCGGCGATCCCGCTCATTCCGATGCCGCCGATCCCCACAAAGTGAATATGGTATTTTTTTAGAAACATAAGTACTTCACACCTGGTAATTAAGAAATCAATTCATAACAATCATCCACGATTACGGCCGCCGCATCGACACGTCCGAACATTTTGCACCGGGCCCCCATTTGTCTCAAAGCTTCCGGATGCCGAGCATAATAATTGATCCGCTGCGCCAGGATCTTGGCGCTGAGATCTTTTTCCTCAATCATCTCGGCAGCGCCCGTACTTACCAGCGCCCGGGCGTTCATTACCTGATGGTTATCTGCTGCAAAAGGAAACGGTATAAAAATAACCCCTTTCCCCAGGGCTGAAATTTCCGCCACAGTGGTGGCGCCGGCCCGGCAGATAATGAGATCAGCTTTTTGATACTGTCGTTCCATGTCTTTGAAAAATGCTTTCACATCGCTTGCCATGCCGTATTCTTCATATTTCTGTTTGACCTGCGCCTCGTCCTGGACACCGGTCTGATGCGCAATGAAAATCTCATCTTTGTTATCCAAATGCTCAAGCGCTTCCAAAATCGTTATATTTATCCGATGCGCCCCCTGGCTTCCGCCCAGTATCATGATCGAAAAAACGTTTTCCGTCCGCGATGCCTGAACCCCGGTGCTGTGCTGCTGTTTTGCGCATTCAACGATCTCTTTTCTTACAGGATCGCCGGTAAGCCGCATTTTTTCACTTGCCCCATCGAATTTCGTTTCCGGAAACGAAACATATATTCGATTCGCAAACCGAAACAGCATCCGGTTTGTGATCCCCGGGAGAATATTTTGCTCATGCAAAACAATCTTTATCCGCAAAAGCCATGCGCCGATCACCAGTGGTCCTGCAGAGTACCCGCCGACGCCCATCACCAGATGCGGTTTGAAAGATCTTAGGATTGACACGGATTGCATGACCCCTATGGGTATTTTTAACATCGCAACGAGTTGATTTTTAATTCCCCGTCCCTTGAACCCTTCTGAGGTAATGCGTTTGTGGGCAAATCCTTTTTCAGATACCGTCGAAACCTCGAACGGTCTCCCCGGGCCCACAAACAAAATACTGTTTTCAGGGTCTCTGGCACAAAATTCCTCGGCAACGGCAATCCCCGGAAAAAGATGACCGCCGGTCCCGCCGCCGGCAATGACAACCCGCAATATATGCCTGTCTGATCTCGTGTTCATTTCAATATTTGATGAATTCGTTAAAAGTAGAAATCATCAACGACCGGCTTTAACCATTTTCTTCACCCCGCTGATGTTCATGAGCACACCGATGGACGCCATGTTCATCAAAAGAGAGGTGCCGCCGTAGCTTAGAAAAGGCAGTGTCAGCCCTTTAGTGGGCAGAAGGCCCAACGCGACGCCCATGTTGATGCATATCTGGAGGCCCATTGCCGTGGTGAGCCCGACGGCCACAAATGATCCAAAGGCATCCGGGCTGTTTCTGGCAATGGAGATGCCCCTCCACAAGATCAGGGTATACAATCCCAAAATAACCAGTACCCCTATGAGACCCAATTCTTCTCCGATGACCGAAAAAATGAAATCGGTGTGAGGTTCTGGAAGATAGAACAGTTTCTGATACCCCTTCCCGATGCCGGCGCCCCATATTCCCCCGGTGCCGAAGGCCAATAGAGAGTGAACCACCTGGTACCCTTTGTCCCCCGAATATTGCCATGGATTCATAAAGGACATGATGCGATGGATGCGATAATCGGCACCGGCCATCAT
>Ga0316583_10000347_pt1 | contig 13257 bp, 11 predicted proteins | sample J_170502JBrBrA_D_FD_204513 | JGI IMG/M metagenome (GOLD analysis project Ga0316583, IMG submission 204513) | Rhizosphere microbial communities from salt marsh grasses in Alabama, United States - J_170502JBrBrA | ecosystem: Host-associated > Plants > Roots > Rhizosphere | place: USA: Alabama... | reverse complement strand
CAGCGCGTACCGACGACCGAGACCCAGGGCCGCATCCACACTTCAGCCGTGACCGTGGCGGTTCTACCCGAGGCCGAAGATGTAGAGGTGGAGATCGATCCCGGTGATTTGAAAGTAGACGTGTTTCGGTCCTCCGGCCCCGGCGGTCAAAGCGTCAACACCACCGACTCGGCCGTGCGCATCACCCATCTGCCGAGTGGACTGGTGGTGACTTGCCAGGACGAAAAGTCGCAATTGAAGAACAAGAACAAGGCCTTGAAGGTTTTGCGTGCCCGCTTGCTGGACCAAATGACGAGCGAACAAGATGAAGAGCGTTCTCAACAACGCAAAAATCAGGTTGGCAGCGGCGATCGCAGTGAGAGGATCCGGACCTACAACTACCCTCAGGGCCGGGTGACGGATCACCGCATCGGTCTCACGCTGTACCGGCTCGAGAGCATTCTACAGGGCGATATCCAGGAAATCATTCACGAGTTGACAACTCACTACCAGTCTCAGGCTCTTCAACATGCGGAACTCGGCAGCCTCCAGCGATGATGACTGGACGATCATCAAACTGCTCGGGTGGACCACTGCCTACTTCGCATCCCGCGCGATCGAAAGCCCCCGGGCCGGGGCGGAAATTCTTCTGGCCCATGTACTGAACCTCCAGCGGATCGACCTCTACCTGCACTACGACCAACCCTTGACGCAGACGGAACTCGAACGTTACAAGACACTGATCCGACGGCGGGTCCGACGGGAACCGGTGGCCTACATAACGGGGTGCCGCGAATTCTGGTCGATGAACCTGACGGTATCCGGTGAAGTGCTGATACCGCGCCCCGAGACCGAATGCCTGGTTGAACAGGTGTTGGCCGAACTGTCAACTGAAGACACCACCGAGCCTTCGCGTATTCTCGAACTGGGAACCGGCTCAGGGGCGATCATATTGGCCCTGGCATCCAGTCTGTGCCGCAGTATCTGTTTTGCTTCCGACGTTTCCGAGCGGTCCGTGCGGGTGGCACACGAGAATGCCCGCAGACACGGACTGGACGGGCGGGTTCATTTTTTTTGCGGAGACTGGACCCGACCGCTGCAATTGAGTGGTATCTTCGACGTGATCGTCTCCAATCCGCCTTACATCCCCACCGCTCAAATCAAGACGCTTGAGCCTGAGATTCACCTGTACGAGCCGCTTCGGGCGCTGGATGGAGGAGAAGACGGTCTGGAGAGTGTGCGGCGGCTGATCACACAGGCTCATCGCTTTATGCGGCCGGGCGGACGTCTGTTGCTCGAAATCGGTCACGACCAGCAGGAGGCCGTCCGCCAAATCGTAGCGACCGCAGGACAGTACGAGGTGCCGCTTTTCGCTAAGGATTACGCGGGAGTCAACCGTGTCGTTAGAATGAGAAAAAAAGCTTCCCAACCATTCACGATACAGTAACGCTCCGGCGCCTCGACGGCCTTTTTAGCAAACGAAAAGGCCGTGCAAAAAATTGTTGCGCATCCGAGGCCATTTTGTTAGAAGTGTAAGATTTTTTATTTCGTGTTCGTTTGCAGACGGTCGCATCTGCTTCGGGTTGGCCCATCGGCTTCTTTGTCGCCTACCGCACTTTTGCGGGGGGCATGCCCTGCCCAATGGAACCTATTTAATCAGATTCAATGCGTTGCGACCTCAGCCCGGGTCGATACCGCTCCGGGGGCCGCTGTTTGCCGACGGACACCAGTTCACACGTCTTTGGACTTTTTTCCCGGTGCTTTCTTGAATGGTGAAAGTGGGAAAAAGGGCAGAAGAAGGCGGTGGAAAAAAACCAACTGTAAAGGAGAAAACCATGGCTTACGTTACAATGAAGGAACTGCTCGAGGCCGGAGTTCATTTCGGTCACCAGACCAAACGCTGGAATCCGAAAATGAAACCTTACATCTTCGGCGCCCGTAACGGCATCTACATCGTCGATCTGCAAAAAACCGTCCGCATGTTCAAGACGGCTTACGATTTTATTGTCGATACGGCGGCCGCCGGCAAATCGGTTCTTTTCGTCGGAACAAAGAAACAGGCGCGCGAGTCGATCTATGAAGAGTCCAACCGCTGCGAGATGTTTTACGTCCACAACCGCTGGTTGGGGGGAATGCTGACGAACTTTCAGACGATCAAGAAAAGCATCGACCGACTCAATTACCTGAACGAAATTATGAATGACGGCTCCATTAATCTTTTCCCCAAGAAAGAACGACTGAAGCTCGAAAAGGAACGCCTCAAGCTCGATGCCAATCTGGGCGGCATTCGCAACATGAGTCAGATTCCCGGTGCGCTGTTTGTCGTGGATCCAAAAAACGAAGCCATCGCCGTTAGGGAAGCTCAGCGGCTGAACGTACCGATCGTTGCGATCGTCGACACCAACTGCGACCCGGATTTCATCGACTATGCCATTCCGGGAAACGATGATGCTATCCGCGCCATTCGGCTGATCACTTCCCGAATTGCCGACGCTTGTGTCGAGGGCCGGGAACGCCTCGCGGAAAAGCGGCGTGCGGAAGTCGACAAGGCCGAGGAAGAAGTTCCCGAGGTGACAGCCGCCAGTGCGGACCTCAAACCGGGTGAAAGAAAGGTCATTTCCGACGGTACCGAAGGCCCGGTGGTTGAAATCATCAGGAGAGCGACCCCACAGACAGAGGAACAGACCGAAGAGCAAGACGTAAATACCGATGCAGCCGAAACGATTCAAGCAGAAGATACAGGAGAATAAAAAATGGCCACGATCAGTGCGGACCTCGTTAAACAACTCCGGGAAAAAACCGGGGCTGGCATAATGGACTGTAAAAACGCACTCGCCGAAAACACGGGTGACATGGATAAGGCCGCCGAATACCTGCGCAAAAAAGGGTTAGCGACGGCCGCCAAGCGGGCCGGCCGTGCGTTGTCGGAAGGAACCATCCAGTCCTACATTCACATGGGCGGTAAATTGGGAGTGATGGTCGAGGTGGGCTGCGAAACCGACTTCGTCGCCAAGAACGAGGATTTTCAGGACTTTGCCCGAAATATCGCCATGCACATTGCGGCAACCAATCCGCTCGGTATCCATTCCGAAGAAATCCCGCAGGAGATCATCGACAAAGAGATGGAGATTTACATGGCCCAGGCCAAAGAGACCGGCAAGCCGGATAATATCCTCGAGAAGATCGCCCAGGGAAAATTACAGAAGTTCATCAAGGAAAATAGTCTGATGGACCAGCCGTATGTGCGCAATCCGGACATCACGGTAGCCGATCTCTTGAACGAGTTGATTGCAAAGATCGGTGAAAATATCACGGTCAAACGCTTCACACGCTTTCAAGTCGGCGAAGTCTGATCGGGATATCAGAGGACCGTTTTTGATTCGGCGGCGCTTGGGCGTACCGGCCATTGTTGCGGCGGTACGCGCACCGCGTTAAAATAAAGTGCCTTCCGGTGGCACACCTTGCACTGCATCCGCTCAAACGCCGAGGTACCCGACATGCCGCTACCCTGCTACAAAAGAGTCCTGCTGAAACTGAGCGGTGAAGCCCTGATGGGTGATCAGAGCTTCGGCATCGATCCCGAGATGATCAAATTCGTGGCGGAGGAAATTCAGTCGGCATTTGATCTCGGTATCCAGATCGCTATCGTGGTGGGAGGTGGTAATATTTTTCGTGGAATAGCGGCCAGTTCCTTCGGTATGGATCGGGCGTCGGCCGACCGTATGGGGATGTTGGCGACGGTGATCAACAGTCTGGCGCTGCAGGGTGCCCTCGAGAAGATCGGTATCCAGACCCGCACACAGACGGCTATATCCATGCACGAAGTGGCCGAGCCCTATATCCTGCGCCGCGCCTTGCGGCACCTTGAAAAAGGACGCGTGGTGATCTTCGGGGCCGGCACCGGCAATCCTTATTTCACAACCGATACCGCCGCCGTGTTGCGGGCCCAGGAGATTCATGCCGAAATTCTCCTCAAAGCCACGAAAGTGGACGGTCTTTTCGATTCGGATCCGGTCCTGAACCGTCAAGCGAAATTCCTGAGACAGATTACCTACATGCAGGTCATCGAAAGACAGCTGAAAGTCATGGACATGACGGCCATCTCGCTCGCCATGGACAATCACCTTCCACTGGCAGTCTTCAACCTCAAGAATAAGGGTAACATTCGAAAGGTCATCTGCGGTGAAGAAGTCGGGACACGGATCGTTGCCTGATATAGGCCCTAAGATAAAGGTTTTGGACTGCGTTATCGGTCGTCGGCGTATTACAATGCAGCCTTCTTCCTCTGGCCTTGCCCAAACCATTATCTTAAAGCCTATAGGCAGGGGCTTACCTCCAAGATTAATTCTTCAAACCACGGAGTAACGTCATGATCGAAGACATTTTCAAGGAAACCCGTGAGAATATGGGCAAGTCGATCGAAGACCTGAAGAGAGAATTCAAGAAGGTCCGGACTGGCCGAGCGTCACTATCGATTCTGGATGGTATTCGGGTCAACTATTACGGCACGCCGACGCCCCTGAATCAGATGGCCACGCTGGCGGTGCCGGAGAGCCGCTTGATCACCATTCAACCCTGGGACGTATCGGGGATCAAGGAAATCGAAAAAGCCATTTTGAAATCCGATCTCGGTCTGACACCTTCGAGCGACGGTAAAATTGTGCGGATCGCCATTCCGCCGTTGACCGAGGAACGGCGTAAAGAACTGGTAAGAGTAATCAATAAGATGAGTGAAGAGCACAAGGTAGCCGTCAGGAACATCCGACGCGACGCCAACGAAATGCTCAAAGACCTCAAGAAAGAAGGCGAAATTTCGGAAGACGAGGCTTTCAAGGCGCAGGATCAGGTTCAGAAAATTACCGACGATCACATCAATTCAGTCGACCAGGTCACCAAAGAAAAAGAGAAAGAGATTCTTGAGTTCTAGCCCGGCGAGTCCTCTAGTTCGAGACCTCGACCCTGAAAAAATACCCGCGCACGTGGCGATCATCATGGACGGCAATGGCCGTTGGGCGCGGCAACGCCTGTTGAATCGCGTTCAGGGACATGAAAAAGGGGCTCAAACGGTGCGCACCATCGTTCGAGCCAGCCGTGAAATCGGCATTTCCAATCTGACCCTGTACGCTTTTTCAACCGAAAACTGGCAGCGGCCCAAGATCGAAGTGCAGGCCTTGATGAAGCTTCTGGAGCACTTTCTGGAAAGCGAACAGAACGAGCTGTTGGAAAATGACATCCGGCTCAACACCATTGGAGAGACCGAACGTCTCACAACCGGTGCACGGGAAGCCTTGGCGCGCGTCAGACACCTGACGAAAAAAAACAAGGCAATGACGCTTCATTTAGCATTGAGCTACGGCAGTCGTTCCGAAATTGTTCGCATGGTGCAATTACTGGCTCAAAAAGTGCGCACTGGAGAGATCGATCCGGGGGACATCACGGAAGATCTCGTTACCCAGCACCTGTATACCGGGAAAATACCCGATCCGGACATTCTGATTCGGACCAGCGGAGAGATGCGCATCAGCAATTTTCTGCTCTGGCAAATTGCCTACACCGAAATTTTCGTCACACCCACCCTGTGGCCGGATTTCAGCCGAGAAGAGTTTCTGGGCATATTAAAAGAATACCAGCAACGGGACCGCCGCTTCGGAAAAATTGACGCGTAGCGTTTCGGAGAGCCTACGCCGTGCGCGACAGACCTCACTTTTCGGGCTGCCAAATTAATATGACGACACTCGGGCTATGTATTTGAAACGCTGGATAACCGGGCTGGCTGCACTGCCTTTCCTCGGTTATTTTATTTACCGCGGCGAGATGTGGTTTTTTCTGATGGTGACGGCTGCAGCCGAGCTGGGATTGTGGGAGTATTTTCGCATCGTCCTGAAACAGGAAGAGAAAATCGTTGCAGCACTGCCGCTGCTCGGGTATCTGGTTACCGGCGGGCTTCTTTGGGCGGCGTACAAGGGGGCTCCCGATCTCATGACAACGGTTTTGGCCTTCAATCTGATGGCCGGCGGTTTGTTGACCGTCCTACAGTTCGGAACCCTTCCGGGAACTCTCAAATTCTTCGCCAAACAAATTCTGGGGATTGCCTACGTGCCGCTCTTCGCATCCTTCCTGCTCCTGATCCGTAGCGGCGCGAACGGCATGGGTTGGATATTTTTTCTGCTTTTCATCGTCTTTGCGGGTGATACCAGCGCCCTTTACGTCGGTACTTTTTACGGTCGACACAAATTAAGCCCGGCCGTGAGCCCGGGTAAGACCGTCGAAGGGTCGCTGGGTGGCTTGGGCGCCAACCTGATCTTCGGTGCGCTGGCCAAAATGCTGTTTCTGCCGGGCCTGACCTGGCCGCAGACCCTGCTTTGCAGTCTTCTAATCGGGGCCGCCGGACAAGCCGGGGATCTGTTCGAGTCGATGCTGAAGCGGGCGTCACGGGTCAAAGATTCCGGTACGCTGCTGCCGGGACACGGCGGCATTCTCGATCGTATCGACGCACTGCTGTTTGCTGCCCCGGTTGCCTATTTTTTAAAAGTATTTATTTTATAAAATTATTTTTTTGTTAAGCTTTCAAATCGGTTGGAATTGAACGGATGACGTCTTGCAGATGAAGCGCTTGGGCATTCTGGGATCGACCGGATCGATCGGCCGGAACACGCTGGCGGTGGTTGCTCGTTTCCCGGATAGATTTACCGCCGTGGCGTTGGCGGCAAAATCGAACCTGCCGCTTCTTTGCGAGCAGATTGCTCGGTTCAAACCTGAAGTGGCGGTCGTTCACAATCAACATCTGGCCGGTGAACTCCGTAAAATGCTGCCGGAAAGCAGCCGGACCCGGGTCCTTTGCGGTACAGAAGGCTATTGTGAGGCGGCGTCACTGCAGTCAGTCGACATGGTCCTCACCGCGGTAGTGGGGGCTGCCGGTCTCGTGCCCACCCTGGCGGCGATAGATGCCGGTAAAGATGTCGCACTGGCCAACAAGGAAACCCTGGTGATGGCCGGTGAAATCGTGATGCAGAACGCCGCGGCCCGCAGGGTCCGCATTTTGCCGGTAGACAGCGAACACAGCGCCATTTTTCAATGCCTGGTCGGTAATCGTTCCGATGATCTGAGCAAAATACTGTTGACCGCCTCCGGGGGCCCTTTTCTCAATCGACCGATAGAAAAGTTCGCGGACATCACGCCCGAATTGGCACTGAAGCATCCCAACTGGCAAATGGGTCCTAAAATTACCGTCGATTCGGCGACATTGATGAACAAGGGGTTGGAGGTCATCGAGGCCAAATGGCTCTTCGGTGTGACGTTGGCCCAGATCGAAGTCGTCGTTCATCCCCAGAGCATAGTGCATTCAATGGTCGCCTTTCGGGATGGATCGGTGATGGCCCAGATGGGTGTACCAGACATGAAAAGCGCCATTGCCTACGCGCTCTCTTTTCCGGCGCGGCTTCCTCTGGCCCAGCCCGTGCCGGACTTCACCCATGGCTTGGCATTGACATTTCAAAAACCGGACTTTGAAAAGTTTCCCTGCCTGTCCCTTGCCTATCGGGCCGGTGAAAGCGGTGGAACGTTGCCGGCCGTCATGAACGCGGCCAACGAGGTGGCGGTGCAGGCGTTTCTGAATGGCCAAATCGCTTTTACGGGCATCCCGCAGATCATCCGAGCGGTCATGGAACAGCATGCGGTTATGGAAAAGCCGGACCTGGCGGCATTGCTCGAAGCCGATCGTTGGGCCCGTGCCGCTGCTGATGAGCGCATCGATGCCCGTTAGATAGAGAAAATTTGGGAGCGTTTAATACGAAAATAGAGCATCAATTGCGGGAAAGGGCCGTTTATAGACGGAAACCAATTCGCTTTTGCCCGCGGATAAAGTTCATAAGCACTGATTCGATAAAATCGATGACCTCCGTCATCCAGTTCAACCGGCTCAACCGGCCAAAAGGGCCAAGCTTAACGCAGGAATGTGCCTCTGCCTCCGGTGTGGTGTTTCAACGCATTGGTGACGCATAAGGCCATGAGCGTTCAGAACAGGACCACTTGATATGGGTACCAATATTTTTGCATTCGTCATCGTGTTGGGTGTGCTGATATTTTTTCACGAACTGGGGCACTTTCTCGTTGCTCGGCTCTTCGGTGTGGGAGTAGAGCGGTTTTCACTCGGTTTCGGTCCGCGGATTTTAGGAAAGAAAATCGGCATCACCGACTACCGGATTTCCGCAGTGCCGCTGGGCGGCTACGTCAAAATGGTCGGTGAAGAACCGGATGCCGATGTCGATCCGGCCGACGTCCCCATTTCTTTCACCCACAAGCATGTTTTCAAACGATTTTTAATCGTCGCCGCGGGACCAGTGTTTAACATTCTGCTGGCGGTTCTGATCTTCTACGGCATATTCCAGATATCCGGCACCGTGATTCTTAAGCCGATCATCGGTGAAGCCCAGTCCGGGACGCCTGCGCAGACGGCCGGACTCGCCAAAGGCGACGAGATCCAGTCGATCAACGGACGGGCGGTGGAGAGCTGGGATGAAATGGCGACCATCATCGCGGCTAGCAAGGGTGCGCCACTCGAGGTCACTTTCCGTCGCGACGGGATGACCCGAAGTGTGACGGTGACACCGGAGCTGAAAACGACCAAGAACATTTTCGGTGAAGACATTCCCCGTTATGTGATCGGTATTACGGCCGCCGGCGAGGTCTTCTCCAAAAAGTTGAGTCCGTTCGGGGCGATGGCCGAGAGTGTGGTGCAGACGTACAACATTGCCGAGTTGACGGTCGTCAGTGTCGCCAAAATCATTCAAGGCACGGTTTCTACCAAGACCATCGGCGGACCGATTATGATTGCCGAACTGGCCGGTCAACAGGCCAAGCTAGGGGCAACGAACCTGCTGTTCTTCATCGCTCTCATCAGCGTCAATCTCGCCATTCTCAATATCTTACCGATACCGGTGCTGGACGGCGGACATCTGCTCTTTTTCGCCATCGAGATGGTCATCGGAAGGCCGGTCAGCATCCGGGTCCGCGAAGTGGCCCAACAAGCCGGGATGTTTGTGCTGATTCTGCTGATGGTTTTTGTGTTTTACAACGACATCACCCGAATATTTTCAGGCCAGTAAGAGAGAGACATGCCGCACCGACTCGAAATTGCGCTTAAAGCCCATCTCGTTGATGCCGAAGGCGAGGGTATTCGACACAAGGCCCGCGATTATTTCGGCATTCTGCTCGACCAGGTTCGCACCGTAAACGTGCTGACGATCGACGGCGATTTCTCGCCTTTACAACTCGAGATCCTCCAGTCTGAGATCTTCACCAATCCGGTCACTCAAATCTCTTCCTACGATCCGCTGCCGATCGACGGCGACTGGATCATCTGGGTCGGATTTCGTCCGGGAGTGAGAGACAATCCCGGAAGTACGGCGGTGGAGGCTATCGAGGACCTGCTCGGGAGACGGTTTGGAAAAAGCGAGACGGTCTACACGTCTAAACGGTATTGTCTCACGGGACGGAATCTGACGGCAGCCGATGCGGACAAGATTGCCGGTGCGCTGCTGGCCAATGACATTATCCAGCAGTGGAAAGTCTATGCCAAAAGCGACTGGAATCCGGCAGTCGGCGTCGGCTTGATTCTTCCCAAGGTGATGCTGAACCACACCCCGACGGTGGTGACGATCCCAATAGACAGCGATGCTGCGTTGCAAGAGGTCAGCCGTGAACGCAACCTGGCGCTCAATCCGAACGATATTCCGGTCGTGCGGGCCTATTTCCTGAAGCCCGAGGTCAAGGCCGCACGGGCAGCCCTCGGGCTCGCCGATCCTACGGATGTCGAACTGGAGTACATTTCCCAAGCCCGCAGCGATCATTGCAACCACAACACTTTCAGGGGACGATTTGTTTACGAGGATGGCGACGGGGGCGAGCCGGTCGTGGAGGACAATCTTTTCAAAACCTTCATCGAGGCGCCGACGCTTGCCCTGCAGAAGAAAAAACCCTGGGTCGTATCGGTCCTGTGGGACAATGCCGGTGCCGGCCGCTTCGACGAAGACCACTACTACACGATTACCGGTGAGACCCACAACTCTCCGTCCAACATGGAAGCCTACGGTGGTGCCATCACCGGCATCGTCGGGGTTTACCGCGATCCAATGGGTACCGGCAAAGGATCGCGGCTCGTCATGGGCGGTTTCGGGTATTGCGTGGGCCCGAGGAATTATGCCGGTGGCCTCAAACCGCACCTGCATCCGCGGCGGTTGCTGGACGGCGTGATCGAAGGGGTCCGCGATGGCGGCAACAAGTCGGGGATCCCAACGACCGTCGGCCAGGTTCTCCTTGATCCAGGCTATCTCGGCAAGTGTCTGGTCTTTGTGACCGCCGTCGGCATCATGCCGGCACAAATTGCCGGTGAGCCGGCCGAACAGAAACGCACCGAAGCTGGCGAACTCGTCATCATGTGCGGCGGCCGGGTCGGTAAAGACGGGATTCACGGTGTGACCGCATCTTCTGAAACATATTCGGAGAGCACGCCTGCCGGTCATGTTCAGATCGGCGATCCCTATACCCAGAAGAAAATGCATGATTTTCTATTGGAAGCACGCGACCAGGGTCTGATCCGGTTCATCACCGACAACGGCGGTGGCGGACTGTCGTCCTCTGTCGGAGAGTCGGCCCGCTTTTCCAACGGCTGCAACATCACCCTGGAAAAGGTGCCTCTCAAGTACGAGGGCCTCGATCAGTGGGAGATCTGGGTGTCCGAATCTCAAGAGCGAATGACCGTGGCCGTCAGACCGCATGACCTGGACCGTTTCATGGCCCTGTCGGACCGGCATGCGGTCGAGAGCACGGTTATCGGCCGCTACACGAATTCGGGTAAATTGCACATCACCTACAACGGCCAAACGTGCGCATTTGTCGATCTCGACCTGCTCGAATCCGGTTTTCCGCAGTGGCGGTTCGACGCCCGCTGGAAGCAACCGGAGAAGCGCGGGCTGGTCGAACCGGTATTGAAGGAACCAACCGAAAACGGGCAGCTGTTGACCGACATGCTGGCGCGTCCCAACATCTGCTCCAAGGAATGGATATTCCGGCAGTACGATCACGAGGTTCAAGGGGGCAGTGTCATAAAGCCGCTGGTCGGTGCCGACCGCGATGTCAACAGCGATGCGTCGGTCACCAGACCGCTGCTCGCTTCCACCCGGGGGCTGGCTATGGCCCAGGCCCTGCTGCCGGCCTATTCGGCTATCGATGCATATCACATGACCGCCTGCACGATCGACGAAGCGGTGCGCCGGCTGATAGCTGTGGGCGCGCGGCTCGACCACATCGGCGGGGTCGATAATTTCTGCTGGCCGAACATCCAGTACGATCCGGTCACCAATCCGGACGGCCGCTTCAAAGCCGCTCAACTGGTGCGGGCTTGCCGGGCCCTGAAAGACATTTGCCTCGGTTATGAAATTCCACTGCTCTCCGGAAAAGACAGCATGTATGTCGACGGGCACTTGCCGGGACGCTACGGCGAAGTCCACAAAGTATCGGCCCCGGAGACCCTGCTATTTACGACCATAGGGGTCATCGAGGATGTGACCGCTTGCGTCACGATGGACAGCAAGGTGCCCGGCGACCTGGTTTATGTTCTCGGTGTTACGCGCAACGAATTGGGGGCATCGGAATACTATCAGCACTTAGGCTACACGGGGCTGAACGTTCCGCAGGTTCGCCCGCAGGCCTTCAAGAAGGTCTATCGGGCCTTGGAACGTGCTATTGCAGATGGTTTGCCCGCTTCCGTTCACGGCGTCTACCGTGGCGGCCTCGGTATTCACCTGGCCCTGGTGGCGATGGCGGGCAACTTCGGTCTGCGGGCCGACCTTGCCCGGTTGCCGGTAGAGGGCGTAGACCGCAGCGACACGTCTCTTTATTCCGAATCTGCCGGCCGGTTCATCGTGACCGTCGACCCGCAAAGGCGAGGGGGGTTCGAATCGCTTTTCGAGGAGTTGCCCTGCGCCTGCATCGGAACCATCACCAAGGAACCTATCTTGGCGATTTCGGGTTTGGACGGCCGCACGCTCGCGTCGATCGGGATGACGGAATTGAAGACGGCGTGGAAGAAGCCGTTTGGTGACTTAATTTAAGCTGTTTTCAACCGCTGTGTTTTTTCACAGAGGTTAAAAATAATGTGCGACAATGGAGACCGAATGGAAACGGTAAAGGCACTGGTGCTCACCGGTTATGGTTTGAACTGCGATAACGAGACCGCCCATGCGTTCGAATTGGCGGGAGCCGCTCCGGCAAAGGTTCACATCAATTCCCTTATCGACGGCAGCGAAACCCTCTCCGACTACCGCATTCTGGCCTTTGTAGGCGGCTTCAGCTGGGGCGATGACCATGGCGCGGGCGTGGTCCAGGCCGCGCGTCTCAAGACCCGCATCGGAGACCAGATCCGTGAGTTCATCGAAAAAGGCCGGCTGATCCTGGGCATCTGCAACGGGTTCCAGGCCCTGGTTAATCTGGGTCTGCTGCCCGGTTTCGATCACGACTATCGCGGCCGGTTGGTTGCCCTCACATATAACGACTGCGGCAATTTCCGCGACGACTGGGTGACCCTGAGCGTCAATGTCGAATCCCCCTGCATTTTTACTCGTGGGATCGAGCGGATCGATCTGCCGGTGAGACACGGAGAAGGAAAATTTTATGCCGAAACGTCTGTCGTCGAACGCCTGACCGCGGGCAAGCAAGTGGTCATGCGCTACGCCACTCCGCAAGGGCAGCCGGCCGAACGTCAATTTCCTCATAACCCCAACGGCTCGGTCGACGATATCGCCGGCATTTGCGACCCGACCGGTCGTGTGTTCGGTCTGATGCCGCACCCGGAGGCTTACAACCACCTCACGAATCACCCCCTTTGGACCCGGCGCAAGGAATTGTCGAGAAGAAAAATGGAGGTGGTGGACCCTGAGCCGACACCGGGCATTAAAATATTTCGCAATGCCGTCGAATTTGCCAAGGGAGATGCGAATGCTTGGATTTAGTGTCAATCTCAACCCGAAAGAGAGTGGCACGTTTTCGATCAGATGAACAGCGCGCGAAACGCCGCAAACCGGCAACTCTACCGCCACATATCACCTGCCGTCTTGACTTCTTCTCTTATCGTCTTCCTATAATACTTTCGTCATCTTCCCCTTTAACGCTTACACCACTTAAGCGTTTTTTTTGTGTTGCCTCGCAGGATTTCCACCGATAGGTATTCTGTCAGTTTCAATTACAGCTCAACTGAGCGTCGTTCACCGACAATTGGCCGTA
>Ga0316583_10000345_pt1 | contig 13267 bp, 15 predicted proteins | sample J_170502JBrBrA_D_FD_204513 | JGI IMG/M metagenome (GOLD analysis project Ga0316583, IMG submission 204513) | Rhizosphere microbial communities from salt marsh grasses in Alabama, United States - J_170502JBrBrA | ecosystem: Host-associated > Plants > Roots > Rhizosphere | place: USA: Alabama... | reverse complement strand
CCCAACCGGACAATTATTTCATGCCAGGCGAGAATACGGCTTAAGGGCCGATTAAGAATTCATGAACAGATGTTTCACCCGGAGCATGCCGCCACCATCAGCCAGCCCGATCAGGCGGTCGATGTTCGGATGCTTGCCGGGATGGGTGCGTGCGTCCGCCGTGTGTTCGGCGTAGAGCTCGAGACCCTTCTTGGCCGCCTCGGCGGTGATGGCGCCGTAGATCTGGCCGAGATGGTTGTAGATCGCCAGCGATGTCGACTGGCCGGGCTTGTTCTCGATGGTGGCGACGACCTCGCCGTCGGCGCCGAGGAGTTGGATTGCATCGAGATGTGAAATGCCCGGCAGGGCCTTCAGATTCTCGGCGAAGCCCATGTCAGAAACGTCTTGCCAGGTCGGCCGCCATGCCGACGTAGGTTGCCGGCGTCATCGCCAGCAATCGCTGCTTGTCGGCCTCGGGGATCGCCAGAGCCTCGATGAAGGCCCGCAACGCTTCCCTGTCGATGCCCTTGCCGCGCGTCAGGTCCTTCAATTGTTCATAGGGATTCTCGATGCCGTACCGGCGCATCACCGTCTGTACCGGTTCGGCCAGCACCTCCCAGCACGCGTCGAGATCCTCGCGCAAGCGGGCTTCGTTCGCTTCGAGCTTGTTGAGGCCACGCAGCGTCGAGTCGTAGGCCAGCAGCGAATAACCGAAGGCCACACCCATGTTGCGCAGGACCGTGGAGTCGGTGAGATCGCGCTGCAAGCGCGAGACCGGCAGCTTCTCGGCCAGATGCCGCAGTACGGCGTTGGCCAGGCCGAGGTTGCCCTCCGAGTTTTCGAAGTCGATCGGATTGACCTTGTGCGGCATGGTCGACGAACCGATCTCGCCGGCCTTGGTCTTCTGCTTGAAGTAGCCGAGCGAAATGTATTGCCAGATGTCGCGGTCGGCGTCGAGCACGACGGTGTTGGCCCGGGCCATGGCGTCGAACAACTCGGCCATGGCGTCGTGCGGCTCAATCTGGATGGTGTAGGCGTTGAACTCGAGCCCGAACGACTCGACAAAGCGCCGGTTGAAGCTTTCCCAATCGATCTGGGGATAGGCCGACAGGTGGGCGTTGTAGTTGCCGACGGCGCCGTTGAACTTCGCCGTCAGGCTGACCGCTGCAATGCGCGCGCGGGCACGCACCAAGCGGGCACCGATGTTGGCCATCTCCTTGCCCAGCGTGGTCGGGCTGGCCGGCTGACCGTGGGTACGCGACAGCATCGGCAGGTCGGCCAGGGCATGGGCAAGCTCTCGCAGGCGCTCAATCAGGCCGTCTAGCGACGGCAACAGGATACTGTCGCGCGCCTCCTTGAGCATCAGCGCGTGGGAAATGTTGTTGATGTCCTCGGAAGTGCAGCCGAAGTGGATGAACTCGGCCACGCGCATCACTTCCGGGTTCGACTCAAAACGATCCTTGAGCCAGTATTCGACTGCCTTGACGTCGTGGTTGGTGCGCGCCTCGATCGTCTTGACCGCCTCGGCATCGCCGACGGCAAACTCGGCAATCGCCTGATCGAGTTCGGCTATCGTTGCCGCAGAGAATGCCGCCACTTCAGCGATCTCGGGAGCCGCCGCCAGCGCCTTCAACCATTCGATTTCGACGCGAATTCGATTACGGAACAGGCCGAATTCGGAAAAGTGCGGGCGTAGCGCCTCGACCTTGGCCGCATAGCGGCCATCAAGGGGAGAAAGAGCGGTCAAGGCGCTGGACATAACAATGCAACAAATATCAAATGAACGTATCGAATTTTACCATGCGCATCTGCCGCCATTCTCTGAGCGACAAGTCAGCGGCACAAGACATGATTGCTATAATTGCCCTACCCCAACAATGGCAGACTCATAAGAGCGATGAAGCTGATCGGCACACTCACCAGCCCCTATACGCGCAAGGCGCGCATCGTTCTGGCGGAAAAGAAGATCGATTACGAATGGGTCATCGACAGCCCGAATCTCCCGACCACGGTAGTGTCGAAGTACAACCCGCTAGCGCGCGTTCCGGTGCTGGTGCTCGACGATGACAGCGCCATTTTCGATTCGCCCGTCATCGTCGAATACCTGGACAACCTGTCGCCCAACAACAAGCTTTTTCCCCAACCGAACCGCGAACGAGTTGAAGTCAAGCGCTGGGAAGCGCTGTCGGACGGCGTCATGGACGCAGCGGTTGGCATCCGCATGGAACTGGCGCGACCGGATGCGCAGCGCAGCGCCAACTGGATCCAACGCGAGCGCGCGGTGATCAGCCAAGCCCTCGACGTTATGGCCAGGGAACTCGGCGACAGCCCGTGGTGCATGGGTACGCCTTTCAGTTTCGCCGACGTCGCCACCGGTTGCGCACTCGGATATCTCGATTTCCGTTTCCCCGAAATTAACTGGCGCGGCACCCACGTGAACCTCGCACGCCTGCACGACAAGCTGCTATTGCGTTCGTCTTTCGCCGACACCCTGCCACGGGACGCCTGAACGCCGGCGCTGCCGGGAAGCAAGCACCGAAATCCAGCCGCATTGCCAACGGATCAAGAACGCCCCGCCAAGCAAGGCGTCCCTGTTTAGAACATTGCTGCCGTCTGGCTTGGTCCGATGCATGCCTTGCTGAGGAGACCCGACCATTTCCATACATATTGTCCTGTTATTCGAATAGTTCTTGGTCTAGGATGATCTTGCCGTCATGTTTTGCCATGCCGTGTGGAGAATAGGCAACGTGCATTAGGAAAGCGTTAGCAAGTACAGGCAGGCGGGGGAGTTGCGATTCTCGGTATTAGTGTCAGTTGTTGTTTTCCTGCCTAGCAAGGAGGTTAGCAATGAAGACCTTCATCGTCGTCTCCATCGTCATTACTTCGCTTCTCGGTCTCTTCGGCGTTTACCAATCGTTCCGGGCTGACATCGCGCCACCGACTGTCGTCGCGACGGTCGGCCAATAGACGCGCTCGAAAGCATCCGAAGACAAGTCTTGTAGCGGGTGCCCCGCCCGGTCGGGCCTGTTGTCCGTTGCCGCTGTTCAGAGCCGAAGCAGGCGCACCCGCTATCCGATTCTTTCTGTCGAAAGCGATCTTCGACAAAGAGAGGTATTGTGTTTACGTTGCTCCGAGCGCACCGACACGGCAAGGGAAGCCCCATCGTCACACGATGATGCCGCCCCCCAGGCAGACACGACTCTCGTAAACCACGACCGATTGCCCCGGAGTCACCGCCCACTGCGGGGCAGCGAAGACGATTTCGCAGCGGCCGGCGTCGATACTTTCGACCTCACAGGCAGCATCGGGTTGGCGGTAGCGGGTCTTGGCCGAGTAGACCCAGTGCGTATGCGGCATGGTGCCTGAAATCCAGGACAGTTGGTCGGCGGTGAGTCGGTCTTTCATCAACGCCCGGTGCCCATGGCCTTGTACGACGTAGAGGATGTTCTTGGCCATGTCCTTGTCGACCACGAACCACGGTTGTTCGGGCGCGCCGCGCACGCCGCCGATGCCAAGGCCTTCACGTTGCCCGATGGTGTAATAGGTCAGGCCCTCGTGATGGCCGACGACGGTATCGCTGTCCAGACTGCGGATCTCGCCCGGTTGCCTGGGCAGGTAGCGCGACAGGAACTCGCGAAACGGCCGCTCGCCGATAAAGCAGATGCCGGTGGAATCCTTCTTGGCGTGGTTGGGCAGGCCGGCCTCCTCGGCGAGGCGGCGCACCTCGCGCTTGTAGAGTTGGCCGATCGGAAACAGCGTCTTTGCGAGCTGCGCCTGGTTGAGCCGGTACAGGAAGTAGCTTTGGTCCTTGCCACCATCCTCGGCTTTGAGCAGCTGCCAGCGGCCGAGGAATTCGCGCACCTGCGCGTAGTGGCCAGTGGCGATCTTGTCGGCGCCCAGTTGCAGCGCATGGTCTAGGAAGGCCTTGAACTTGATCTCCGAGTTGCACAGCACGTCGGGGTTAGGCGTACGCCCGGCCTGGTATTCGCGCAGGAAGTCGGCGAACACGCGCTCCTTGTACTCGGCCGAGAAGTTGATCACTTCGAGATCGATGCCCAAGACATCGGCGGCGGCAGCGGCGTCGATCAGGTCCTGACGCGAAGAGCAGTACTCCCCGGTATCGTCGTCCTCCCAGTTCTTCATGAACAGGCCGGTAACGGCGTAGCCCTGGCGCTTCAGCAGCAAGGCCGCCACCGAGGAATCGACGCCGCCGGACATGCCGACGATCACCTTAGTCATTCGGTCCTCCTCCCGCGTACCAGTCCGCCAGCGACATCACTACCGCCGGCCTGCCGTTGTCGCGGAACCACGTATCGACGACATAACGTTTGCCGCTCTGTCTGTCCTCGAGCACCGCCGAGAAATGCTGGCCGAAAATCCACCGGTGGCGCACGACGATCGTGCCGACGCGATGAAAACGCAGCCAACCTAGCCTTGCGAACAGATGCAGGAAGCGGTCGGTGGTCATCGAATGATCGATGCAGTCCATGCGGCCGGCCTTGCCGTCGTCGGCATAGTCACCGCCGCGATCGGCACCGATCGGCGTCTGCTCCGCGGCCCAAGCGTACAACTGGCCGATCGCCTTGGCGACCAGGTCGCGCTCCTGGGCCGGTGTCGCCGCTGCCGCCAGCAGGTCGTGTACCTGGGCCAGACGCCGGTCGGAATAGATCGCAGCCGCCTCCGTCAGGCAGCCGTAGTTGTGGCAGATCTTGACTGTCTCGTCGGCGTGGGCGAGAACAGCCGCCAGCGCCGACACGAGCAATACCAGCCATTTCATGGATAGTGCCGGATCATGTCGAGCGGGAAGCGCCGGCCGGCCAGCCAATCCTGAATGCATTGCCAAACCAGCGGGCTGCGATGACGCGACTGCGAGGCCTCGACCTCGGCAGCAGTCAGCCAGAGCGCGCGCAGAATGCCATCGTCAAGTTGGCGTCCGGCTTCCTCTGCGCCCAGTTCGCCGGCAAAGGCGAAGCGCAGGTAGGTGATGTCGCGCTTGGGCCGCGGCCACTGATAGACGCCGACCAGGGCGGTCGGCCGGAAATGCCAGGCGGTCTCTTCCAGCGTCTCGCGGACGCAGGCCTCGTTCAGGGACTCGCCCTCGTCCAGATGCCCGGCCGGCTGGTTGATGCGCACGCCGTCGTCGGTCTCCTCTTCGACCAGCAGGAAGCGGCCATCCCGCTCGACGACGGCGGCGACGGTGACGTTGGGCTTCCAGATACGATCCATGGGCACATTCTAGCCGAGGGCCAAATCCGATAAAATTGGCCGCTCCACTGGAACTCGGGAGATAGTTCATGTCCATGGCCGACCGCGACGGCTACATCTGGTATGACGGCAAGCTCGTGCCCTGGCGCGAAGCGACCACCCATGTGCTCACGCATTCGCTGCACTACGGCCTGGCCGTCTTCGAGGGCGTACGCGCATACAAGACCGTCTCCGGCACGGCCATCTTCCGGCTCAAGGAGCACACCGAGCGGCTGTTCAATTCGGCCCACATCTACCGCATGGCCATGCCCTTCGACAGGATGGCATTGATGGAAGCGCAGAAGGAAGTCGTGCGTGCCAACAATCTCGAGTCCGCTTACATTCGTCCGATCGCCTTCTATGGCTCCGAGAAGATGGGCGTCAGCCCGCGCGGCGCCAGCGTCCGCGTCGCCGTGGCGGCCTGGCCGTGGGGCGCCTATCTGGGCGAGGATGGCATCGAGAAGGGCATTCGCGTCAAGACCTCCAGCTACGCGCGCCATCACGTCAATGTCTCGATGTGCCGCGCCAAGTATTCCGGCACCTACGCCAACTCGATCCTGGCCAACATGGAGGCGACCGAGGACGGCTATGACGAGGCGCTGCTGCTCGACGTCGACGGCTTCGTCGCCGAAGGCTCGGGCGAGAACCTGTTCATCGTCAAGGACGGCCAGATCTACGAGCCGGAAATCGCCTCGGCGCTGATCGGCATCACGCGCGCCTCAGTGCACGCGCTGGCCAAGGACCTCGGCTACACGGTGATCTCCAAGCGGCTGACGCGCGACGATATCTATTGCGCCGACGAGGCGTTCTTCACCGGCACCGCCGCCGAGGTGACGCCGATCCGCGAACTCGACAACCGCCAGATCGGCGAAGGCCGCCGCGGCCCGGTCACGACCAAGATCCAGAGCCTGTTCTTCGACGTGGTCAACGGCAAGGTGCCCGCCCACGCCGACTGGCTGACGCCGGTGGAAGCATAGGGATAGGAAAGCAAAATGAGCGAACTGAACGAAAAGAGCCGCGAAGTCACCGTCACCGCGCATGACCTGCCGCTGCATTGCCCGCGGCCGGGCGCACCGCTGTGGGCCAGGCACCCGCGCGTCTTCCTCGACGTCCTCGACAACGACGAGGCGACCTGCCCCTACTGCGGCACCCGCTACCGCTTCACCGGCGAACGGCCGAAGGGCCACCACTAACATTGGCAAGAAACACGAAGGGCCGCCCCGAGTGTTTCTTGGCCCCCTTGGGGGGAGAATCGAGCGAAGCGAGAATGTCGGGCGGAATTCTAATCGTCGCCCCCTCCTGGATCGGCGACACGATCCTCGCCCAGCCGCTGTTCGCGCGCCTGCACCAGCGGCATACCGACCTCGCCCTGGATGTGCTCGCGGCACCCTGGAGCGCGCCGCTGCTCGGTCGCATGCCCGAGGTGCGCCGCGTCGTCCCGAGCCCCTTCGTTCACGGCCGCTTCGATCTCGCCGCCCGCTGGTCCGTCGGCCGGCAATTGGCCGGCGAAGTTTACGACCAGGCCATCGTCCTGCCCAATAGTTGGAAGTCGGCACTGCCGGTTTTTTTCGCCGGCATCCGGCGACGCACCGGCTTTAGCGGCGAAGCGCGTGTCGGACTGCTGAACGACCGGCGCCGGCTCGACGAGGCCGCAATGCCGCTGCTGGCGGAGCGCTATGCCCAGCTTGCCGAAGATGACGGCGAACCACCCAGGCAGCCGTTGATGCCGCCGAGGCTCTCCAGCACGCATGAGCAGCAGCGGGCGGTACGTGCCGCCCTCGGGCTGCCGGCCGACGCAGCGCCGGTCGTATTCTGCCCGGGCGCCGAATATGGCCCGGCCAAGCGCTGGCCGGCCCGGCATTTCGCCGCCCTGGCCGCGATGCTGCCGGGGCCGGTCTGGCTGGTCGGCTCGGCCAAGGACGAACCCATCGGCGCCGAGATCGAAAGCCTATCCGGCGGCCGGGCGCAGAACCTGTGCAGCCGCACCACGCTGGACCAGGCCATCGACCTCATCGCCGGCGCCCGCTGCGTAGTCAGCAACGATTCCGGCCTCATGCACGTCGCCGCCGCGCTCGAGCGGCCGCTGGCAGCGCTGTTCGGCTCATCGAGCCCGCGCTACACGCCGCCGATGTCGGCGCGGGCGCGTATCATTTCGCTCGGGCTGGAATGCAGTCCCTGTTTCAAGCGCGAATGTCCGCTCGGCCACTTGCGCTGCCTGAACGACCTCTCTCCCGAACAAGTGGCCGCGGCGCTAACGAACTTGTCATGACCGGAAAGAAACCCATCTTCGCCACCGCCCTCGACGCCGAGACCGCCTTCTACGAGGCGATCGAACGCGCCGATCTCGAGGCCATGATGGCGGTCTGGGCCGAGGACGAGGAGATCGTCTGCGTCATGCCATCCGGGCCGCGCCTGGCCGGCTACGCAGACGTACGCGAAGCCTGGCGGCGTTTGTTCGAAGGCGGCCCGCGCCTGCATCTGCGCGTCGCCCAGCAGAGCGTCACGCAGAACCCGTTCTCGGCCGTACACAACAACCTCGAAGAGCTGACCGTCGTCGGCGAAGGAAACGCCACCGCCGCTATCGTCGCCACCAACATCTACATCCGCGGCCCGCTCGGCTGGCGCCTGATCGTGCATCACGCCTCGCCGGCGCCACCCGACAGCATCGATGAAGTGCCCAAGGTATTGCATTAATACGTTCTCAGCCTCTGCCGTAGCCTGCCCAACCTCACGCCCAATCAACCCACAAGGTACGCCATGACATCCATCGCCCCAGAGATCTTCAAGGCTTACGACATTCGCGGCATCGTCGGCCAATCGCTCACCGTCGACGCGGTGCGCACCATCGGCCATGCACTCGGTTCCGAAGCGCGCGAACGCAACCTGACCACCATCGCCATCGGCCGCGACGGCCGCCTGTCCGGCCCAGAACTCGCCGCCGCCCTGGCCGAAGGCATTACGCGCGCCGGCATCGATGTCGTCGACATCGGCTGCGTGCCGACGCCGGTCACCTACTTTGCCGCCTTCGAACTCGGTACCGACAGTTGCGTCTCCGTCACCGGCAGCCACAACCCGCCCGACTACAACGGCCTGAAGATGGTGCTCGGCGGCCAAACCCTGTTCGGCGAACTGATCCAGGACCTGCGTCGGCGCATCGAGGAAGGCCGCCTGGCCGAGGGCCACGGCAGCATCCGCCATGCCGACGTGCGCGAGGCTTATCTCAGTCGCATCCTCGGCGACGTCAAGCTGGCGCGACCAATGAAAATCGTCGTCGACTGCGGCAACGGCGTCGCCGGCGGCCTGGCGCCAGACCTGTTCCGGCGCATGGGCGCGCAGGTGATCGATCTCTACTGCCAGGTCGACGGCACCTTCCCTAACCATCACCCGGATCCGTCAAAGCCGGAGAACCTCGAGGACGTACGCCGTGCCCTGCGCGAGACCGACGCCGAGCTGGGCCTGGCCTTCGACGGCGATGGCGACCGCCTCGGCGTCGTCACCAAGGACGGCGAAATCATCTACCCCGACCGCCAACTCATGCTGTTCGCCGCCGACGTGCTGACGCGCAAGCCGGGCGGCCAGATCATCTTCGACGTCAAGTGCTCGCGCTGGGTGGCCGAGTCGGTACGCTACCAGGGCGGCCAGCCGCTGATGTGGAAGACCGGCCACGCTTTCATCAAGACCAAGCTCAAGGAGACCGGCGCCTTGCTGGCCGGCGAGATGAGCGGACACATGTTCTTCAAGGAACGCTGGTACGGCTTCGACGACGGCCTCTACGCCGGCGCCCGCTTGCTCGAGATCGTCAGCCGCTGGAACGATGCCAACTGGCCGCTCAAGCACCTGCCCAATGCCATCTCGACGCCCGAACTCAACATCAAGATGAAGGAAGGCGAACCGCACGCGCTGATTGCCCGGCTGCAGGCCGAGGGCCGCTTTCCGGGCGCGCGCGAACTCATCACGCTTGACGGCGTGCGCGCCGAATATGCCGACGGCTTCGGTCTCGCCCGCGCCTCCAACACCACGCCGGTCGTCGTGCTGCGCTTCGAGGCCGACAACCGGGCGGCGCTGGAACGCATCCAGGCCGAGTTCAAGGCGGCGCTGGAAGCGGTCTGGCCGGGCATCGAAGTCAGCTTCGAACACGCCGGACACTAGCCCGGATATTTCACCAGCCGCCCGCTTGACGTTGCCTTGGTGGCCGCGAACGGCGGCCTGATCGGGGTTACCGTCTGAGTCCAAATTGGTTCTCGAACGCGGGCTGTCGCGGCCCTCGCTTGATCTCGTCCCGCCCGGCTTGCGCTTCACTCAAAACGTAGCTACGGCTACGTTTTTCGCTCCAGCGCGGCGCCGGATCGGACCGATCTCGGCGCGATCATCCGCGACGCCGATAAAATATCCGGGCTAGCGCCGACAGGCGGGGCCTGCCCGTCGGCCCCGCACCGATTCAATCGTCGTCGAAGACTTCGCTCTGCTCGGCTTCGATTTGCACGCCGAGCCGCTGCTGCTCGTCGGCGCCGAGCATCGAATCGACCAGCGCGCGCGTCGCGTCCCAACTGCGGTTCTCGCCGCTGCCGAAGGCCAGATCGTTGATCAGGTGGATCGTGGCGCTGGCGTCGCGATCGGACCGGCCGAGCTGGTGAGTCACGTGGTAAGTTGTAATGGTCATGGTATCGGCTCCTCTCTGTTGAGCTCGGGGCGCCGTCCGGCACCCGTCCAGTGCGATGCCCTTGGGGATAGGCAATCGACGGCTCTAGTATAGGGGCGATGCGGCATCGCAACACCCCTTTGACCGAATACCCGACTAAAATATTAAGTGTTTATATATCAACAAGTTCGCTTCGTCATTCCACATAGCGAAGCGAGAATTACGACTATGCAATAAGAAGCATTCGCATTGTTGATTAATGCACGCTGCGTTGCAGCAAGAATCCGGCGTGTCGGCCGGCAGGACTACGACCGCGGCCAGAGGATCATCTGGGTGCAGCGGAACAGCGCGATCTTCCTGCCGCTGGTTTCGTCGCTGACGACCGCGTCCCAGACCTGGGTGGCGCGGCCCATGTGCTCGGCGCGCGCCTCGCAGACGAGGGTGCCTTCGGTGGCGGTGCCGAGAAAGTTCGACTTGAGTTCGATGGTGGTGAAGGACGGCGCGCCCTCGGGCAGATGGGCGATAGTGCCGTAGCCGCAGGCGGTATCGGCCAGCGCCACCACCGAGGCGGCATGCAGGAAACCGTTGGGTGCCAGCAGGTGCGCCTCGATCGGCATGCGCGCATAGACGCGCCCCGGCGTCAGCGCCAGCACCTCGATGCCGAGCCGGCCAGGCAGGTAGCCGTGGCCGCGCTCGTTGAGAATTTCCAGCGTGATGTCGCTGCGCAAGGTCACAGCTTGCCTTCCACCCAGGCCTTGACCGAGGCTAGCGCCTTCGGCAAGGCCGCGGCGTCGGTGCCGCCGGCCTGCGCCATGTCGGGGCGGCCACCGCCCTTGCCGCCGACCTGCTGGGCGACCATGTTGACCAGTTCCCCGGCCTTGACCTTGGCCGTCATGTCGCTGGTGACGCCGGCGATCAGGCTCACCTTGCCGCCCGAGACCGAGGCCAGCACGACGGCCGCCGACTTCAGCTTGTCCTTCAGGCGGTCCATGGTCTCGCGCAGGGCCGGCACGTCGGCGCCGTCCATGGTGGCGGCAAGCACCTTGATGCCCTTGACGTCGATCGCCTGGCCGGCCAGATCGTCGCCCTGCCCGGAAGCCAGCTTGGCCTTGAGGCGCGCCAACTCCTTCTCCAGCGTGCGCACGTTGTCGAGGATGTCGGCGACGCGGCCCGCCACTTCATCCGGCTGTGTCTTCAAGAGCGCCGAAACGCCCTGCACGCGCCGTTCCTGCTCCTGCAGATAGCGCAGCGCGTTGGCGCCGGTGACGGCCTCAACGCGGCGCACGCCGGCGGCAACGCCGGCCTCGGCAACGATCTTGAACAGGCCGATGTCGCCCGTGCGCCCCACGTGGGTACCACCGCAGAGTTCGCGCGAGCTGCCGATGTCGACCACGCGCACTTCGTCGCCGTACTTCTCGCCGAACAGCATCATGGCGCCGACCTTCTGCGCCTCGGCGATCGGCATCAACTGCGTGCCGGTGGCGGCGTTGGCGAGGATCTCGGCATTGACGATCTCCTCGACCTCGCGGATTTCCTCGGCACTCATCGGCCCGGTGTGAGCGAAGTCGAAGCGCGTCTTGTCGGGATCGACCAGCGAGCCCTTCTGCTGCACATGCTGGCCGAGCACCTGGCGCAACGCCTTGTGCATCAGATGCGTGACCGAATGGTTGCGCGCCGTGGCCGCACGCGCGGCGGTGTCGACGCGCGCCATGACGCTCTGTCCGACCGCCAGCCTGCCGGTCTTGACGATGCCATGATGGCCGAACACCGCGGCCTGGATCTTCTGCGTGTCCTCGACCGCGAACAGGCCGGCACCCTTGATCTCGCCGCAATCGCCGACCTGGCCGCCGGATTCGGCGTAGAACGGCGTCTCGTCGAGCACGACGACGCCGAGCTCGCCCTCATTCAGCGCATCGGCCGGCGTGCCGTCCTTGTAGAGCGCCAGGATCTTCGCCGGCCGCTCCAGCATTTCATAGCCGTAGAAGACGCTGGCCGGCCCGGCGTAGTCGAGCGCGGCCGCCATCTTGAACTTGCCCGCTTCGCGCGCCTGCTGTTTCTGTCGCGCCATGGCGGCGTCGAAGGCAACGCTATCGACGGAAACGTTGCGCTCGCGGCAGATGTCGGCAGTCAGATCGAGCGGAAAGCCGAAGGTGTCGTGCAGCTTGAACGCGGTCTCGCCGTTGAACACCTTGGCACCCGACTTGGCCATGGCCGCCAACTCGCCTTCGAGAATGGTCATGCCGTTCTCGATGGTCGCAAAGAAGCGGTCTTCCTCCTGCTTGAGCATGTCCATGACGCGCTTTTCGTTGGCCGCCAGCTCGGGATAGGCGGCGCCCATCTCGGCGATCAGGTCCGGCACCAGCCGATGGAAGAAGGCAGCACGCGCGCCGAGTTTGTAACCGTGACGGATGGCGCGGCGAATGATGCGCCGGAGCACGTAGCCGCGCCCTTCGTTGCCCGGAATGACGCCGTCGGAGAGCAGGAAGGAACAGGCGCGGATGTGATCGGCCAACACCTTGAGCGAGGGCGAGTCCATGTCGGCATCTGAGGTCTCGCGCGCCGCGGCCTTGATCAGGTTCTGAAAGAGATCGATCTCGTAGTTGCTATGCACATGCTGCATCACCGCGGCGACGCGCTCGAGGCCCATGCCGGTGTCCACGCTCGGCTTCGGCAGCGCATGCATGACGCCGGCCTCGTCACGGTTGAACTGCATGAACACCAGGTTCCATATCTCGATGTAGCGGTCGCCGTCCTCGTCGGGCGATCCGGGCGGGCCGCCGGGAATATCGGGGCCATGATCGTAGAAGATCTCGCTGCAAGGACCGCAAGGACCGGTATCGCCCATCATCCAAAAGTTGTCGGACGCGTAGCGCGCACCCTTGTTGTCACCGATGCGGATGCAGCGCTCGGCCGGCACGCCGATATCCTTGGTCCAGAGGTCGAAGGCTTCGTCGTCGTCGGCATAGACCGTGGTCCACAGCTTGTCCTTGGGCAGTTTGTAGACCTCGGTCAGCAGCTCCCACGCGTAGTGGATGGCGTCGCGCTTGAAGTAATCGCCGAAACTGAAGTTGCCCAGCATCTCGAAGAAGGTGTGGTGGCGCGCCGTGTAGCCGACGTTCTCGAGGTCGTTGTGCTTGCCGCCGGCGCGCACGCATTTCTGCGACGTCGTGGCGCGGCTGTAGGGGCGCTTGTCGAAGCCGAGAAAGACGTCCTTGAACTGGTTCATGCCGGCGTTGGTGAACAGCAGGGTCGGATCATCGTGCGGCACCAGCGAACTGGAGGCGACGATCTGATGGCCCTTGCCGGCAAAGAAATCGAGGAAGGCCTGGCGAATCTCGGAGCTTTTCATGGCGGACGCGGCGGAAATGCAAATTTTTGATTTTACGCGAACAGTGGCCGCCGCGG
>Ga0316583_10000344_pt1 | contig 13271 bp, 10 predicted proteins | sample J_170502JBrBrA_D_FD_204513 | JGI IMG/M metagenome (GOLD analysis project Ga0316583, IMG submission 204513) | Rhizosphere microbial communities from salt marsh grasses in Alabama, United States - J_170502JBrBrA | ecosystem: Host-associated > Plants > Roots > Rhizosphere | place: USA: Alabama... | reverse complement strand
TCGACCGTCGTAGCAGGCCTGTCTTCCACCTTCGCCTCCATAACTTCGGTCCCCTTTACCATTTCCGTTCGAACTTGTTGCGCAAATACACGGCCAAACTGTTCATCACGATCAGGAAGGCCAGCAGGACCATGGTCGCACCGGCGGTGCGCTCCACGAAACCACGTTCCGCTGACGACGCCCACATGTAGATCTGCACGGGTAGGCCGGTCGCGGGATCCAGCGGCGTGGTCGGATATTCCACCACGAAGGCCACCATACCGATCATCAGAAGCGGCGCGGTTTCACCCAACGCTTGCACCAGGCCGATGATCGTCCCGGTCATGATGCCCGGCAAGGACAGCGGCAAGACGTGGTGACCGATCAGCTGCATCTTCGACGCGCCAACCCCAAGGGCCGCTTCGCGGATCGACGGCGGCACCGAACGAATGGCGGCGCGGGTCGTAATGATAATAGTCGGGAGCGTCATCAGCGTCAGCACCAGACCGCCGACCAGAGACGCCGAACGTGGCAACCCGAAGAAGTTGATGAACACCGCAAGGCCAAGCAGACCGAACACGATGGACGGCACGGCCGCGAGGTTGTTGATGTTCACCTCGATCGTGTCGGAGATCTTACCCTTGGGGGCATACTCTTCGAGGTAGAGCGCCGCGCACACGCCTAAGGGCACGGCCAGCAAAACAACCGTAAGCATCATGAAGAAGGAGCCGATAAGCGCGACGCCGAGGCCGGCGGTCTCCGGACTGCTCGAGGCGCCGTTCAAGAAGAGACCCGTGTTGAAGCGCTTCTTCATCTCGCCCTTGTCGACCAATTGATCGATCCAGGAGATCTGCTGATCGCTCACCGCGCGGCGATCGCTCGGCGTCTCGCGGTCGATCGATCCCTTGAGCAAAGCGTCGGCATTGTCACTGGCAAGGAGCCAGACGTCCTCCGTCGTGCCGATGATCGACGGGTCGCGCAGGACCATGTCGCGCAGCTGAACATCGACGCCGCGGGACAACAGATCGTTGGCCGCACGGCGCTCCTTGCGATTATCTGCGTCGACGCCGAGTTCCTTATAGAGCGCTTCGCGCGCCAGCTTGACATAGTTCGCGCGGAATATTTCGTCTTCCGCATCGGGATTGCCCGAAGGATTGATTATGTCCTGGCTGAACGTGACTGGCAGCTTGATGGAGGTCTGCAGGAATGCGGACCAGCCTTGGCTGAAGATGGACCCGAACAGGAAGACCAAGAAGGCAAGCGCGAAGAGAATCGCGGCAACCCCGTAGGCACGAAACCGGCGCTCGGCCCGATGCCGCTTGCGCAGCTTTTTCTGAGCGTCTTCGCCTGTGAAGGACGCAAGAGAAGCGGTCTGGTCAGACATTATTCGTACTGCTCCCGATATTTGCGCACGATGTAGAGGGCGTAGACGTTGAGCGCCAAGGTGATGATGAACAGCGTGAGGCCGAGGGCGAACGCCACCAATGTCTGCGGGCTGTTGAACTCCAGGTCGCCGGTGAGCTGGCTAACGATTTTTACGGTGATCGTCGTGACCGGCTCGAGCGGGTTGAGCGTCAGGTTGGCAGCAATGCCCGCCGCCAGCACCACGATCATGGTCTCGCCGATGGCGCGCGACGCCGCGAGCAGCACGGCGCCGACAATGCCCGGGAGGGCCGCCGGCAAGATAACTTTCTTGATCGTCTCCGACTGGGTCGCACCGAGGCCGTAAGAACCTTCGCGGAGCGACTGCGGCACAGCGTTGATGATGTCGTCGGAGAGCGACGACACGAACGGAATGATCATGACGCCCATGACGATGCCGGCGGTTAGCACGCTGGATGCGGAAATCTCGAGCCCGATGTTGAAACCGATGTCGCGAAGGAGCGGACCGAAGACCGACAGGGCAAAGAAGCCGTATACGATTGTCGGGATGCCCGCGAGAATCTCAAGCACCGGCTTGGCGAAGGCACGCACCTTCGACCCTGCATACTCGGACATATAGATCGCAGCGAACAGGCCGACCGGCACGGCGACCAGGAGCGCGACCGCGGAGATGAACAGGGTGCCCCATAGGAGCGGGAGGAGGCCGAACTGGCCTTCCGCCTGCCCCACTGTCGCAAAGCGTGGATCCCAGACCGTCCCGAATAAGAAGTCGAACGGCGAGACGAACTGGAAGAAGTGAATGGTTTCGAACAGCACCGACAACACGATGCCGACGGTGGTGAGAACTGCGACCGTCGATGCCAAGAACAAGCCCGATCGCATCACGGTTTCGGTGATATTGCGGGCGCGCAATCCCGTACGGATGCGCAAGTAACCCCAGGCAAACCCGAGCGCGGCGACAGCAAAACACGCGATGGGAAGGATCAGCCGGCTGGTGGCGCGCGCCGAAGCCAGTTCGTCGGCGGCCGCAAGCACATTCCGTTCCGGATCGGATCCCAGAACCACGCTGTGCCGGCCGAGAACGTCGCGCGCATCGGAGGGGGTGACGAAGCCGTACCGGGCCTTGCGCACGACCTCGTACTCTTCGGGGGTGAGCTTGGGCAGGCCGTCGGCGATCGACTCGACCACACTCATGCTCAGGGCCTTCTCGGCGTCCGAGCCCTGCAGGACCTGCGGCCCGAGCTCCTGCATGGCGATGTATCGGGTCACCGGCCGCTCCGCGACGCCCCAGGCGGCAAGCAGGGTAATTGCCGGAAGCACGGTCAGAATGACGAGGTAATAGCCGTGGTAGGTCGGCCGCGAGTGGAGCGTTCGCTGTTCACCGCCGCAGACTTGGATGCTGCGCATGCGGCCGATGAAATAGGCGAGAATGCCTAAACCAATGAGTATGGCAAGTATCGTGAGACTGGACACCCGACGACCCCCCTCGGTCAGTCATTCTAAGTCTTGGCGGTCCCTTGCGAGGGCCGGCCGAGGGATCGGCAGCTCAGGGCTCGTCGCTCCCGCGGTCGGTCATTCCAAGTCTTGGTGGCCCGTTGCAAGGGCCAACCGAGGGAGCGGCGGCGCGTTGCACCCCGCTCCCCCAACCTTTGGCTCAGTCAGACGAGGTCGTCAGCATTACATGCTGAGGACCTTGCCCTCCTTGACTTCCTCCTGAAGAGCCTCGAGCTCGTTCTCTGGCAGCGGGACGAGGCCATAGTCGGCCAGCGGGCCGTCGGGGCCGATCATCTTCTCACTGGTGAAGAACTCGACATACTCCTTCAGACCGGGGATCACGCCGATGTGGTCCTTCTTGACGTAGAAGAACAGCGGGCGGGAAACCGGGTACTCGCCGGAAGAGATCGTCTCAACGGACGGCGTAATTCCACTCATGGTGGCGACCTTCAGTTTGTCGGTGTTGTTCTCGTAAAACGAAAGGCCGAACACGCCAACGCCTTCCGGGTTTGACTGAAGGCGGGCCAGGGTCTCGGTGTAGTCGCCGTCGATGTCGACTGCGCCGCCGTCCTTGCGGACACGGTAGCAAGCCTTACCAGCAGCCTTCTCGTCCATACCGCCTTCTTCGTAGATTTTCATTCCGCCAGCGGCCTCACATCCCGTGACGAGGACCTTCTCTTCAAAGACTTCGCGGGTGCCGTGCTTCTCGCCCGGGATATAAGCGACGATCTTCCAGTCCGGAAGCTTGTCGTTCACGTCCTTCCAGGTCTTGTTCGGGTTCTTGACCATCTTGCCGTCGACGGGAACTTCCTCGGCGAGAGCGAGGTAGACGTCCTTTGGCTCGAGAGCCCAGTCGGCCTTGTTGACATCCGTCGCGAACACGATGCCGTCATAGCCGAAGCGAACGGGGATGATATTCTTGACACCGGCCTCGGCACAGGCCTCGATCTCGTTGTCTTTGATCTGACGCGAAGAATTCGCAATGTCGATCGTCCCCTCGCCGACGCCCTTGCAGAATTGCTTCAGGCCAGCGGAGGAACCGCCGGACTCGACGACAGGCGCCTTAAACTTGGAGTAGGTCTTACCGAAATCCTCCGCGACGATCTGCGCATACGGCAGAACCGTCGAGGAACCTGCGATCTGAACCTGATCACGGGCGAACGCGGGGCCGCCCGTGCACAGAGCGGCGACGCCGAGCGTCGACGCTGCGATAGCAAACCTGTTCACAATAAAACTCCCTTGGCTTGGATGTCGGCGCTCGGAAAAGCACCTGCGCTGGCGCGCCCTACGCCGCCAGCAAACGGGCACGGTAGTTGCCCTCCACCATCGTTTTATGACGCTGATGATTCGCTATTATGACAGCTTAAGCCGCTGATTTATAATAGGTTCAGGTGTTGGTGGCTGTGGACAAAGGCGCCCTGTTGCCGGCCGGGTACGACTCGTTAAGCATGATCGTGAAGGTCGAGCCCCGTCCCGGTTTGGAAGCGATCGCCAATTCGCCGCGATGCCTATTGAGAATGTGCTTCACGATAGCGAGCCCCAAGCCTGTCCCGCCCTTTTCGCGGCTCGAATCGACATCCACCCGATAGAATCGCTCCGTCAGGCGCGGGAGATGTTCGGCCGGAATACCCGGGCCGTCATCGACCACCGAGATCGCGAAACGTCCCCTCGCGTGCTGGTTGAGCGAGGGAATGTGTTTGGCTTCGATCCGGACGGTGCCGCCCGGCCGGCCATATTTCAGGGCGTTCTGCACGAGGTTTTGGAGCACCTGCAGAAGCTCGTCGCGATCGCCGCGCACGATCGCCGGCTTTGCGAAACGCTCAACCTCCAAGGTCGTCTTGTTGTCGGCCGCGAGCGGCTCCAGCGTATCGCGGGCATGGCCCAGGACATCGTTCAGGTCGACCAGATCGCTCGGCGGGACATGCGCGTTCATCTCCAGGCGGCTCAGGGAGAGCAGCGCATCGATCAGCCGGGTCATGCGCGCGGCCTGCTCCGCCATGATCGGCAAGAACCGTTCGCGGGCCGCTTCGTCCTCCTTGGCCGAACTTTGCAATGTCTCGATAAACCCGCGCAGCGAGGCGAGCGGCGTGCGCATTTCATGGCTGGCGTTGGCGATAAAGTCCGTACGCATCCGATTGATGCGGTCGCCCTCGGTAAAATCGCGCAGGAGGACGAAGATATCGCAATCCGGCTCACCTTTGCGGACCAGCGGCGCCACGGTGGCTTCCACGCGACGGCCTACAGGCACGCGCTCGGCGTAGAGAACCGAAGCCGCCCGGCCGGTTTGCGGTGCGGCGCTGACCGCATCGAGAAACTCGGGCGCGCGTATCAGCGAGGAAATGTGGTTGCCTTCCCGCAAGGCGGGGAAGAGCCCTTTGGCCGGCACATTGAAGAAGACGACCTGCCCGGTGGGGCTGAGAATGATGCCGGGGTCGGGCAGTGCATCGACCACTGCCGACATGAGCGACCGGCTGCGATCGACAACGCGGGACGGGGTGAAGCTTGCCTCTTCCTCCTGATCGGTCTCTTGATGAGGAAGCAGCAGAACGGCCGCGACGAACCCGGCGAAGGATGCCAGGGCCAGTCCGACGGAAAGGTCCCCCAACGCCACGAGGCTGGCCATGATCACGGCCACGATGACGGTGAGCCAGAACGACGACCACAGCTTCCCGGCCAGAGCGTTCAGCCCACGCTTGACGACCTGACGCGCATGTGAAGCGCGGCGTTGCCGCAAGGCCCGTACATCATGTTCAGCCTGGTCGGTCAATTTTCTCTCCCGGTCGTGCGAGTCAGGCTGAATGCTGACGGGTCGCGCCGTATCCTGATATGCCTGTTTGCGCCCGAATTATCACTTTTTCGCGACATTCCGCCGCTCCAACCCCAAGAAAAGACGCGACGGATACCAGCTCCGTCACAATCGCTGGGCCCCATAGAGACGCATCCTTTTGTGCTTATATCGGGCACGCCCAAGGGGATTGCCAGCCAGACCTTCGCCTGCTTGTCGGCGTTGCAAGACTTAGCTCCATCAGACCTTTTGGCTTCGGCAGCAAGGATCGGAGTGCGCGTGAGGACGCGCAGTGGCACAATCTCCGCCAAGATACGACCTTCAACCGCCTGCGATAGGCCGCGAACAGACCGCTCATTGCTCAATGTCTCTCAGCCAATCCACCGCCGGCACCGAAGCCCTCGACGAGGACAGCGCCTGGCTGGCGGTTGAAACGCGCGATCGCCGATTGGATGGCCGCGTCTACTACGCGGTCAAGACCACGGGGATCTACTGCGCGCCGTCCTGCCCCGCGCGGAAGCCCAACAGGACCAATGTCGTCTTTTTCGCAAACCGCTCGGCGGCGGAGCGCGCCGGCTATCGGCCCTGCAAACGCTGCAAGCCCGACGAGGCCAACGCGGTCCCCGTCTGGGCGCGCAGAATCGAGAAGGCCTGCCGGCTGATGGAGGCGGCGGAATCGCCGGTCGCGCTCGCAGATGTCGCGCGGGCTGTAGGCGCGAGCACTCACCATTTTCATCGTCAGTTCAAGAACGCGCTCGGCATTACGCCCAAGGCTTATGCGGCCGCCCTGCAGGAAAACCGCGTGCGACGCGCCCTCGCCGGCGGCGCGTCCGTGACGGAAGCCTTGTACGGCGCCGGCTTCAGTTCGTCGGGGCGCTTCTATTCGGGGTCCGCCGCCGCGCTTGGCATGAAACCTAACACGTTCCGAAAAGGTGGCGCCTCCGAGCAACTTACTTTCGCCACCGCGCCGTGCTCCCTCGGTTTCGTCCTCGTCGCCGCGAGCGCGAAAGGTGTGTGCGCAATCCTGTTGGGCGACAGCCCGGACAAGCTTGCGGCCGATCTTCGCGCACTCTTCCCCGAGGCAACTCTGTGCCAAGGCGACACTGCGTTCGCCGAGACGGCGGCGGCCGTCGTTGCACTTGTCGACAGGCCGGAAAGCCAAACTGCTATCCCGCTCGATATTCGGGGCACGGCATTCCAGCGGCGCGTCTGGGAGGCCTTGCGCAAAATTCCGGCCGGCGAGACCCGATCCTACGGCGATCTTGCCGCCGCGATCGGGGCTCCTGGCGCGGTTCGCGCCGTGGCGGGCGCCTGCGCCGCCAACAAGCTTGCGGTGGCGGTCCCATGCCACCGCATCGTGCGACGTGACGGTTCGCTTTCAGGCTATCGCTGGGGACCGGAACGCAAACGCGCTCTACTCAATAAGGAAAAGGGCTAGTGCAGCCGCAGTATCGCAGGCATCAGGGCGATTGTTTCGGTTCAGCGTGAAAGACCTTTTTCGGCAAGCTCGTTCAGATAGCTTCTGAAGCGGGCCTCCTGGTTCTCGCCCAGGTCGCGCAGATAGTCCCACATATAGAGCCCGGTGTTGTGGCCGTCGTCGAAAGTGATCCGCACCGCATAGGTGCCGACCGGCTCCATCTGCACAATGCGGACATTCTTCTTGCCCGGTACCGTCACCCGCTGCTCCGGGCTGTGCCCCTGAACCTCGGCGCTCGGGCTGAGCACCCGCAAAAGTTCAGCGGGCAACGCGAACTGCGCGCCGTCATCAAAGGCAACGGTCAGCACGCGCTTGTCCTTGCCGAGTTTGAGCTCGGTCGGCCAAGTCGCCGTTTCGGTACCCGGAGGGCTCATCGTTTCATCTCCGCCTTTTCATCCAAGCCATGTCAACCAGGCGGTTCTATCCCAAGATCGATCTCTCCTTCGACCACATGGCTGAACTCTGTGCCGTCTGCCGTAAGCACCATCTTCATCTTGAGCTTCCCCTGACCCTCGACGCCGGAGTCACGGACGAAGTCCTCTATCGCCTGTTGGGATGTGACGCCGACCTCTTTCAGGAAGCGTCGCATCGACATGTTGAAAGTCTCCTCGTCCATGGCTCGAATCCCTTGTTGACTGTACCCCAGGCGCCGGCACGTTCGCCGGTCCGGGGCGCTATTGAAAGGCTGCGAATTCAATATACTCTACATGATCCTGCCCCATCGAGGCGGTACTCGGGGAGCCACAGCGTGTGGTTCATGGCTTTGCTGATATGGCACTGCTGACATGGCTTTGCTAGCTTGGCGCGTCTCACGGCGCGCGCCCCAATAGAACAAGGGGCGCGAACCAACGTGCCCAACTTGCGAGAAACAGGGTCTAAGAGACGCCTTGATGCGTGAAGTTCAATCCAACCTGGTCGACCCGTTTGGCCGTTCAATCAGCTACTTGCGCGTATCGGTCACCGATCGTTGCGACTTCCGCTGCGCCTATTGCATGGCGGAGGACATGACCTTCCTGCCTCGCAAGGATCTGCTGACGCTTGAAGAGATCGACCGGCTCGCCAGCGCCTTCATCGTGCGTGGCGTCCGCAAACTGCGGCTCACCGGCGGCGAGCCCCTGGTGCGCCGGAATCTGATGAGCCTCATCGAATCCCTGTCGCGGCATCTCGGAAGCGGGCTTGATGAATTGACGCTCACCACGAATGGCAGCCAGTTGCACCGTTTCGCCGATCAGCTGGCCGCACACGGCGTCGAGCGCATCAATGTTTCATTGGATACGCTCGACCCGGCGAAGTTCCGCATTCTGACGCGCTGGGGCGATTTTCATCAGGTCATGCGGGGGATTGATCTTGCCGCCCGCGCCGGCCTCAAGGTCAAGATCAACGCAGTCGCGTTGCGTGACGTCAACGAGGACGAGATCGAGAACCTGCTCCGCTGGGCCCACGGGCGGGGCTTCGACCTGACGCTGATCGAGACCATGCCTCTCGGAGAAATCGGCACCGACCGGACAGACCAATATTTGCCGCTGTCCCTCGTGCGGACCCGTCTGTCGCAACGCTTCACGCTGGAGGACCTTCCCGACCGGACCGGCGGGCCGGCTCGTTATGTGCGTGTCCGTGAGACGGGAGGCCGTCTCGGCTTCATCACCCCGATGACTCACAACTTTTGCGAGTCCTGCAACAGGGTCCGTGTGACCTGCACCGGCACCCTCTATATGTGCCTCGGACAGGAAGACGCAGCCGATCTCAGGTCGCCGATGCGCGCAAGCCGGACAGACGACCTGCTGCACGCAGCAATCGAGGACGCGATTGCCCGGAAGCCCAAAGGGCATGACTTCGTCATCGATCGCGACGCAAACCCTTCCGTGCCTCGTTTTATGTCCTCAACCGGCGGGTAACCGAGAACGAACTTAGCGAAGCGTATAACGCCCGGGAAACCAGGGAACTCTCACCTGGAAAAAAACCGTTATCAACGAGAACGGGGCTCGAGGCGCGACAAAACGACTTTAATTCCGATCGCTTACAAAGCGGCGGCCGTTTCTCCACAAGCAAAGCTCGTCACGCAGAAACCGCTGCTTCAAGCGGCCGCTCTTCTTGCACCTCGGCCGGTGCGTAGGCCGGCAGGCTGCACAGGCCACCACCGAGATAGATGTGGTGCCAGAGTTGCGTCGCCACCACACCGCCGAGACCGAGACTGTAGAACCGGCCGATGCTGCGGCTCGACCCTTCTGCAGCCACGGCGGCGCAGTCACGCCGCACTTGCTCGACGTCGAAATAGCCCGTTCGTTCGAGGCTTTCCTCACTTATGAGCTCGCGCACGAACTCCGGCGCATTCACGAGGAAGCTGTCCGCCAGCGGCGCCTGGAACATGTGCTTCGGCCGCTGCGCGATGTTTTTCGGCAGCACCCGCTCCGCCGCCTGCCGAAGAAGGTACTTATCGCGCATGCGGCGGCGCAGTTTCCACCGGGGGCTCAGTTGCGACATGAATCCAATGACGTCTTCGTCGAGGAACGGGTACCGGGTTTCCACGCTGTTGGCCATGGCGATACGGTCACCCTTCTGGGTGAGGAGCAGACCCGCCAGGTGGACCTTGTAGCCGAAGTAGAGGGAGCGGTTTAGCGGATGCCAACGCGCCATGCGGTCCAAATCGAGATCCAAATCCTCGTACGCGACGTGGCCGTCGAGTTCTTCCTTGAAGCCCGCGCTGAAGTATCGATCCCGCGACGTCGACACGAGGCTGTACATGACCGACTGGGCATGCGGGCCGCCGACAAGCGCGTCGATGTGTCGGAGCTTCTCGGAACTCTGCTTCGCGCCGATCTTGCGGATTGCCCGGCTGAGCACGGTAGTGGGCGTGAAGGCGTCACCATAGTCAAGCAGGCGTGCCATCTCGCGCATCTTGAACCAGATGTAACCGGCAAAGCCTTCGTCGGCGCCCTCACCCGTCAAAACGACCTTGTAGCCCTGAGAGCGCACTTCGCGTGACAACGCGAGAAGCGCGGCGCATGAGGTGTCGAGCACGGGGCACTCTGCCGCGCGGGTCAAGGCCTCGTAGGAATCCATGATGAGGTTGGAGCAGGCGTGCACCACGGTCGGATGCGCTCCAATCGCTTCCGCGGCCTCCATCGCCTCGTCGACCTCGTCCAGATCCTCTATGGGGATGCGGAGCGTGAAGCTCGGCAGCGGCCGCCCCGCAACGCGCGCGGCCGTTGCCATAACGAAGGCCGAATCCACGCCGCCGCTCAGATAGCCGACCACCGGCACGTCGGCGCGGAGGCGCACATCGACCGCGCGTTCGAACACCGACTGGAACGAATCGGTGAGCTGGCCCACATCTCCATCCAGTTCCTGGCCCCAATCTGGAAAATCGAAATCCCAGTATTTGCGCTCGACGGGGCTCGCCACCGTGCGGCCATTGGGCAGATCGATACGCAGATAATGACCCGGCTCGAGCGATTGGACGCCCTTGAAGGCCGTGCGGCTCGAACCCATCGCGAAGAATGTGAAGAGATGATCCAGACCGCGCGGATCTGCTTCCGGCCGAACCGCGCCGGAGGCGATCAGCGCCTTGATCTCTGAAGCGAAATAGACCTTGTCGCCCTGACGTGACCAGAAGAGCGGGCAGATGCCGACGCGGTCGCGGCCGAGCAGGACGATGCCGCGCACCAGATCCACGATCGCAAAGGCAAACTGCCCCTTGAGATAGGGGAAGAGTCCCTCGCCATACTCCTCATAGAGATGGACCAGGATCTCGCTGTCGCTGTGGGTACTGAAAACATGCCCCTTGGCTTCTAGGTCGGCGCGGGCCTCGGGATATTCGAAAAACTCGCCATTGCAGATGGCGGCGATGGTGCGATCCTCGTTGTAGATCGGCTGCCGTCCGTCCTCGAGCCCGACAATGCTCAAACGGCGTTGCGCGAAACCGACGCCGGGGGCGGACAGAAAGCCCTCATCCTCGGGACCCCGGTGAATGAGGGCATCGGCCATGCGTTGCAGCATGCCCCGGTCCGGCAGACGCTTCCCTGCGAGGTCGATCGATCCGGCAATCCCACACATTCGCGATCATTCCTTTAGCGGCGCGCGTTGTGCGAGGCAGCCGCGCCAAATAGGGCCGAGCACGCCGATAGCCGCTCCCCCGAGTGTTGGACCTTGCGCCGCAGGCGTGCGGCTAGCTCTCCATTACGATCTTCGGTGCGGGCCGGGCATCGCTCGACGCGCGCTCAATCTCGGCCCAGGCCGCCCGGGCGATATCACGGTATGCCTTGGACACGTCGCTGTCGGGATCGCTCACCACAACCGGCTCGCCGCTATCGGAGGTTTCCCGTACCGCCATGGTCAGCGGTACCTCGCCTAAGAAGGGAACGCCAAGCTTTTCAGCTTCCTGCCTGGCGCCGCCATGACCGAAAATATCGGACCGGCCGCCGCAGTGCGGACAGATGAACGTGGACATGTTCTCCACGATCCCAAGCACCGGCACGTTGACCTTCGTGAACATGTTGAGCCCCTTACGCGCGTCGATCAGCGCCAGGTCCTGCGGCGTGGATACGATGACGGCGCCAGCGAGCGGCACTTGCTGCGCCATGGTGAGCTGAGCGTCGCCCGTGCCGGGCGGCATGTCGACCACGAGCACATCGAGCTCGCCCCACGCCACGTCCTTCAGCATCTGGGAAATCGCCGAAATCACCATCGGGCCGCGCCAAATCATCGGCGTGTCTTCGTCGACCAGGAAGCCCATGGACATAACCTTGAGCCCATGGCGCCGCATCGGGTCGAGCTTGTTTCCGGCGAGTTGCTGCGGTTGACCGCTGAGGCCCATGAGGCGCGGCATGGACGGGCCGTAAATGTCCGCATCGAGAATGCCGACCTTCAAGCCTTGGTCCTTGAGCGCCAGGGCGAAATTGATGGCGGTCGTGGACTTGCCGACGCCCCCCTTGCCGGACGCGACCGCGATGATGTTCCGAATGCCTGGGATCCCGCCCGTTCCTTGCCGTCCGGCCGGCGACGCCGGGGGCGCGCTTCGCGGCGCTGAAGCCGGTGCGGCCTTGGGGGCAGGGTTGCCGGCGCTGGGCGTGGCGACCGGGCTCGAAGACGCCGCGCCCGGTTCCCGATCCGCGGTCAATGTGACCATGGCGCTCTCAACCCCCGGCAGCCCTTCGACGATGGTCGCCGCGGCCTGCCGCAGACCTTCGAGCTCCGTGGCCCGCGCCGGGTCCACCGAAATCGCGAAATAGACCTTGCCCTTATTGATGACGACCTCGGACACAAGGCCGAGCGAGACAATATTGCTGGAGAGATCCGGACCTTTAACGCCCTTCAGCGCTGCCAGGATTTGGTCTTTTGTGAGTGTTTCCGTCATTTTCCGTGTCTTGGTGTCGTACCCTTGGCCGGAATGTAGTGAGGAAGACACCGCAGTGCAAAATTTCCAGCGGTGGTCCGGTAGACGGCGGCGCGCAGGCACGTCCCCGCCCCTCCAACATCCGAGAGGCCCAGTGGTTGCGCCCAATGGCTGCACGGTCTGCCAGAAATGCTGAGAACGAAAAAGCCCGGCGTTTCCGCCGGGCTTTCGGGCTTGGGGAGAGCCATCGGCCAAGCGGAGCTTGGGTTCGGGTAGGGTGCGCACACCGCCCAGCCGGTAGGATCAACGTTCGGCCTCCGGAAAGGTTCCCTAGCCTGGCACCGATTTCGCCCAAAATCGGCTGTTCAGACCCTCGAAAAGGTACAGTCATCAAGCAATCTTTAACCAGCCCGGACGCATCCTCGTCACCAAGGGCCGCGCTGACAGCGCGACCCGCACACCAGCCAAGCCGATCGGGGGACAGATGAGCGTTGTGGCCGGACGTAACGGGGTGGACTGCGGGGGTCAGTATTCCCCGCAAGACGAGCTAAATCGCCATGTGGATGCCTTCGGGCGGCTGGCCGACTGGGCCCTCGAGAACCAGATTGACGCTCCGGTCTGCACCTTGGTCCTGCGCTCGGCCAAATCGGCACCTGCCCTCGCCCTCGGCCTGGTCCAAGAGGCACTGGCCGCGGCCGGCGTAACGGTCAAGGTGATCCTGACCAAGGTCGACCCCGAGCAAGATCTACATTCCCTGTTTGCCACGCTGTCGGCGCTCATGCCCGGAGACGATCTGGACGCCCATGTCCGCTGGGCGCGGA
>Ga0316583_10000343_pt1 | contig 13277 bp, 9 predicted proteins | sample J_170502JBrBrA_D_FD_204513 | JGI IMG/M metagenome (GOLD analysis project Ga0316583, IMG submission 204513) | Rhizosphere microbial communities from salt marsh grasses in Alabama, United States - J_170502JBrBrA | ecosystem: Host-associated > Plants > Roots > Rhizosphere | place: USA: Alabama... | reverse complement strand
GCCTTGGACACCTGAGGCAGGCTGGTCAGCCGAGCCTCCAACTCCCGGAAGAAACGCACCCTGGCCTCGGTGTCGTAGCGGCTGTCGGGCGCTGAGACCCTGAACCGCTCGATGCGCTGCACGTCGCAGCCCAGATCCGTCGCCCTGATGTTGCGCAGCGTACCGAAGAGCAGACCGGCGCCCAGGAGAAGAGTCAGGGTCAGAGCCACCTCGCCGGCCAGGAGCACCGACCGGGACATGCGGGAGTGAGGCCCCCCTTCGGTGCGGCGCCCGCCGACCAGGGCCGCCATGGGCGACGCTCCGGCGACCTGCAAAGCGGGAACGAGACCGAAGATGCCGGTGACCGCCACCACCACCAGGAGGGCGAATCCCAGCACCGAGCCGTCCAGCCCGACCTGGTCCAGACGAGGGATGTCGGGCGGCGCCATGGCCACCAGGGTCCTGAGCCCCCACCACGCCAGAGCCACACCTCCGGCGCCGGCCACCACCGACAGGAGCAGGCTCTCGGTGAGGAGTTGGCGCGCGAGGCGCGCCTTCGACGCGCCCAGCGTGGAGCGCAACGCCACCTCCTCCCGGCGGTCCTCCGCCCGCACCAGGAGCAGATTGGCCACGTTGGCGCACGCGATGAGCAGCACCATGGCTACGGCGCCCGTGAGAACCCAGAGAGCGTTCCGCACGCCGGCGACCTCCTGGCCGAGCATGGGCTCGAGCGCGGTTCCGTCGTCACGGTGGATGTCGGGGAAGGCCTCCGTGAGGTGCGCTGAAGCGGCGTCCAGCTGAGCTTGCACCGCCTCCCGAGTCGTGCCTGGCATGATGCGTCCCACGGCACTCATGACACGGCACCCGTGTCCGCAGCCCTCCTCGTCGTGGTGCTTCGGCGTCCACAGCACCGCTCCCTTGGGGTAGTCGAACCCCTTCGGCGCCACGCCCACGATCTCCCAGCCCTCCCCGCCCAGGGTCAGGCTGCGCCCCAGCACGTCGGGGCTCCCCCCCATACGCTCCTTCCAGAACGCGTGGGACAGCACCACGACGTCGGGTCCGTCCTTGACGTCTTCGTCACGCCGGATGTCGCGCCCCAGCTCTGGCTTGAGCCCGAAGACGCTCAGGAGCCCGTCGCTCACCCGGGCGGCCTGGATCACCTCGGGTTGGCCCAAGCCCGTCAGGGTCGGATGGCTCTCCGACACGCCGGCTACAAGGAACCCCGATACGCTCTCCTGCCAGTACCGGAGGTCGGGGTGGTCCACGCTGTTGTCCTGGGAGCCGTCGCGCGTGTCCACCGTCCACACGCCGACGAGCCGGTCGGAGTCGGGGTAGGGCAGAGGCTTGAGCAACACCCCGTTCACCACGCTGAAGATGGCCACGTTGGCCCCGATCCCCAGCGCCAGGGTGACCACCGCCGCCAGGGTGAATCCAGGCCGGCGTACCAGGCCGCGCACTCCGAGTCTCAGATCCTGCGTCCACGCGCTCATCGTCACTCCCTCCCTCAGGATCATCTTCGTCACGTCGGCCAGGACACCGACCCACTCCACCGTCGCGTGAAACGCGACGTCCATTGCCGCCAGTCCCCAGAGCCACGCCCGGTCCCACGGCCGGTTGCGCACCTCGCGGAGACGGTCGCGGAAGAGACGCGCCATCTCGTCGCCATACTCCACCCGGAAGGTCCGGGGGAAGAGTCGGAGGAGGAGGCGATACGCGCGCATAGGTGTGGACTCCGTGGTGACCGGGTCAGGCCAGCAGGTCCCGGGCCCCTTCGAGGAGCCCCTGCAGCCGCGCCGCCTCGGCGCGTGCCACGGCCTCCCCCAGTGGGGTGAGGCGGAAGTACCGACGGCGCTCGTTGTCTGTGCGATCGGGGCCGTCGGTCTCGGTGATGAGACCCCGCTCCGACAATGTCCGGATGCGCCGATACAGGTTGGCGGGAAGCACGCGGCCCGGCCTTCCCGGATCGCGCTCCAGCTCCTTCACGATGGCGTAGCCATGGATCTCCCCACCCCTGAGGACCAGGAGAATCCGGAAGGCCTCGGGATGGAGCGGAAGGAAGCTCTGGATGTCGCCGTTGGAAGTCACGCCTGCCCCCGCGAAGCCGTCACATGGTGTCACATTGATACTACTGTCATGTTGATACCACATCAGACGGCCTGATCCGGTCAACCGTGGGATTGATGCCCGAATCGACCGCGGGCGCGGCGACTCAGGACGTCACGGTGGGCAGGGACCGACCACCTACGGGAGCAAGTCCTGTCCTGGCTGGCACAGCTCCCGCGCAGAGTAGTCGCGCTCAGCGGCCGGGCGGGAGGAACGCCGGTTCCACGGACAACACCTCCTGGGAGATGTGCCGGTATGCCCATACCGCGGCAGGGCGCACTCTCAGCGGTATGGCAGGATCTGGATCCCCTCCACTCGCCTGAACTCCGCCACGTTTGCGGTAACCAGGGGGACCTCATGCCGAATGCTCGTGGCCGCGATCCACAGATCGTTCGCGCCAATCAGCGTTCCGGCGGCGCGCAGCGCCCTCGTGATCCGACCGTAGGCAAGAGCAGTCTCTTCATCGATGGGCAGCAGAACATGGAGTTCCCGGACGGTGCGCAGCACCGGATCCTCCACGTTGTCGAAGCCCTCCGCGAATTCACCGAGTGCGGTCGCGGGCAACAGGAGCTCGACGTCCGGATCGGCGTTCAGGAATGCATGTGCGGGACCGTCGACCTCTCCACGCGCTCGCTCGCGTTGGAAGTCGATGAGGAACGTCGTGTCGAACGCTACTCGTCCCGCCAAGGGTCCCCCGGCGGAGCGTCGGATCGCTGAGCTGCCTCGAGGCGATCAAGCACCTCCCCGTCCATGACCGGGGTTTCGGCGGATGCCTTGAGGAGCGCGCCGGCAGTTCGCGGTGGTGCTGGCCACGTGGCGCGCTTGATGACCATGGAGAAGGACTCGGATCGGGCGCGCCGAGCCCGTCGCAGCCGCTCGTAGGCCTCGATATCGATGGAGATGGTCTTCGTTGCCATGCATGTATATATGCATGCACGACAACCGACGTCAAGTATGGGCGGGGGAGACCTCATGGACGACGACAGCGCGGGGGTGCGCCGGCCCTTCGCGCGGGTGCGGCTGACGCGGAAGCCGTCCGGCGGATAGAGGGGGGAAACATCTCACCGGGGCGGGCCGTAGGCGGAGTTGGGAGCCGCGCGCGCCGGATGTGGGAACGACACTCGAGGGAGGCAGCCTTGCGGACGCTCGGAAACGTGATCTGGTTCGTCTTCGGCGGCCTGGTCATGGGACTGGTCTGGTGGGTCGTCGGGCTGATCGCGTACCTGTCGGTCGTGGGCATCCCGTGGGGCAAGGCCTGCTTCGTGATCGGTGAGTTCACGTTCTTCCCCTTCGGCAAGGAAGCGGTCAGCCGCAAGGAGATCATCCGGCAGGAGGACATCGGCACGGGCCCGCTGGGCCTGGTGGGCAACATCATCTGGTTCATCGTTGCGGGATGGTGGCTCGCCGTCGGCCACGTGCTGTCGGCGTTCGCGTGCTTCATCACCATCATCGGGATCCCGTTCGGCATCCAGCACATCAAGCTCGCCGCGATCTCCCTCGCGCCCATCGGGAAGATGATCGTTCCGATCGAGGCCGCCGCGGCCGCGCGCGCCCGCAACTACTAGCTCGCGCAGCCGGCGGGTCTCCCCCGGAAACCAGCCGCGGCGCGTGGCACCAATCCTGGCCCAAGTCGGCAGTCGGTCCCATGTTGGCCCCGATGGCGATCTTCCCTCCCAACTGACGGCTGCCCTGGCCGACCGAACAAGCCAGCGGCACGACAATGCTCGCGGTACCGCAGCCACGGCTCGGAGCGCCCACGGTTAGGCTGTTGCTGGCCAGCGTCGTGGTGTGCTCGCCCACCCTGATCACGAGTTCGTTCTCCATGCCCGAAAGATCCCGCCGCCACGGCCTGGTGCCGTCGCTCCGCGAGCTGATCACCATCATCGCCGGTGTCCTCATCGCGCTGGCCTTGGACAACTGGAACGACGGTCGCCGCGACCGTGCCCTGGAGGCCCAGTACCTGACCGCTCTCGAAGCGGATCTCCGCTCCGACTCCGTGGCATTTCAGACGCTCTTCATGCCGATGCTGGCGCGTAAGGACTCGGCGTTGAGCGTCGTCGCGTCGGTTGTGCGTGGCGCCCCTCTCACAGGTGACACGTTCCCGTTCCTTCAGGCTGTGGGCCTGGGAGGTCTGCTGGGCACCAACAACCCCATCATCCTGACCCGCCGGGCCACCTACGACGAGTTGCTGGCGACCGGCAACCTGTCCCTGATCCGGTCCCAGGAGCTTCGCGCCGCCTTGGTCAAGCACTATATGAACGCCGACGTCCGCCAGGCGCGCATGCTGGCCCGCGTCGCCAACTATCCCCTCTTTGTTCACAAGTACTACCCGGCTGAACTGCGCAGCCAAATTACGCCTGCCGCAGTACGGAGGTTCGGCCTGCGTCGAGCCATAAAGGCGTTTCGCTCTCCGGAGTTCGAGGCGCTCATGGATCAGGAATTCAACGCCTCGTACTTCCTCAAGGCACAGTTGGAGGAAGGCCTGCAGGAGACCGACGGGATGCTGCGCAAGGTGGAGGCGGCTCGGGCGGACGCCAAGTGAGGTGAGGCACACCATAAGGCCCGTCGCGCCCGAATCGTGATCCCCGGCCGGCCGTGGTCACACGCACGCGTGTTCCGTCCCGCACGATTATCGTGATTCGCCCCGTTGAGTGAGGATGCCTGACCCCACAGCCGACCTACGCCCCAACGCCCACGCCGCCGCCTTCGCCACCACCGGATCCTCGTCCGACAGCGCCACCACCAGCTCACCGACGGCTTCTGGGTCGGGCGAATCGCTGGTGGAGAGCCAGTTCCCCAGAGCGATGGCCATGTTGCGCCTTAGCCCCGAGTAGCCGGCTCACCCGCAACCACCGAGAACTTCTGCGCAAACGGGCAGACCTCCTGGGGAATGTCACAGCCGTATCGGCCCGGGTCGCCGACCCACTTGACCGGGGCAATCATCGACCACAGTGACCGGAGACTTCAGGGGCAAGTCCGTTCACATACCCATCTGTCCCCACACAGAGGTTCTGGTCCGGAAGGGACCAGAACCTCTGGCATTCCAACCACAGGAATCCGCGCAGTTACGCGGTTCCTGACCGACCCCCCCACGCACCTTCCAGAGGTAATCCCACCTATGGAAACGCCCCAACGACGGCAAGTCGTTGGGGCATAATCACTTCGCCAAAACCGCTATGGTCGCTGCAGGACTGCGGTCGCATCGCGATGATTCCGGGTGATTCCCGGTGAAGCCCGCCTTTGGCCGCTTTTCAACGGTGGTCGAGGGCGTCGGGCCACTCCAAGCGCTGAAATCGGGGGAGGGTATCCACACCTTGGGTTCCACAGGTTGGGGCTCTGCGGTCACGGCGGCATGAGCGGCTGGCACAGGCTCCTGGGAGATGTGCCGGTATACCCCCTCGCCTCTTCTCTCACCATCGTCGAGAGTCAGCGCCTCCCGTTCGAACACGGCACCTACGTTGAGGGGCGTCAGGTCCAGGAGGGAGCCCACGCCGGCGTACAGATCCATATCCACGTAGCGGAACACCTTCGGCAGCCGCGCCCCCGCTCTCTTCCGGAGCCGCATGCGAGGACGGGACCCGGGTCAGGCGCTCATAGAGCGGGGCAGGACCAGGGATCTCGGCCGTCGATTCAAGCTTCTGGATCGCGCTGAGTACGGGCCCGTCTGGAAGGTCGCGTGGGAGACGGGCTCTAATCTCGTCCTGGTGCACGAGGTGTAGCTCGTGGAGGGAAAGATTGCCCTTGTCAGGAAGCGTGCAGCCAGAACCGCGCCCCTCTTGCGTTCCCAAGGCACAATTATGCACATTATATCATGCTTTACATGGTGTAAGAGGTGATATAACGTCCACGTCAAGGGAAAGATGCCAAGAGTAGCAGTGTCCGCGGCAGTGGCGCCGGGGAAGGTCGTCGAAGCGGCGCGCCGTCTGGGTTTGAACATCCGGACGGCCCGCAAGCGCCGTCGTTTGCGCCAAACCGAACTCGCTCGGCGGGCCGGGATTACCGTTCAGACCCTCCGGCGGGTCGAGGCCGGCTCTCTCGGAACCGGAATCGGTGCCTATCTGGCTACTCTGTGGGCCATGGGACTCGAGTCCGATATCGGTGCTTTGGCATCTCCAGACACGGACGCGGAGGGCAGGACCCTTGAGGCTGCCCGGCGTGGGAAGCGGGTCCGGCTTGAGAAGAGGCTGGATGATGACTTCTGAGTGCTTTGTCTACATCCAACTACCTGGCTCCTTGGAGGTGGTCACGGCAGGGAGATTCCGGCACGAGGTGTTGCCGGACGGGGTTGCCATGGGGCTCTTCGTCTACGGGAGCCGCTATCTGGCGCGTCCAGACGCGGTGCCTCTGGACCCGTTCAACCTGCCGCTGGAGCCGACTGAGTTCGAAACCGCGAAGCTGAACGGGATGTTCGGGGCCCTCCGCGACGTGGCTCCGGACTTCTGGGGGCGCCGGGTAATCGACCGCCGCTATCCGGACCGAGACCTCACAGAGTTCGACTATCTGGTTCATGGGGAACCAGGGCGGATTGGGGCGCTGAGTTTCGGGTCTGATGTCGAGCCCCCGGCCCCACATGCCGGGGGAGCCCTCCCCGGGTTCCATGACCTCGCTGAACTGAGAAAAGCGGCCGAGCTGATTGAGGCGGACGAACCCGTACCGGAGGAGCTCCAGGAGATGCTTGTCCAGGGTAGCTCGGTCGGAGGGGCCCGGCCGAAGACCGTGATCCGGGAGGATGGGGTGACATGGCTGGCCAAGTTTCCACAGCGGGGGGACCCGTGGTGTAACGCAGCCGTTGAGGGGGGGATGCTGCGGTTGGCGGCGAGATGCGGGATTCGCGTCCCAGAAACCCGTGTTGAGCCCGTCGGCCAGGAGAAGGTGTTATTGGTCAGACGATTTGACCGGGAGCCGTTCGAGGGTGGGGAACTTCGCCACAGGATGGTGAGTGCCCTCACCGTTCTAGGCCTAGACGACGGTGTGACCGAGAGGTCGGGTTGGTCCTACTTGGCCTTCGCCGATGAGATTCAGCGGTGGTCAGAAGACCCCTCTAGCGACAAACGGGAGTTGTTTCGGAGGATTGTCTTCAGTGCCCTAATCTCGAACACGGATGACCACCCTCGGAACCATGCGATGCTGGCCACCGGGGAGGACTGGAGGCTCAGTCCTGCCTACGACCTGACTCCATCCAGGTCTCGGAGCCTGGAGCATCGGGATTTGGCCATGGTGGCCGGCGCGCTCGGACGGCTGGCGAGCCGGGAGAACTTGCTGTCAGAGGCACCCCGCTTTGGACTTGAAGTCGATGACGCGAATGGTGTGATAGATGAAATGAAGGCTGTCATTCAGGCCCATTGGTGCGCTGAGGTCCTGGGAGCTGATGGGACAGACGAAGACTGCGAGGCTGCCCGAGGCGCATTCCTCTATCCAGGGTTTGAAATCGAGCGAAACTCAGATGTTACGTGAAGACGCGGTCCATCCAGGGCCGGCCCCGAGGCACTTGCCCCTCAATCACCCCCGGACTACCGTGCGCTTCATATAGCGGCCGGGAGCCTCGACCCGTTCTGCGGGGTTCCACGTAGGAGTCTGCCCACCCGCTGCCGAGGGGACACCCTCCCGTGTTCCAGTGATCGATCCAGACAAGATCAACGAGGCCCTCGGCGACGCGTACGCCATCGAGCGTGAGATCGGCAGCGGTGGCATGGCTACCGTCTACTTGGCGCGGGATGTCAAGCACGACCGCGACGTAGCCCTCAAGGTCCTGCGCCCCGAGCTGGGTGCGACGCTTGGCGCGGACCGCTTTCTCGCCGAGATCAAGCTCACCGCGGCGCTCCAGCACCCGAACATCCTTCCGCTCTTCGATTCGGGCTCGGCCGGCGACCTCCTGTACTACGTGATGCCGTACGTGCGCGGGGAGACGCTCCGGTATCGCCTCGATCGCGACGGGTCGCTCCCGGTGGACGAGGCCGTCGCCATCGCCCAGGGCATCGCCGCCGCCCTCGACCATGCGCACCGGCAGGGCGTCGTCCACCGCGACGTCAAGCCGGAGAACGTGCTGCTCTCGGACGGCGTGCCCATCGTCGCCGACTTCGGCATCGCCCGTGCCGTTACGGCGGCGAACACCACCCGTGCAACGGCGGCGGGCGTCTCCCTCGGCACCCCGGCCTACATGAGCCCGGAGCAGGCCACGGCCGAGCAGGACGTGGACCGCCGCGCCGATCTCTATTCCCTGGGTTGCGTCCTCTTCGAGATGCTCACCGGCGAGGCGCCCTTCAAAGGCGAGACCGCCCGGGCCGTCATCGTTCAGCACCTCACCGCGCCCGTACCCTCGGCGCACAGTCTGCGCGACACGGTCCCCGTGCCCGTGGATGATGCCATCCGGCGCGCGCTGGCCAAGGATCGCGAGGAGCGCTTCGAGACCGCGTCGGAGATGAGCGCCGCCCTGGTCACCGTGCCACCGGTCGAGCCTCTGCCCGACTACTCCCAGGTCACCGAGCCCGTCACGCGTTCTACGACACCCCTCGCCGGCCGGAAGAAGGAGTTCGCCGCGCTGGTGACCAAGCTCAACGCCCTCGCCGAAGGCCGCGGAGGAATGGTGCTGGTGAGTGGAGAGCCGGGTGTCGGCAAGACGAAGCTCACCGAGGCGCTGCTTCTCGAGGCCCGAGCGCGCGGATACGTCTGCAATGTCGGCCATTGCTACGAGATGGAGGGGGCCCCGGCCTATCTCCCGTTCGTGGAAATACTCGACTATGCCACCCGGACGGTCCCGCCCGGTCGGCTGAGGGCCGTGCTGGGAGACGCGGCGCCGGAGTTCGCGCGCTTCATGCCGCGCCTCCGCCAGCTCTACCCCGACATCGGCGAGCCCCTCGATCTCCCCCCGGACCAGCAGCGCCACTACCTCTTCACCCAGTTCGTCGGGTTCTACGAGCGCGCGACGCGGTCCGTGCCCATCGTTCTCCATTTCGACGACCTGCACTGGGCCGACGAGTCGACTCTCCTGCTCCTCGAGCACCTCGCCGTGCATCTGCCGCGCTTGCGCGTCCTGGTGATCGGCACCTACCGCGACGTGGACCTCGAGGTGGCGCGACCCTTCGCAAAGAGCCTCGAGCGGCTCACCCGCAACCGCCTCGCCGACCGTATCGCCCTCCGTCGCATGGACACCTCGGACATCGCCGCGCTCCTGACCCAGCTCGGCGGGTCGAACCCGCCGAAGGCGCTGGTGCGTGCGATCTACTCCGAGACCGAGGGGAACCCGTTCTTCGTGGAGGAGGTCTTCCGCCACCTGCGCGACGAGGGACGCCTTCTCGACGCCGAGGGCCGGTGGCTCCCCGACCTCTCCCTGGACACCCTGGACGTGCCCGAGGGGGTGAAGCTGGTCATCGGCCGCCGCCTCGAGCGGGTCGGCGAAGCATGCCAGGCGGTGTTGACGTCGGCCGCCGTCATCGGTCCCCGGTTCGAGCTGACGTTGCTCGAGGAGGTGTCGGGCATCACGGGAGACGAGCTGCTCGACGCCCTCGAGGAGGCCGAACACGCCAAGCTGATCCTGTCCCAGCAGATCAAGCGCGAAACCGTCTACACGTTCGAGCACGAGCTCGTCCGCCAGACGCTCCTCGCGGCGCTTTCCGTCCCGCGCCGCCTACGGCGCCACCTGAAGACGGCGCAGGCCATCGAGGCCCTGCACCCGGGGCGTGAGGACCGGCACGCGTCAGCCCTCGCCTACCACTACTTCCAGTCGGGCTCCACCGACGAAGAGAAGACGACACGCTATCTCCTGATGGCCGGCCAGCAGGCCCTCGACGCCGGCGCGTTCGACGAAGCCCTCGCCCACGCCGACAAGGCGTTCACGGTCATCGAGGACTCGGGCCCGCGCCGGCGCGCCGATCTGGTCCTCGTGCGCGCCTCTGCCCTGCGCGGGCTGGGCCGGTGGGAGGACGCGACGAGGGCTTACGACGAGGCCCTCGAGCTCCTCGGCTCCCTCGATGCGCCCGCCGACGTGCTCTCCGTCACCCGCATGCTCGCCGAGATGATCTACTACCTGGCGACCGAGCACGCCCGAGGTCTGGAGATCGTTGACCGTACGCTTCGCAACGCGCCGAACGTGGCGAGCGCGGATCGGGTGCGTCTCCTGTCGGCCGGTGCCGCCCTACGGGGCCTCAACGCCGACTTCGACGCAGGCAAGGAGATGAGCGACCGCGCGGCCGACATGGCAAGAGAGGTCGGGGGCGCGGAGGTACTGGGGATAGTCTTGACCGATCGCTCCGCGCTCTTCTTCAACGCCGGGTACGTCACGGAATCCCTCGCGTGTGCCCGGGAAGCGGTGGCGCTCCTCGAGGGGACCTCGAGGCGCTGGAGCCTGGTCTGGGCGAACGCCCGGATCCTGAACGGGGTGCGCCTACTGGGTCGCCCTCGCGACACGCTGGCCCTGGCGGAGGCGTTGCTTCCCGAGACGGAGGCCGTGGGGCACGTCGGTGCCAAGATGGTGTGCTTCATCGGGCGCACCGGGGCCGAGATGGTGCTCAGCGGCCGCGTGGATCTTCTCGAAGCAGGAGCCGAGGAGGTGGAGCACGACTATCGCGATTTCGGGACATGGCGGGAGATCGGTCCGGTCTGGCGGGCCGTGGCTGCCATGGACCGCGGGGAGACCGACGTAGCCGGATCGCTCGAGGGATCCGGCGAACGCCTTGGAAACGACTCCTGGCTCGACGTGTGGTGGACGGTCGAGTTCATGGCGGCCGCATCCGACCACCCGACGAAGGCTCGCGCCATCCTCGAGGCCAACAAGCACCGCATCCCGGTGGCCGGAAGCTACGCGCCGATCGGAGCGCGAGTGGCCCTGCACCCACTGATCAATGGACTTATCGATCTGGGCGACCATGCGGCTGCGGCCGCGCTCTACCCGGCGTGTACCGAAACGCTCGCCATGGGCTTGGTGGGAGAGTGGTGGCTCATCGATGAAGCCGCGGGCCGCGCGGCGGAGGCCGCGGGGGACCTCGAGACCGCCGAACAGCACTTCACGGAGGCGCTGCGCATCGCGAGGGAGGGCGAGAACGTCTTCGCCGAAGCCAACGTTCTCCTCAGCCACGGGCGCATGCTGCTCACCCACGGCATCGACGCCGAGCGAGGGCGCGCGATGATCGAGGAGGCACTCCCCATGTTCGAGGCGGGGGAGCGGACGCGGCCGGCGAAGGAGTGCCGGGAGCTGCTGGGGGGGTAGCGGGGCGACGCGGGGGCCGGGTCGGTCCGGAAGGGACCAGAACCTCGGGCACTCCAACCACCGGAATCGGCGTAGTTACACGACTCCTGACCGAGTCACCCCTTGGAATCTTCCACAGGTGTTCCTACCTGTGGAAACGCCCCAACGACTCTAAGTCGTCGGGGCGGAATCACTTAGCCAAAATCGCCATGGTCGCTGCAGGACTGCGGTCGGATCGCGATGATCCCGGGTGATTCCGGCAAATGCCCGTCCTTGGCGGGTCTTCGGCCGTGGTCGAGGGCGTCGGGTCTCTCCAAGGGCCGAAATCTGGGGAGGGTATCCACACCTTGGGTTCCACAGGTTGGGGCTTCGCTGCCGCCGGTCGCGTCAACGCCTGGCACGTCTTCTGGGAGATCTCTTCTTTCAGCCGTCATGAGGTCCCGCTCGGGTCCGGCCAATACCGGCCCTGGGAGAACTGATTGGGGCCGAGTACCGCGTGGGAGAGGGCCGACGCACCTGGCGCACATACCTGGCCGCGAACCTCCCTGCGGCTGGAGACCGGAGGCCGAACGACCGCCCGCTCCCTCAGTCCTCCCGCAGGGTCTCCGCCGGATCTACGCGTGTCGCCCGCCGCGCGGGGACCCAGCACGCCGCCGCCGCGACGAGCGCGAGCAACGCCGCCCCTCCGTAGTAGGATGCCGGGTCGAGGGGGCTCACGCCGAACAGTTGACTGCGCAGCACGCGCGACAGCACGTACGCCCCTCCGAGCCCGAAGGCCGTGCCGGCGCCGACGATCACCGCACCGTACCTGAAGACCAGCCCAGCGATCCGCGACGCTTCCGCGCCGAGGGCGATCCGGACCCCGAACTCTCGGCGTCGTCCCACGACGATGAACGCGATGATCCCGTAGAGGCCGACGCTGGCGAGGAGCGCGGCGAGGCCGGCGAGAAGGAGAAGCAGGTGGCCGAGCATGACCTGATTCGCGTGGTACAGGGCGACCGTGCCGGACGCGCGGGCCGGCTCGGGAATCGGTACGTCCGGCAGCGCGCCCTCGATCGCGCTCCGGATCCGCCGCAGCAAGGGAGGATCGAGCCTGTCCGCCCGGATTACGACGGTGAATCGCCCAGGCCGCTCGGTGAGCTTCGGCGCCACGTCGTAGGGGATGAACAGGCCATTGGGCGACGGCTGATCCGGCCGCGGCACGCTGGAGATATTGGGCACCACGCCGACGACGCGTAGGGGGTCCTCCGCCCTTCCCGCGACGAGCGTGCGGCCGACCGGGTCGGCCTTGCCGAAGAGTCTCCGGGCGAGCGACTCCGTGACTACGACGCTGGCCGGGCCTGGGGCCCCCGGGTTCCAGTCGTCCTCGTCGAGGACCCGCCCCCGCACCGCTGCCACATGGAAGACGCGGAACCAGCCCGGGGTGACGGGCACGATGCCGGTCCCCACTCTGGGTCCCGCCGGGGCATCGGGCAGCCTCAGCTGCCTTAGCCATACCATCCACATTGTGAACCGGCCCAGGCCCGCGCTCTCCACGCCAGGCACGGCCTGCACGGCGGACACCACGCTGCGATGCACGGCGTCCGGCCGGGTGGATAGGCGGCGCGCGGAGACGTCAACGTAGGCCACGTTCTTCATATCGAGGCCTCTGTCGACGGTGTAGAGTTCGTGCAGGGTGCGGCCCAGGAGGAGAGCCCCGACCACCAAGGTGAGCGTCAGGGCGAGCTGGCCCGCCGCCAAGGCCGCACGGAGCGTGGCCAGGCGTCCGGTGTGGCGGCCGCCGGCCTGGCGGAGACCGCCGGCCAGGTCGAAGCGGCCTGCGAGCGCCGCGGGAACGGTGCCGAAGAGGAGCGTCGTCCCCACGGCGGCCAGGCCCGCGAAGAGCGCGAGCCGCACGTCGGGGACCAGTCCGTGGAACGCGGACAGGGCCCATCCGTTGGTGGAGACCCCTTCGAAGGACAACGAGAGGAGCCATCCCATACCCAACCCCCCGCCCGCACCCAGCAGTCCGAGC
>Ga0316583_10000342_pt1 | contig 13290 bp, 8 predicted proteins | sample J_170502JBrBrA_D_FD_204513 | JGI IMG/M metagenome (GOLD analysis project Ga0316583, IMG submission 204513) | Rhizosphere microbial communities from salt marsh grasses in Alabama, United States - J_170502JBrBrA | ecosystem: Host-associated > Plants > Roots > Rhizosphere | place: USA: Alabama... | reverse complement strand
TCAATAAAATGGCATTTATAGGCAGCAGGTATCGAGCCGCTTGTGAAGATCCCGGCAAGATGGCGGTTTTCCCGTCTTTATCTTTAATCGATATCCTTGGACGTTCCTCACCGCTTTTGGACTCTATAATCGTTCGGCTCGATTTCCCGGTAACAGGATCGACCTTTTCCTGCATGGTTTTACCCGCCGTAATGTCACCGAATTTAACGGTACCGTCAACTTCCGTAATGATGGGTGTCGTAAAAGGGTCCCAAGTCACTAAAAGATCTCCGGCCTCGACCTTACTGCCGTCCTGGACCTCTATATGCGCACCGTAAATGACCGGAAACCGCTCCCTCTCTCGACCGGTTTCGCTGATAATGGCTATTTCCCCGCCCCTGCGGTTCATCACCACGGATCGATGCTTGTCTTTCTCGACCACATTGATATTTACAAATTTGACGGTTCCGTCAACCCTGGCCCGAATGTCGGCTTGTTCAACCCTTCTGCTTGCAGTTCCGCCGATATGGAATGTACGCATGGTCAACTGGGTACCGGGCTCACCGATCGACTGGGCGGCAAGAATGCCGACAGCCTGTCCGATTTCAACCTTCGTACCATGGGCCAGGTCCCGACCATAGCACTTGGCGCAAACACCGCTTTTACTCCGGCATGTCAATACGGATCTTATTTTCACCTTTGCAAGTCCGGCGTGCTCGATGGCCTTTACGGCATCTTCATCCAGGTCCCCACCGGCTTTAACGATCACTTCATCCGTAAACGGATCATGAATGTCCTCTATGGCAACACGCCCTAAAATCCTTTCTTCGAGACGCTGTATGACTTCCCCGCCTTCCATCAGGGATTCGACTTCCACACCGATCATCGTCCCGCAGTCTTCTTCGAGAACAATACAATCCTGGGCGACATCGGCGAGTCTTCGCGTAAGATATCCTGAATTAGCGGTTTTAAGTGCCGTATCCGCAAGACCCTTTCTTGCACCGTGGGTTGATATGAAATATTGAAGTACGGAAAGTCCTTCTCTGAAATTTGCGCTGATGGGCGTTTCAATTATCTCGCCGGAAGGTTTGGCCATCAGGCCTCTCATACCGGCAAGCTGTCGCATCTGATCCTTACTGCCCCTGGCGCCGGAATCGGCCATCATATAGATAGGATTGAAACTTTCTTCAACAACGGGCTTTCCTTCATCATCCAGAACAGGGTTGCCTTCGCTGTCGGTCACCGGGGCAATGCGCATGGCTTTCATCATTTCATCGGCAACATCATCGGTTGCCTTTGCCCATATGTCGACAACCTTGTTATATTTCTCACCCTGAGTAATAAGTCCCTCGGTATATTGCCGGCCGATTTTCTCAGCCTGTTTTTCGGCCTTGTTCAGTATATCCCACTTGGCCGCCGGGATAATCATAGCGTCAATGGAAATAGAAAGCCCTCCCTGCGTGGAATATTCATATCCGATGTTTTTTAACCGGTCAGACAGGATGACTGTGGCTTTGGGTCCCAAGTTCCGGTATGCATAATCCACAAGTTCGCTCAAGGTCCTTTTGTCCTTGACATTGTTGATCATCGCAAACGGTATTTCAGGCCGTTTGTTGACAATCTGAAAAATATGATAGGCATCATCGGCAAAGATAACCCGGCTTATTTCGTCTTTTTCAAGTGAAAAGACGCTTTCCGTGTCTTCATCCGAAACACTGAAAATCCGCTTGAATTCGTCTTTTCTGAACAAACCGATAAGGCCTTGGTTTTCCCGATCAAGTCCCTTGGAATATTGGGCCACCATTTCGACAAAATCCTCTCCGGATTTTATCTTGTCATAAACGGCTGTCGCTTCGTCTTTGTCGAAAATCTTGATATGGCGCATCGACATAATGTTATCTTTGGGTATGATTTCCCATAAAAGGATGCGCCCGACGGTGGTGTTAAACCTTTCGCCGTCTATACGGACCATGATTTTGGCATGAAGATCCACTGCCTCAGCATCGTATGCACTGCGAACCTCTTCAGGATTCGCAAAAATTTTGCCTTCGCCTTTTGATCCGGTAACGCCGCGAGTCATATAATAGATGCCAAGAACGATATCCTGACTCGGTACAATAATCGGGCTGCCGTTTGCCGGTGACAGAATATTGTTGGAAGACAACATCAATACTCTTGCCTCTATCTGAGCCTCAACGGACAGCGGTATATGAACAGCCATCTGATCGCCGTCGAAGTCTGCGTTGAATGCCGTGCAAACCAATGGATGAAGCTGAATGGCCTTTCCCTCGATGAGAATCGGTTCAAAGGCTTGAATACCCAGTCTATGAAGTGTCGGCGCCCGGTTCAAAAGAACCGGATATTCTCTAACCACTTCATCCAGCGTATCCCAAACTTCCGGCACCTCGCGCTCCACCATCTTTTTGGCGCTTTTTACCGTCGATACGAGCCCTTTTTGTTCCAGCCGATAGTAGACAAAGGGTTTGAACATTTCCAGCGCCATTTTCTTGGGAAGACCGCACTGGTGCAGTCTGAGATTCGGTCCTATGGTAATGACCGTACGACCGGAATAATCAACCCTTTTCCCCAGCAGGTTCTGTCTGAAACGCCCCTGTTTTCCCTTCAGGGTATCGCTCAACGACTTCAGCGGTCTTTTGTTCGACCCCATAATCGCTCTTCCATGCCGTCCGTTGTCAAAGAGAACATCCATCGACTCCTGAAGCATCCGTTTTTCATTTCGAACGATAATATCGGGCGCCTTCAGTTCGATGAGGCGTTTTAACCGATTGTTGCGGTTGATAACTCTCCGATAAAGATCATTGAGATCGGATGTGGCGAATCTCCCTCCCTCGAGGGGCACAAGGGGCCTTAGATCGGGCGGAAGGACGGGAATAACGTCCATAATCATCCAGGTGGGATTGACGCCCGAACGTCTGAAAGCATCGATAATCCTGAGTCGCTTGGACAACTTCTGCCGTTTTGCCACAGAGCCGGTTGAGCTAATGTCAACTCTTAACTCTTTATCTAACGCATTCAGATCGATTTTCCCCAGCAGCGTTTTGATCGCCTCTGCACCGATGCCGGCTTCAAATTGCGATCCGTAAATCTCGCGGGCTTCTCGATACTTTTCCTCCGATAAAAGTTGCTGTGGGCTCAAATCCGTATCTTTTGGGTCAATGACAATGTAACTGTCAAAGTAAATCACTTTTTCAAGATTTTTCAGCGTCATATCCAGCAAGTTTCCGATTTTGCTCGGAAGGCTTCTCAAAAACCAGATATGCGAACACGGTGTCGCCAGTTCAATGTGGGCCATCCGTTCTCTTCGAACTTTGGATTGGATGACTTCCACACCGCATTTTTCACATATGACACCCCTGTGCTTCATTCGTTTGTATTTGCCGCAGTTGCACTCGTAGTCTTTTGTGGGGCCGAAAATCTTGGCGCAAAAAAGACCATCGCGTTCAGGTTTAAAGGTTCGATAATTGATGGTCTCCGGCTTTTTGATCTCACCATGGGACCATTTTAAAATCTGCTCAGGAGATGCCAGCGCAATTTTGATTCCGGAATAAAGTTTCGGATCAGTCGGTTTGGCAAAAAAATCGTATAACGTTTCCATTTACTTTCTCCTGTATTATTCTTTTCCTTCTAAAAGGGTTATATCCAGGCCCAAACTCTTCAGTTCCTTGGTCAACACTTTAAATGACTCGGGCAGGCCCGGATCCAGCGTGTTTTGACCCTTTACGATCTTTTCATACATCCGGGTTCTTCCTGCCATATCATCCGATTTCACGGTTAGAAATTCTTGCAGTGCATGGGCCGCCCCATAGGCCTCCATCGCCCAGACTTCCATTTCGCCGAGACGCTGGCCTCCGAATTGTGCTTTCCCGCCCAGCGGTTGCTGCGTCACCAGCGAGTAAGGACCGATGGACCTGGCGTGGATCTTATCATCCACAAGATGATGGAGTTTCAATATGTACATCGTTCCGACGGTAATCTTTTCTTTGAAAGGTTCGCCGGTGCGACCGTCATAAAGCGTTGTCTGACCGCTCGGGTTCAGTCCGGCTTCTTCCAGAAGAGCCTTGATTTCCGCTTCTTTGGCGCCGTCAAAAACCGGTGTTGCCATATGGACGCCTTCTTTATAGTCCTTTACGAATTCACACACCCCCTGATCATCCAAGCTGTCGATCAGCTCATTAAACGACGGTTCTTCAAATACTTTTTTGATTTTGTCCCGAAGCGCTTTAATCTTCTGCTCTTCAAGAAGTCTGTTGAGTTGATCGCCAAGACCTTTTGAGGCCCATCCCAAATGTATTTCCAACACCTGGCCGACATTCATTCTGGAAGGTACACCCAAAGGATTCAAAATCATGTCAACCGGTGTCCCGTCTTCAAAATAGGGCAAATCTTCCTGGGGAAGAATTCTTGACACGACGCCTTTGTTACCGTGACGACCCGCCATTTTGTCTCCTACGGACAGTTTCCGCTTCATGGCGACATAGACTTTAACCATTTTTATAACGCCCGGAGGAAGGTCGTCTCCTTTTTCATATCGGCCGGCCTGCCGCTCGAACTCGGCTCTGCAGAGGTCGCACTGCTCCCGATACCGCTCAAGGATATCGTGAGTCTTTTCGGTAATCTGGGAATCCTTTAAAACGATCCTTTCGAGTTGAGCGACGGGAACTTCCGCCAGCATATCGGCGGTTATCTTATCTCCTTTTTGAATCAGATTTTTTTTCCCTTTTTTCAAAGGTGAAAGGCTGGTCTGCCCTACCAGCAGCTGTTCAAGCTTTTCGCGAACCACTGACTCGATAACCCCAAGCTTGTCATCTCTTTCTTTTTCAAGGCCTGCGATTTCGGTATTTTCTATCCATCGGGTGCGCTCGTCTTTTTCGACGCCACGCCTTGAAAAAACCTTGGCGTCGATGACAATACCCTGGACACCGGGAGGGACCCGCAAAGAAGTATCTTTTACATCTCCGGCTTTTTCACCGAAAATAGCCCGCAAAAGCTTCTCTTCGGGTGAAAGTTGTGTTTCACCTTTGGGCGTAATTTTTCCTACCAGAATATCCCCCGGGTTTACCTCGGCGCCGAGCCGGATAATGCCGCTGTCATCCAGTTCCTTTAAAGCCTCTTCCCCCACATTGGGTATATCCCGGGTTATATCTTCCTTGCCAAGCTTTGTATCCCGGGCGACGACTTCAAATTCTTCAATATGAACGGAGGTATATACGCCGTCCCTATGAAGCCTTTCACCCATGAGAATCGAATCTTCAAAATTATATCCGCCCCACGGCATGAACGCCACGGTAATGTTTTTCCCCAGGGCAAGTTCGCCGTAATCTGTCGCCGGACCGTCTGCGATGATTTGTCCGGCTTTTACTTTTTGTCCCATTCTGACGATAGGACGTTGATTGAAGCACGTATTCTGATTGGAACGAATAAATTTTGAAAGATTGTGAACCGTAACCGGCATCTCGTCGGAGTCGTCGCCGTCTCTGGCATCATGTCTTAAAACGATCCGGGATGCATCCACATCCACTACGGTGCCGTCATGCCGTGCAACCACGGTAACACCTGAATCTTTGGCCACCACTCCTTCGATCCCGGTACCCACCAGCGGCGCCTTGCTCACCATCAGAGGAACGGCTTGACGCTGCATGTTCGATCCCATCAACGCCCTGTTGGCGTCATCATTTTCAAGAAAAGGAATAAGGGATGCCGAAACACTGACCAGTTGGTTGGGAGAAATATCCATCAGCTCGATATCATCCGCTTTCACCATCATGAACTCACCACCTACACGCGATGTCACCAACGGGTTGATATACTTCTTCTTTTCGTCGAGCACCGCATTCGCCTGTGCAATGGGATGTTCTTTTTCTTCAAAGGCAGTGAGGAACTTTACATCTTCGAGCACGGTACCGTCTTTAACAACGCTGTAGGGCGTCTCGATAAAACCGTACTCATTCACCCGTGCATACGTACTCAGCGATACAATGAGGCCGATATTGGGTCCTTCAGGTGTTTCTATGGGACAGATTCGTCCGTAATGCGACGGATGAACATCCCTGACTTCAAAGCCGGCCCTTTCACGCGTCAATCCGCCGGGGCCCAGGGCACTCAAACGTCTTTTGTGGGTTGTTTCCGACAGCGGATTCGTCTGATCCATGAATTGGCTGAGCTGGCTGGTCCCGAAAAACTCTTTAACAACCGCGGAAACCGGCTTGGGATTGGCAAGATCGTGGGGCATCAAGGCATCGACTTCCTGCAAGCTCATCCTCTCCTTGATGGCGCGTTCCATTCTGACCAGTCCGATACGGTATTGATTTTCCAGAAGTTCTCCAACGGCACGAACCCTTCGATTCCCCAAATGATCGATGTCATCGACCGCTCCCTGGGTATCTTTGAGCTCCAACAACGTTTTCGTCGTTAGGAGAATATCTTCTTTTCGGAGTGTCCTTAAATGAATGGATGAGCTAATTCCCAAACGGATGTTGATCTTCATTCGTCCGACACCGGAAAGATCATAATAAGCGGACTTGAAAAACATGTGATCAACAAAATCCTGGGCCACTTCGGGGGTCGCGGGATTTCCGGGTCGGAGTCTGCGATATATCTCAATGAGCGCACCCTCTTTTGTGTCGACTTTGTCCAAAAGCAATGTCTTGTGGATAGAATCGCTGGTGGTTACACCGTCAATATAAAGCAGGTCGAATTCGTTGATGCCGGCATCCTGCAAAGTCCGATATGTTTCTTCGTCAAATTTCTGGTTGCATTTTACAATCGGTTCTCCATTTTCGGGGTCAACGATCGTTTTGAAAAAAACACCGTTCGTAATCTCTTCGACACTTATAGGAATCGTTTCGACACCGGCGGATTTGATACGTTTAAGAGCAGCCTTTGTAAATGCCCGTCCTTTGGAAACAATGGTTTCACCGGTCTCTGGATCTTTAACATCCCGGCTGGCACGTCGACCTTTTAAAAGGTCCTCATCAAATATTTTAAAAAGCCGTTTGCCTTGAACAACAAATTTTTCCGTTTTATAAAAATAGGCCAGAATGTCTTCCGAAGTATACCCAAAAGCTTTAAAAAGTATTGTAATCGGGAGCTTGCGTCGCCTGTCAATTCGAATATAAACGATATCTTTATGATCGATTTCCATATCGATCCAAGATCCGCGTACAGGAATGATCCGGGAAGTATATATTACCTTTCCGCTGGAATGCGTCTTGCCTTTGTCATGATCGAAAAACACGCCGGAAGATCTGTGAAGCTGGCTGACCACGACACGTTCAGTGCCGTTAATGATAAATGTGCCGTTATCGGTCATCAAAGGAATCGTACCGAAGTATATCTCCTGCTCTTTAATGTCTCGGATATTTGTAACTCCGGATTCTTTGTCGATATCATATACAACCAGCCTTACGGTAATTCGCAGAGGAATCTCGTAAGTCATTCCCCGATGCATACATTCCTGAACGCTGTGCTTGACTTCTCCAAACCGGTAAGCCACGAATTCAAGAGAGGCGGTCCCTGTGAAATCTTTAATGGGAAACACCGATTTGAACACCGCTTGCAACCCGATCTCTCTCCTTTTTTCCGGAGGTACATCTTTTTGCAAAAATCGATTGTAGGATTCCTGCTGCACCGCAATAAGATTAGGAATATCAATAATTTTTGATATTTTTCCAAAATTTTTTCTTATGCGCCTGTTTGCCAAAAGCCTTTCCGACATTGCATCTCCAATATGTTGATTGGGTTATAGGATATAGGCTATGGGGAATAGGCTTTCTCACCGGAGGCATTATGCGATATGCCTTTACCGTTCACCTATGCCCCGTATATTCCGGCTTCGCCGTTCCGCGTTCAAGGTTGTCAATGTATACGCCATGTTGACAAACCGAACCGTGAACCTTGAACGCTGAACCGCTGAACCGGGGTACTACTTTATCTCAACCTGGGCGCCGGCTTCCTCAAGCTGGCTTTTGATTTTTTCAGCATCTTCCTTTGTAACGCCCTCTTTGATAGGTTTGGGAACTTCATCGACCAAAGTTTTTGCTTCTTTCAATCCCAGACCGGTTATCGCCCTGACTTCCTTAATGACCTGAATCTTCTTGTCGCCAAAAGTCGTCAGAATAACATCAAATTCGGTTTTTTCTTCTTCTGCGGCGCCGCCGCCTTCAGCAGGACCGCCTACGGCAACAGCCACAGGCGCGGCTGCAGAGACCCCGAATTTTTCTTCCATTTCTTTAACGAGCTCGGACAATTCGAGCACCGACATATTTGCTATAAATTCAATAACATCTTCTTTAGTAATATCTGCCATTTGATTTTTCCTCCAGTCTGCTTTTAACGTTGGGGCTTTTCGAACCCGTTCTCATCAAGCGGCTTCTTTTTGTTCCTTTATTGCCAGAAGCACATTGAGCAATTGTACCGGCATGGCGTTCAAAACCCTGACGAAACTCGTAGCGACACCATTGGCCGCCGAGAGGAATTGACCCAGAAGCTCTTCTCGAGAAGGAAGGGTCGATATCTTCTTGATGGCGGCTAAATCGAGAACTTTTCCGTCCATCACACCGCTTTTTATCTCGAGTTGACTGTATTCGTCCAAAAATTTTGTCAACACCTTTGCCGGCGCAATCGGATCATCATAGCTTAAAGCCACTGCGCTCGGACCTTTGAACCGATCTTTAATCAACGCAACATCGGTCTCTTCGGCCGCCCGGACAAGCAACGAATTTTTTACAACTTTATACTCAATTTCGTGCGCCCTTAGTCGCCTTCGCAAGTCGTTTATCGTTGACACATCAAGGCCTTTATAATCGGTGATGATGACGACTTTCGATCTTGCAAACTTTTCATGCAGGTCTTTTACGATTTCTTTCTTTTCATCTATCCGCAAAAGTTAAACACCTCCTTCCCTGATCTGTAAAAGCCGGAGGAACAACTTATTATCATACGATGTCTCGGTAGGCCGGCATTGCCGATTAAACACAAACAAGTGAACCTACGGTCTTTGACAGAAATATTGAATTATTTTAGGGATGGCAGCAGCAAAATTACCGGATCCATTGCCAGGAAATCTATTTGATCAAATCCTTGACACTGGTCGCATCAATCTTGACGCCGGGTCCCATGGTCGTTGAGATGGCGATACCTTTCAGGTAGGTTCCCTTACTGGAAGCCGGTTTGAGTCGAAGGATCGTTTCTAAAAAGACAGATGCATTCTGAACAATCTTTTCTACCCCGAAAGAGACTTTGCCCATTGGAACGTGCACGAGTCCCGCTTTTTCAACCTTAAAATCAATTTTACCGGCTTTGATCTCTTTGACCACCCTGGCCAAATCAAATGTCACCGTTCCGACTTTTGCATTGGGCATGAGCCCTCTGGGACCGAGAAGCTTTCCTATTTTCCCCACAGCCCCCATCATGTCAGGTGTCGCGACAGCTTTGTCAAAGCCGAACCATCCTTCTTTTATTTTTTCTATTAAATCATCGTTCCCGACAAAGTCCGCCCCCGCATCTATCGCTTCTTGTTCTTTTTCTCCTTTAGCAAATACGAGAACTTTGACCTCTTTACCTAAACCATTGGGCAAAACAACCGTGCCGCGAACCATCTGATCGGCGTGCCTGGGATCAACACCCAGCCGAACCGCCACATCGACGGTTTCATCAAATTTTGCATACGATGAATTGATGGCTATTTTTACGGCTTCGCTGAAACTGAGTTTTGCCGTTGCATCAACCTTTTTACGTGATTCTAAGTATTTTTTACCCCGCTTCGGCATGATCTTATGTCCACTCCTTTTTAAACGACTTCTATCCCCATGCTTTTGGCTGTCCCGGCAATAATGTTGCATGCCGCATCCAAATCATTTGCGTTCAAGTCAACCATTTTCTGTTTGGCAATTTCTTCGAGTTGCTGCCGTGTAACCTTGCCGATTCTTTCACGTTTTGGATCACCGGCACCTTTCGCAATTTTTGCTGCTTTTTTTAAAAGCACAGATGCGGGCGGTGTCTTGGTGATAAAGGAAAATGATCTGTCCTGATAGACCGTAATCACGACAGGTGTAATGATACCTTCATCATTGGCAGTCCTGGCGTTAAACGCCTTACAAAAATCCATGATATTTACACCGTGCTGCCCCAGCGCAGGGCCGATCGGCGGTGACGGATTCGCCTGTCCGGCTGCCACTTGCAGCTTTATCTGTGCCATAACTTTTTTCGCCATTTTTTTTGTTACTCCAGTCTATTTCTCGAAGGCATCTCAGAATTAGGATTTTTGTTCGAGATCAAGGCGAGCCCGAGGAACAACCCGCAGGCATACTCAAGTATGTCGAGGACTTGATACGAGGGCTCAACGCAGATATCGGACAAAAAGACTTTATTGAGAGGCCTTCTGATTAGAGTCATAACTTAGTCACCTGAACGAATTCCAATTCCACCGGTGTTGAACGGCCGAAAATACTGACCAGAACTCGTATTTTCCCCTTGTCGGGGTTTACTTCGTCCACAACACCGTTAAAGTTTTTAAACGGGCCGTCTATTACGCGGATTTCGTCCCCGGTCTCAAAGAAATATTTCGGTTGCGGTTTAAGTTTCCCCGCTTCCATTCGATTTAGAATTTTCTGCGCTTCTTCATCGGTTATAGGGGTCGGCTTTTCTCGGCCGCCGAGGAACCCGGTCACTTTGGCGGTATTCGTTACGATGTGCCACGTTTCGTCATCGAGTTTCATCCTGACCAGTATGTACCCCGGGTAAAATTTGCGAGAGGACGTTTTTCGCTTACCTTTCACAAGTTCAACGATTTCTTCTGTGGGAACGACCACTTCACCAAATTTTTCGGAATGAGGAGAAGACGCTATTCGCTCTTCCAAGGCTGTCTTGACTTTGCTTTCGAACCCGGAATAAACATGAACGATATACCATTTAAGCGACACTTTCTCCTTCTCCTTACTTTATTTAAGAACCATTCGTATGATGCCTGACAGCCCCATATCGATCAACCCAAGAAAAAGAGCTACGATTATCGTCAGAATCAACACGACAACCGTGGAGCCGATCGTCTGCTTTCGCGTCGGCCACACCACTTTTTTGAGTTCTATTTTGACTTCTCTAAGAAACTGAAGTCCCTTATCGATGTATCCCTTAATCTTTCCGGGCTCTGCTTTGGTTCTCGTCAGAGATGACTGCCTGGATGGGTACGGTTTTATTTTAGTTGTTTTGACGGAATTCGCCGACAATTCTGTCTTTGTTTCAGCAGAAACATTTGTCGACAGGCCCGATGAATTCTCCTGGGCATTTTGTTTTTTCTTTTTCTTTACGCTTGGTTTCTTTTTTCTCTGTAAACGAGCCATAAAATTTTCAACTATATTTTTTGGCAGGCCAGGAGGGATTCGAACCCCCAACACCCGGATTTGGAGTCCGATGCTCTACCGTTAGAGCTACTGGCCTGCACAATTCAACTTTTCAGACATCCGATCATGTCAGCGTCAAAAGAACCATATCTTTTGGAATTCAGGTTATACACAGATTCGCTCATTTGGTTTCTTTATGCATCGTATGTTTTCTACAGAACCTGCAATACTTGCTGAACTCCAACTTGTCCGGTGTTGTCCGTTTATTTTTCGTCGTCGTATAGTTTCTTCTTTTGCATTCATTACATGCAAGGGTTATAATTATTCTCACCGGCCAACTCCTTGAGACCTTTGAAAAATGTTCATTCTTAGATGTTACGCCATGATCTCGCTCACCACGCCGGCGCCCACCGTCCGGCCGCCTTCCCGGATGGCAAACCTCAACTCCTTCTCCATCGCGATCGGCGTTATCAGCTCCGCTGTAATCGTTATATTGTCCCCGGGCATCACCATCTCCACCCCTTCCGGCAATGTCAAATTCCCCGTTACATCCGTCGTCCGAAAATAAAACTGCGGCCGGTATCCACTGAAAAACGGCGTGTGTCGCCCGCCTTCCTCCTTGCTCAATATGTATACCTCCGCCTTGAACTTCGTGTGCGGCTCGATCGTCTTCGGCTGCGCCACCACCTGACCCCGCTCAACTTCATCACGCTTGGTCCCGCGCATCAATACTCCGATGTTGTCTCCCGCTCGCCCCTCATCCAACAGCTTCCTGAACATCTCTACTCCCGTACACACCGTCTTCATCGTCGGACGTATCCCGACCACCTCTATCTCGTCTCCCACATGGATCACACCCCGCTCAACTCGACCCGTCACCACCGTACCGCGACCCGATATGCTGAATACATCCTCTATCGGCATCAAAAACGGCTTGTCGATATCTCGCTGAGGCTCCGGGATGAAACTGTCCACCGCATCCAGCAGCTCAAATATACACTTCGCAGCATCACCGTCCGGATCATCACTCTCAAGCGCCTTTAACGCACTGCCCCGGATGATCGGCGTGTCATCTCCCGGAAACTCGTACTTGTCCAACAACTCCCGAAGCTCCAACTCAACAAGCTCTATCAGCTCTTCATCATCCACCATGTCGCACTTGTTTAAAAATACCACAATCTGAGGAACCCCCACCTGACGCGCCAACAATATGTGCTCCCGCGTCTGGGGCATCGGACCGTCATCGGCACCCACGACCAATATCGCACCGTCCATCTGGGCCGCTCCCGTTATCATGTTCTTGATGTAATCCGCATGACCCGGACAGTCCACATGCGCATAATGTCGGTTCGCCGTCTCATACTCCACATGCGCCGTCGCTATCGTTATGCCACGCTCCTTCTCCTCCGGCGCCTTGTCTATCTGATCAAACGGTACATAACTCGCCATACCCTTCAGCCCCATATGCTTCGTAATCGCCGCCGTCAATGTCGTCTTCCCGTGATCAATATGACCGATCGTTCCCACGTTTACATGCGGCTTGGTCCTCTCAAATTTTTCCTTACCCATCTTCGAAACCCTCCCATGGTTTGTTGGCATTGATTTTTAGCAAGGTGACCGGTTTTAAACAAGTGCAGGCCTTTTACGACGATTCGTGCAGGCCTGTCGCGCAGATCAATGGAGCCCACGACCGGAATCGAACCGGTGAACCTCTTCCTTACCAAGGAAGCGCTCTACCGACTGAGCTACGTGGGCGCGCTTTTCGGGTTCTCCCCTGAACGATCGAAAAAAACCGATTATAATGTATTTATATTTCAAACTACGGCCTTTAATATACAATGTGGAGCGGGAGACGAGACTCGAACTCGCGACATCCAGCTTGGAAGGCTAGAGCTCTACCAACTGAGCTACTCCCGCTTAAAAACCCTAATGACGACCGGCAAAAAATTTTTTA
>Ga0316583_10000341_pt1 | contig 13294 bp, 8 predicted proteins | sample J_170502JBrBrA_D_FD_204513 | JGI IMG/M metagenome (GOLD analysis project Ga0316583, IMG submission 204513) | Rhizosphere microbial communities from salt marsh grasses in Alabama, United States - J_170502JBrBrA | ecosystem: Host-associated > Plants > Roots > Rhizosphere | place: USA: Alabama... | reverse complement strand
CAGACTGGGCCACATGCGCTGCCTGATGTCATAACCGATATCGCGTCCATCATCCGAACGGCCGAAATTGAAGGCGAACAAACCCACTGATTTGGTGAAAAAGATGGTGTCGGTGAATTTTTCAGCGCCGTGTGCCTTGGCGTTATAGAGCAGCGGCTTGTCATAGCCGTGTTCATGTTTCCAGCTCTCGATGGCTGCGGGAGTGACACGCTTGACGCCCAGGTGAATGCGCGCCATGTCGTCGGGCGTGTTGACCACGAAGAATAAGGCGAAGGTAAACAGGTTTACCCCGATCAGGATGGGTACGGCATAGAGCACGCGGCGCACGATATAGGCAAACATGGTCCGACTAGCCCGATCGTCTCGTGGTATTCAAATTGCGGATAACGACGTAGCACATCTGTGGCACATTATGCCCCATGATGCCCGCGTTGCGCATGTCGACTGCCATGTTATGTTGCGGCCCCGGCGCGCAGTGGACGTCGCTCCCTGCGCAGATATGACACCGCGGCCGGCACAATCACGACGGTCGCGAGGACGGCGAGCAGCGCCAGGGGCCACAGCACCGGTTTATTCCACTGGGCGCGCTTCTCGGCGCGCAGTTGTGGGTCGATACGCAGATACTTGAGGGTGTTATTGGCCATCAGGTTCGGCATCGAATTGTACACCCAGGCGTGATGCAGGCTGTAGGACTTGGGATGGAAGCCCCACATCCACGGGGCGTCGCGTCTTGCAATGTCCAGCATGCGATTGATTATCGCTTGGCGCTGCGGCGTGTTGTCCATGCTCTTCATCTGCTCGAATAGGTTATTGAACTTCGAGTTGTCGTAGTTGGCGGCATTTTCGCCGTTGTTTCCCACCTTTTTGTTGGGCCCGTACAGCAGGAACAGAAAGTTCTCCGGGTCCGGGTAGTCGGCGTTCCACCCCCACTGAAAGATCTGTGCATTACCGTTCTGCATCTTGTCCTGAAATCGGTTGTAGTCCGTGCTGCGCACGTCCAGTTGAATATTCAACTTTTCAAACTGTTTACGCAGCCAATCCAGTGTCGCCTTGGCCTCGGGACCGGACAAGGCGGTGTCGAAGTGCAGCAGCAGAGGTTGCCCGGTCTTGGCGTCGCGTCCGTCGGGATAACCGGCCTGGGCCAGCAGTTGCCGGGCCTCCTCGATAGACCTGCGCTGCGGCCTGCCATCGACCCAGCGGTAGACGTACGGGTTGATGCCTGCCGCACCACTCTCATGGCCGAAGATGCCCGGCGGGATGGGGCCCTGGGCGGCGATACCGCGCCCGTTGAGGAAGATGGAGATAAACTCCTCCTGATCCACGGCGATGGAAATGGCCCGGCGCAGTTTGCGTGCCGATTCCGAATATCCCCCGACCACCTGGTCCAACATGTTAAATCCGGTGTAATAGGTGGAGGCCGCCACGGCGGTGGTCAGCTGGATGCCCTTCTTTTTCATGTCATCGCTGAGGGTTGCCTCACCCTGGGCGGATATCTTGATGGCCTGGTCGAAGCTGTCCGACCCGATCCCGGAGTTGTCGTAATAGCCCTGGAGAAACTTGTTCCAGCGCGGGATACCCTCTTTTTCCAGCCGGTAGACCACCTTGTCGATAAAGGGCATGGGTTTGCCCGCATCCGTGAGCAGCCCCTTCGCCTTGTCCCCCGGCATGCCCTCCGTGGGATAGGTCTCGCCGTGAAAATTGGGATTGCGGGCCAGTACCATCTCCATGTTGGGGTTGTTGACGCTCAACATGTAAGGTCCGGTACCTACGGGATACCAGTCCAGGGAGATATTTTTCTCCGCCATACCCGGCTGGGCGTAGAACCGGTCCGCCTCAGGCGGCATGGGGGCAAAAAACGGCATGGCCAGCCAGTAGCGGAACTGGGGATATTTTCCGCGAATCTTGACCCGGTAGGTATAACGGTCCACCACCGTAGCACCCGCCAGGGGATAACGCGTCAGATCCAGGTAAACGTCCTCGTCGCGCCCGTCGTGAGAGGCCTCAGCATAGGCCTTTTGCAGTGTTTTGGCGTAATCACCCAGGCCCACGATATAGCCGCTCATCAGCCCGAAAATGGGTGAATGCAGGCGTGGGTTGGCGAGGCGCTTAATCTCATAGACATAGTCGGCGGCAACCAGTTCGCGGGTGCCGGTATGCTTGAAATCCCCCAGGGTGTGAATACCGTCCAGGTCCTGTCGGGTCATGTGCAGATAGCGGTAGGCCCCGTTTTCATCCCGGGCGAATGCCGGGTGGGGCTGATACATGACGCCCTTCTTGATATGGACCTCATAGACGCTGTAGGCGATCTTATCATCCGGCGTGTCCTCAGGCAGGGTATGCCCCTGCTGGTCAAGGTAGACGGGTTGGGGAGTCCGTGCGGCGGACAGGGGAATGAGGGTATACGGTCGCTTCAGATAGTGGTACTGCAGGGGTGGCTCGTAGATCTGGGCGATAATAGCGTATTCATCGGCGCTGTAGGATCGCGCCGGATCCAGGTGTTTGGGGCGCTCGGAAAATGATGAATAGAGGATATTGGCCTGCGCCTGAGACGGCGGATACGGATCATTCCACGGCTGGGAACAGCCGCCGAGGCCCAGTCCCAGCAGGCACAGCACCACCCGCCACAGGGAGTTCACCAGGCATGGCCCCGCCATAACCGACCGCTTTTTACGACACACCACGTCGTCGGTCACCCCGCGCCGACACCAGGACGCCGAAGCGCCATCGGCCCCGGCAGGTACACCACGGGTATTCCCCGGGTAGGTACTTTGCGATTGCGATATAATTTATGTACTGTTATGGCTGCTTGCATCTTGACTGCACCCGCTGGGCAAAATTAACACACTCTACACATAAAAAAGGAACCGATTATGGGTTTTCTCACCGGTAAAAACGCCTTGATCGTCGGCCTCGCCAGCGAGCGTTCCATTGCGTGGGGCATTGCCAATGCCATGCACCGGGAAGGCGCACAGCTGGCTTTCACCTATCAGAACGAAAAGCTTCAAAGCCGGGTTGAAAAATACGCCGCGGAGTGTGACAGCGAGATCATAATCCCCTGCGATGTGAGTAGCGATGAGCAAATCGGAGCCGTTTTCGAGCACCTGGATGACTTCTGGGACCACCTGGACATTATTGTACACTCTGTAGCCTTCGCGCCACGAGACCAGCTGGAGGGAAATTACCTGGACTGTGTGACCCGGGAAGGTTTCCGTATCGCCCACGACATCAGCAGCTACAGCTTCTCCGCCCTGGCCAAGGCCGGCTGCAACATGATGGAGGGCCGCAACGGCGCACTGCTCACCCTCAGCTACCTGGGGGCGCAAGCGGCCATCCCCAATTACAATGTGATGGGACTGGCCAAGGCGAGCCTGGAGGCCAATGTCCGTTACATGGCCCACGCCCTGGGGCCCGATGGCATCCGCGTCAATGCCGTCTCCGCCGGCCCCATCAAGACACTGGCTGCGGCGGGTATAACCGACTTCAAGAAGATGCTCGACCAAGTGCAGAAAAACACGCCGCTGCGTCGCAACGTAACCATTGAGGAGGTCGGCAACGTGGCCGCCTTCCTGTGCTCTGACTTGGCCTCGGCGATTACCGGCGAGATTATCTACGCGGACTGTGGGTTCCATACCACGGGTATGTGCTTCTCCGAATAAAGTGCCCCACAAACACGCCATCATACTGCTCGGCTTCATCATCGCCGGCGTGATCGGTGGCGCCCTGGCCGGGTGGTTCTTCGGCCCGGCCATGCAGCAGGTGGCATGGATCGGCGTCCTGTTCCTCAACCTGCTCAAAATGATGATCGTGCCGCTGATCCTGGCGGCGGTCATCAGCGGCGTCGCCGCCCTGGGCGACGTGCGGAAACTAGGGCGATTGGGCGCGGCCACGGTCATTTATTACACCGTCACCACGGCGATGGCGGTGCTGATCGGCCTGGTCATGGTGGACTTCATCCGCCCCGGCGTGGGGCTGGGTCTAGCTGCGGCACACGCGGCCGGTGCGCATACCACGGCGTTACACAAGGACCTGGGCGTTGGTGACATCCTGCTGACGCTGGTGGACCCCAACCTGGTGGACGCTGCGGCCCACACCAAGCTGCTGCCCTTGATCCTGTTCGCCATCCTGTTCTCCGCCGCCCTGACAACCCTCGGCGAGCGTGGCGCGCACGTGATCGCCTTCTTCGAGGGCGTCAACGATGCCATGATGAAGCTGGTGACGTGGATCATGTACCTGGCCCCGGCGGGCATCTTCGCCCTGGTGGCGAGCCGTTTGGGCAAGGCCGGCGGCGATGCCTTCCTCCAGCAGATCACCGCCGTAGGCTGGCACGTGGTGACGGTATTGAGCGGCCTCGGGATACACTTGGTGCTCCTCACCGTGGTGATGGTGTTCATCGCCGGCCGCGGACTGGACTATCTGGTAGGGATGCTGCGCGCCCTGTTCACCGCCTTCGGCACCGCCAGCTCATCTGCGACCCTGCCCCTGACCATGGAATGCGCCCGGGAAAACGGCGTCGACGAGCGCTCCATCCGTTTCGTGTTACCCCTGGGCAGTACCGTCAACATGAACGGCACCGCCCTGTACGAGGCGGCGGCGGCCATGTTCATTGCCCAGGCCTATGGGATTGAACTGACCCTGGCTCAACAGACCATCGTGTTTATCACCGCCACCCTGGCCGCCATCGGCGCCGCCGGCGTACCGGAGGCCGGCCTGGTAACCATGGTCATCGTGCTCAAATCGGTGGGGCTGCCCCCAGAGGGGATCGGACTGTTGCTGTCGGTGGACTGGTTCCTGGACCGCTTCCGCACCGCCATCAACGTGTGGGGTGACGCAGTGGGCGCCGCGGTGATCCACCGCTATCTACCCCGCCTGCTGCCGCCCTGAGCGCATAAAGGGCGCGGCAATTTCTAAGGGAAATGAAAGATCTAAGCACTTTCCTTCGAACCCGCAGCTCGATACTGGTATTTACAGTTCCGACTTGTTCATCTGGATATCCGCAGCGGCCTTGAGGGATTGTAGGATCATCTGATATTCCAACGTGCCAACGTTACCGGCGAGGGACTTCTTGAGGGACTTGAGATCCTCCGCTTTCATGGCGGAGACCTCCCCCGGTTTGACGGCGTATAAGGCATAAACGGCGTACCCGCCCTGGGGCAAGGCCAACCCCCCTATTACGGGCTTATCGCCCGGCTCAGCCTGTTTGAATACGTCTTGGAGTAGACTCTGATTCACCTTGGCGGCATGATTGCGCGTTATATAGCCGGGATGCTCCCACGTGAGCTTTAATTCCTTGGCTATGGTCTTGGGATCATCACCGCCTTGGAGCCGCTTTATAACCTTCTGTCCCAGCTCCTGGGCCTGTTTATTAGCCTCATCGTGGGCGATCACGGCGCGAATCTGATCCTTCACTTCGCTTAAGGGCTTCACTGAGGCGGCTTTATAGGCCTTTTTACGCAGCACCACCGTCCTGTCGGGTGACATCTCGATGGGCAGGCTGTTGTAATTGTTGTTCAGCACGTCGTCATCAAAGGCGGACTTTCTCACATCCGCGTTGGAGGCGATGGCATTACCCATGGCGTTGGTGCGGGTAAAGAATCCCGTGGACTTGATTTTCATCCCCAGGGCATCTGCGGCCTCCTGCAGGGTATCCGGGTGTTCATAAGTAAGGTTCTCCAGTTTTTCGGAAAGATTGTAGAAGCGGTCCTGGGCCTGCTGGCGCTGGTATTTGCGTTGTATCTGATCGTGGACCTGCTCGAATGACTTGATCTTGCCCGCCTTGACGTCGAGCAGTTTGATAATGTGAAACCCGAAGGCGCTCCTGACAATGCCGCTCACTTGACCGGGCGACAGGGCATATACCGCCTTTTCAAACGCCGGGTCCATCACACCGCGGCCGAAATAACCCAGGTCCCCCCCTTGAGCCGCGGAACCGGGGTCTTCGGAGTACTTTTTGGCAAGTTCGGCGAACGATGCACCGTCATGGAGCTTCTTCAGGATATCTTCGGCCTTGGCACGGGCCGCCGCCACGGTCTTGTCATCGGCGTCTTTATCAACCGCAATGAGAATGTGGCTGGCATGGCGGGTCTCCTGGGTACCGAATTCCGCCAAGTGATCCGTATAGTACTTTTTCAAGTCCGCCTCACTGGGGTGGATATCCTTGGCCAGGTCATCGACGGACAGGTCAAGGTAGTCAACGCTCACCTGCTCCGGGACCGAGTAGCGCGAGGAGTCTTTGTCGTAGCGTGCCTTGATCTGCGCATCGTCCACCTTGACCTCGCCGGCAAAGCGCGTCGCCGGTACCACCAGGTAGCCGAAGTCGCGCTGCTGATCTTTCAACCGCACGATATTTCGCACGTCTTGATCGGTGATCAACGCGGTGTTCATCACACCGCCGGTCAGCTGGTCCACCAGCATGGCACGGCGCAGCTGGTGTTCGAACCGGGCCGGTGACAGGCCCTGATTGGCGAGCAGCCGCGTATAGAGGTCTTCGTCGAAAACCCCATCACGCTGAAACTCCTTGCGCCCCCTGATCGCGGCGCTGAGCGACGCATCGCTGATGCGGAAACCGGCCTTGTCAGCGGCCTGCGCCAGTACGGCCTGATTGATCAGGGACTGCATGACGGTTTTCTTGACACTCTCATTGCTGAAGACGCGCGGATCGTAATTCTTTCCCAGCATCGCGCGCAGGCGGGCCTGATAGTTTTGCACGGCGCTTTGCAGCTGCCCGGCGGTGATTGGCTCGCCGTTGACCTTGGCGACACCTTCGTTGGCGCTGGGGCTGAAATAGGATTGAATACCCCACAGGGCAAACATCAGAATTAGGGCGCCGAAGATGATCCAGGCGACAAACCCCTGGGCGTATTTGCGTATGAGCTCAAGCATTTCTCAGGGCCTCTGCACAGGCTTAATAATCGGTCGCGGCACCGGGGCCCGGCGTAGCCGCCCCCCGCGTCCACCAATACTCAAGGGCAACGATGGCCCCGGGCGGTTCGTTCGTTGCGGGACGGGAATCCCATGGCAAGTGTTTATTTAATCGGCTCCATGGCGGAAAATCAACGCAAAAATAAGGGCACACCCGCGTGTGGATGCACCCCTATCATTATGCGTAACAGGTCGTACTCAACCTCGTTATATGGCGGAGTGGACGGGACTCGAACCCGCGACCCCCGGCGTGACAGGCCGGTATTCTAACCAACTGAACTACCACTCCTAATGCAGACTGGTGGGTGCTGAGGGGATCGAACCCCCGACATTCGCCTTGTAAGGGCGACGCTCTCCCAGCTGAGCTAAGCACCCCGGGAGAGCTATTTTATGGCATCCTTGAAGCCCTTACCAGCTCTGAAAGTTGGGCTTTTCGACGCCTTGATCTTGATCGCCTCACCCGTCTGTGGATTTCTCCCCTTGCGTGCCGCGCGTTTTCTCACATAAAACGTGCCAAAGCCTACCAGGGTGACCTGATCCCCTTTCTTCAGCGCCTTGGCAATTGCAGCAGTCGTCGCATCCAGCGCGCGAGAAGCTGATGCTTTTGGAAGGTCAGCGGATGCAGCGACTGCTTCAATCAATTCTGCTTTGTTCACTGTGTTACTCCCTAAATTTGTTGTGATAGTCAGATAACGCAATCCCATACACAAGTGCAGCGTTGTTATACCAATCGCTCGGAACCCCTGTCAAGAAGCGGCGCTCAGCGGGTTTGTAAAGATCACCCGGCCGTTAGCAATGCCACATGTACCGGGCAAACATACCACATCGCAAAACACACCCCAGCCACCATTCAGGAAGCAAAAAGGCCTTGGCACCAAGTTTGCGCCAAGGCCTGATAGCATAGAATTAAGTAAAAAATCAGTGCGGGCGTATGGTGGTGCGCTTTTTCGGCCCCATGATCTTACCCTGTTCCACCAGTTCTCCGGAGGATTCGGTCTGCTCCAGGCGCGGCTCCGGCATGTGCTGCAGGGCCATTTGGAAGACTTCGTCGATCCAGCGCACCGGTTCGATATTCAGGTGCTGCTTGATGTTGTTGGGAATTTCCGCCAGTTCGCGCAGGTTTTCCTGAGGAATCAATACCCGTCGGATATCGCCGCGATGTGCCGCAAGCAGCTTTTCCTTAAGCCCGCCGATGGGCAGGACTTCACCGCGCAACGTGATCTCACCGGTCATGGCCACATCAGACTTGACCGGAATCTTGGTCATGGCCGACAACATAGCCGTGCACATGCCAATCCCGGCGCTGGGACCGTCCTTGGGAATGGCCCCCTCGGGGACGTGGATGTGTACGTCGTTATCGCGGTAGAAATCCGGATCAAGGCCCAGCATCTTGGCGCGGCTGCGCAGCACCGTCATGGCGGCCTGGACTGACTCCTGCATGACGTCACCGATCTGGCCGGTAATGATGAGTTTGCCCTTGCCCGGCACCACAGTGGCCTCGATGGTCAGCAGGTCGCCGCCCGCCTCCGTCCAGGCCAGGCCGGTAACGCGGCCCACCTCATCGTGTTCCTCGGCGCGTCCATAGCGTTGACGCTTGACCCCGAGAAATTTTTCCAGTTGGGTGGCGCTCACCGTGATCTTCTTTTTCACCGGCCTGAGCAACACCTCTTTGACCACCTTGCGGCAGATCTTGGAGATCTCCCGCTCCAGGTTTCTCACCCCTGCCTCACGGGTGTAATAACGGATGATGTCCCTGACGGCGCGTTCGGTGATATTCAACTCGCCTTTCTTCAGACCATTGGATTCCATCTGTTTGGGGATGAGATACCGCATGGCGATATTGACCTTCTCGTCCTCGGTATAACCGGGGATGCGGATCACCTCCATGCGGTCCAGCAACGGCGCCGGAATGTTCAAGCTGTTCGAGGTACACACGAACATGATTTCGGACAGATCGTAATCCACCTCCAGGTAGTGATCGTTGAAGGTGTGGTTCTGTTCCGGGTCCAATACCTCCAGCAGCGCCGACGCCGGATCGCCGCGGAAATCCATGGACATCTTGTCCACTTCATCCAGGAGAAATAACGGGTTGCGCGTGCCCACCTTGGACAGGTTCTGCACGATCTTGCCGGGCATCGAGCCGATGTAGGTACGGCGGTGACCGCGTATCTCGGCCTCGTCGCGCATGCCGCCCAGAGACATGCGCACGAATTTGCGGTTCGTCGACCGGGCGATGGACTGACCCAGCGAGGTCTTGCCCACGCCGGGCGGGCCTACCAGGCACAGGATCGGCCCCTTGAGCTTCTTCACCCGCTTCTGCACCGCCAGGTATTCGAGTATGCGTTCCTTGACCTTTTCCAGGCCGTAGTGGTCGGCCTCCAGGATCTTCTCCGCCTTGGACAGGTCCAGGCTGACCTTGGTACGCTTTTTCCACGGCACGCTGACCAGCCAATCGATGTAATTGCGTACCACCGTGGCCTCGGCCGACATGGGCGACATCATCTTGAGCTTGTTCAGCTCGGCATCGGCCTTTTCCCTGGCCTCCTTGGTCATGCCGGACTGCTCGATCTTCTGTGCCAGCTCCTCGATCTCGTTGGGCACATCCTCCAACTCGCCGAGCTCCTTCTGAATGGCCTTCATTTGCTCATTCAAATAGTACTCGCGCTGGCTTTTCTCCATCTGCTTCTTGACGCGGCCACGGATGCGCTTTTCCACGTTGAGGATGTCGATCTCCGACTCCATGATCTCCATAAGCCGTTCGAGGCGCTCACGCACGCTGATGAGCTCAAGGACACCCTGCTTTTCACTGATCTTGAGCGACAGGTGCGCGGCGATGGTGTCAGCGAGCCGCCCGGCATTCTCAATACCGGACAGTGTGGAAAGAATTTCCGGAGGCACCTTGTTGTTGAGCTTGACATACTGGTCGAACTGGTTGAGCACCGAACGCATCAGGATTTCACCCTCGCGGTCACGGGGCGTATCCTGTTCCAGCAGGATCAATTCGGCCGAGAAGTTATCATCGGTGTCGATAAATTGATGCACACGCGCGCGATCGGTACCCTCCACCAGTACCTTAACGGTGCCGTCGGGCAATTTCAGCAGCTGTAAAATATTCGACAGCGTCCCGATGTGGTAGATGTCATCCACTCCAGGATCATCCACCGCGGCGCTCTTCTGCGCCACAAGCAGCAATTGTTTTTCCGCCTGCATCGCAGCCTCCAGAGCCTTGATGGACTTCTGGCGGCCGACGAACAGCGGGATCACCATATGGGGATAAACCACCACATCCCGCAGCGGCAGCACGGGACGAATGAGTTTATCTTCGGTCAGATCGATTACCTTTTCGGGATGGGCCATAGAAATACATCCTCTTGTGATCGATTAATCACATCCTGCATTAAAACAACACCCCCGCAGGGGCGCACCCCATGTCACGAGAAATAAACGCGCTATGCTGTTCCGATCAGCGGCTTACTCTTTGCGGGCAAGCAGCGGTTGATCACGTCCTTCGTACAGCAACAACGGTTCGGACTCACCATTGATGACGCTTTCATCGACCACGACCTTGGTGACGGACTCCATCGAAGGCAGGTTGTACATGGTGTCCAACAGCATCTGCTCCAAGATCGATCGCAGCCCGCGGGCGCCAGTCTTTCGTTCCATCGCCTTCCTGGCGATCGCCCTGAGGGCGTCTTCACGGAACTCCAACTCGCAGCCTTCCATTTCGAACAGCTTCATGTACTGCTTGGTCAAGGCATTCTTGGGCTCCATCAGGATGCGAATCAACGAGTCTTCGTCCAACTCATCCAATGTCGCCACCACCGGCAGACGCCCCACGAACTCCGGAATCAGACCGTAACCGATCAGGTCCTCGGGCTCGACCGAGTGCAGCATCTCGCTTGCTCCCTTCTTATCGTCCTTTGTCTTCACTTCTGCAGCGAAGCCGATGCCGCCCTTCTCGGAACGGTTGCGGATGATCTTGTCCAGCCCGGCGAACGCACCGCCGCAGATGAACAGGATCTTTGACGTATCCACTTGGAGAAACTCCTGCTGCGGGTGCTTGCGCCCGCCCTGGGGCGGCACCGAGGCGATGGTGCCCTCGATAAGCTTGAGTAACGCCTGCTGGACTCCTTCGCCCGAAACATCGCGGGTAATCGAAGGGTTGTCCGACTTGCGGGAAATCTTGTCGATCTCATCAATATAGACGATACCCGTCTGGGCCTTCTCCACGTCGTAATCGCACTTTTGCAGCAACTTCTGAATAATGTTCTCCACGTCCTCACCGACGTAGCCCGCCTCGGTCAGAGTGGTAGCATCGGCAATGGTAAACGGCACATTCAACAGTCGCGCCAGTGTCTCTGCCAGCAGCGTCTTGCCGCAGCCGGTGGGTCCGACCAGCAGGATATTGCTCTTGGCCAGTTCCACATCGTCCTTTTTCGGAGCGTGCTCGAGGCGCTTATAGTGGTTGTACACGGCCACGGACAGTACCTTCTTGGCCTTGACCTGACCGATCACGTATTCATCCAGGATCTTTCTGATTTCGTGCGGCGTGGGAAGCTTGCTGCCCTTGACCGGGGAGGCCTTTTCCTGCATCTCCTCACGAATGATGTCATTACACAACTCGACGCATTCATCGCAGACGAATACCGACGGCCCGGCAATCAGCTTGCGTACTTCGTGCTGGCTCTTGCCGCAAAACGAGCAGTACAAGAGCTTTTCACCACCGTCACCCTTACCGTGCTTGTCATCGCTCATGGCTGACCCCGAACTTTGTGTCTGTTGACCGTGCTTCTCCCAACCGCATTACTAATATATGTCCCTGAAATCCATATTCAACGTCATCCATCACTGCGCCCCTTCATAATCCAGGTTTGCCACCTGTTTTGGACAGCTTATGGGGCATTTCATTCAAAAACCGTGCCTCAATTACTGACGCCTCTCCAGCACTGCATCGATGAGGCTGTAATCCCTGGCCTCTTCCGCCGTCATGAAGTAATCGCGGTCGGTATCGTGACGGATCTTATCCAGGTCCTTTCCAGTATGTTTGACCAGGATTTCATTCAGCTTATCCCGCACCCGCAGGATTTCCCGGGCGTGGATGTCGATATCCGTCGCTTGTCCCTGAAAACCGCCCAGGGGCTGATGAATCATGATGCGGGAATTGGGCAGCGATTGCCGTTTACCCGCCGCGCCGGCCGCCAGAAGTAAGGCGCCCATACTGGCTGCCTGTCCTATACACATAGTACTGACGTCCGGCTTGATAAATTGCATGGTGTCGTAAATCGATAATCCGGAGCTGACCGAACCACCAGGCGAGTTGATATAGAGGTATATATCCTTATCCGGGTTCTCCGATTCCAGAAACAGCAGCTGCGCCACCACCAGGTTGGCCACATAATCCTCAATGGGACCGACGATGAAGATGACGCGCTCCTTGAGCAGCCGCGAATAGATGTCATAAGCGCGTTCCCCCCGGGCGGACTGTTCGATGACAACCGGCACCAGATTCAACGCCTGGACGTCCGGTGCGCGCCCCTCTCTAATATGCTTATCGGTCATAGCGGCTCTATCCTTTAACACATTGTTAACTATAAAGTATTGATTTCAGAGGCACATGTCCGCCGCTAGCGGTGTTTACCCGGTCTGGCGGCTTACCATCAGTTCATCGTAACCTATCGGTCGTTCATGAATCTTTGCGCGCTCCAGTAACCAGTCAAGCGCCTGCTGTTCCAGCACCGCGGTCTCCAACTGCCGCAATCGACGGCGGTCAGCATAATACCATTCCACCACCTTGGCGGGCTCGTCATAGGACGCGGCAACGGACTCCACCTTGGCACGCAACACGTCCGGCTTCACCTGTAGGCTCTGCTGCCTGATGACTTCGGCGATCAAAATCCCGATGGTCACCCGCGCCTTGGCCTCTGACTCCATTTGTGTCTTGCTTGGAGACTCTGCCGCGTGCTCCGCAGCGCCGCGCCCGGCCTCGCCGGCCATGCGCTTTATCTCCTCTTCCACCAGGGACTGCGGCAACTCAACGGTGTTGATTTGCCGCAGCTGCTCTAGCAGCTTGCCTCGCGTCACCTCGACGGCCGCCTCTTCGGCCTCCCGCTGCATCCCCTGCAGGACCTCTTTACGCATGGCCTCCACGCCACCCTCTTCGATGCCGAATCGGCGGGCGAAATCGTCATCCACCGGCGGGAGCTTGGGTTCCGAGACCTTGACCACCCTGACATGGAACGACACCGGCTTGCCCGCCATTTGCGGATCGCGATAGTTGGCCGGGAAGGTCAACTCGATGGTCTTCTCATCCCCGGCGCTCAAACCGATCAGGGCCTCTTCAAACCCCTCCATGACACTTTTGGAGCCGATCACCACC
>Ga0316583_10000340_pt1 | contig 13296 bp, 10 predicted proteins | sample J_170502JBrBrA_D_FD_204513 | JGI IMG/M metagenome (GOLD analysis project Ga0316583, IMG submission 204513) | Rhizosphere microbial communities from salt marsh grasses in Alabama, United States - J_170502JBrBrA | ecosystem: Host-associated > Plants > Roots > Rhizosphere | place: USA: Alabama... | reverse complement strand
CCGTAAAAACGGAATACGTAGTACCAGCCGTGCTCGGCGGGACTCATATAAGCTGGGAGTTTGCTGCTCATCCGAACGAGACCTTCCCGGCACCGGCGATGAAGCTGTAGATCGCAAACAGACCCAACGTCAGCCCCGTCAGGATGGTGCCAAGCGCGGCGGCCAAGCCCCAGTTCAGCGATTGCTGAACGTTATAGGCGATGCGATTACTGATGAACTGGCCGGTCTGGCCACCAACCAGTTCGGGCGTGATGTAGTAGCCGATCGACAGGATGAAGACGAGCAAGGCGCCGGCGCCGATGCCCGGCAACGTGAGCGGTGCGAACACGCGCCAGAAGGCGCGCCACGGATGCGAGCCCAGCGACACGGCCGCCCGCATGTAGAAGTCCGGAATGCCGCGCATCACGCTGTAGAGCGGCAATACCATGAACGGCAGCAGCACCTGCGTCATCACGATGACCGTACCAAGACCGTTGTTGATGAGCTGTGGCCGATGGGCGTCGGAGATAAGACCCGAACTCACCAACGCGGAATTGACCACGCCGTGCGACTGCAGGAGCACGATCCAGGCGGTGATGCGCACGAGCAGCGACGTCCAGAACGGCAGCAGCACGGCGATCATCATCAGGTTCGCCTTGCTCTCGGGCATGCGCGAGATCCAGTAGGCGAGCGGATAGCCGAGCACCAGGGTCAGCACGGTAACGAGCAAGCTCATCCATATGGTGCGGATGAAGAGCGGAATATAGACCCGCGCATAAGGCGGGACACGCTGGATGCTGCCATCGTCTGCGTACTTCAAGTCGACCGCGGCGAGGTAGAAATCTGCCGTGAAGTAAGAACTCTCGCGCTTGAGCAGCCGCCAGATCGGCATCTTGCCCCAGGCGGGATCGATCTTTTCCAGCGTCGCTTTCCATGACGCCGGCGGCGCCATGCGCGCGGTGCGGAAGGTCGACTTGTTGATGAGACCGAACGAGCCGGGCGATTCCTCATTGAGCCGCTTGCCGATGCGGCCGAACGTATGAGTCTTGAAGGCTGCCTTCAAATCCGCCGCGACGGCGGCATAGGCGGCCTCCGGCGGCAACTCCTTGGCGTCCCAATGCGACAGGGCCGCGACCGTTTTCGGCATGTAGGACGGTATCGTCAGGTTCGACACGCTCAGCCAGAACATGCTGGCGAGCGGAAGCAGGAACATGACGGCAATAAAGAGGAGCAGCGGCGTGGTCAGAAGGAAAGCGCCCCGGCGCTTTTTCGCTTCCGCCCGTCGCAGACTGGCTTTCAGGGTGGAGGAGCCGATTTCCATCGGCTCCCCCGTGGCTGAAACGACAGCGCTCACCACACGATTCCTAGCTGGCGAGCCAAGCTTGGAAGCGCTGGTTGAGCTGCGGCCCGTAGTTGGACCAGAAAGCCGCGTTCTTCGGAATAGCGACCTTCAGATGCGCCGGCGACGTCGGCATGTAGTCCATCATGTGGATGTTCTTGTTCTTGTAGTAGGTCAGGTTCGCCATCTGCTTGAAGGACGACTTGCGCGCCGGCGAATAGGCGATGTAGCGCGCCTGGTTGACCAGGCTCTCGGTGTTGGTCGAGAACTTCAGGAAGTCCATCGCCAGCTTCAGACGGTCCTTTGGCAACCCAGCCGGGATGCACCAGCCGTCCCATTCATAGAGGCCGCCGTCCCAGATGAAGTCTAAGGGCTGGTTGTCCGCGGCGATCGCGTTGAAGATACGGCCGTTATAGGCCGACGCGATAACCGCGTCCTTCTGCGCCAGCATCTGCGGCGGCTGGGCGCCTTGGCTCCACCAGATGGCGTGCGGCTTAAGCGTGTCGAGCTTCTTGAAGGCGCGGTCGACGCCCGCCTTCGTCTTCAGCACGTCGTAGATCTTGTCCCGCGGCACGCCGTCGGCATAGAGACCCCATTCGAGATTGCCGGCCGGGATCTTCTGCAGCGCCCGCTTGCCCGGGAACTTCGCAACGTCGAAGACGTCCTTGATCGACTGCGGCGCCCCGTTCGGGAAGGCCTGTTTGTTGTAGCCAAACATGGTGTTGTACGAGATCTCGGAGACGAAGCCGCCCTTCTTACCATCGCCGCTCAGCGAGCCCTCGATGAAATCCTTGGTGGCAGGCGTCCCATCGGGCGCCGGAGCGAGATCCTTGTCGAACACGATCTCTTGCAGCAGGCCTTGGTCGTAAAGCCGGGCCGCCGGCGCCTGCAGAATATCGACGATATCCCAGGTGATGTTGCCGCTCTGCTCCTGCGCCGTGATCAGCGCCGGACCATTGCCTGCCTTTTCAATGTTGTTGAACTTGATGCCGGTCTTCTTGGTGTACGGCTCCTGATAGCCCTTGATCTGGCTCATCTGGTAGGCGCCGCCCCATGACACCAGATTGATCGTCGCATCGGCGGCCATGGCAGCGCGGCTATCGAGCAGCGTGCTGATCGATGACAGCGACACGAGACCGAATGTCGTCGCCCCCAAGCTCATCATATCGCGCCTGGTTAGCGGGAAGTGATCGTTATGAGATTTCTTTGTCATGGTACTCCTCTCTTTCCCTTATCCTTGATGCAATTGGCAGCATCCGGGCAGTGACTCTGACTTAATCGGATGCAGATCCATGGAGCCCTCGATCGAGCCGCATCCTCCAGCACGCGGCAACATTCGGGGTCAGGTGCGTCAGATCGGCGCAAAACGCGCATCTTCTAAGTATTCATTCATCTCGCACCCTACGGCGTGCCCCATTGGTCCCGGATGCATTTCACACTTTATGGCCCATTCATTCAAGGCCAGTAATTAAGCAGCGGCCAACTATCTCATTTTAAGGCGTAAATCCGACATATTAGCGCGAAAATGCGACTCTGCCTGCAACAGATGCAGCGAAACCATCGCGACGAGAGCACAACCAATGAGGTAAAGATACGCTGGCGTCGTGATCGAACGCTGGGACCGCAAGCCTCGTCGGCTTATGTTGCACCGCCGTTCTCCATTCGTGCATGAGCGCACGCGATCTATGATGATTTGTGGCCCGAAATTTGCGTTTAGAAATTTGCGATTGTGTGAAATGCTTGAGCAAGGTTGACTATAGCAACCTCGATTTGAAATCTTGCGGGCCGACGCGTCCGATGGAGGCACCATTGGAGTTGTTTTGCCTTGCACTCAACGATAAGAATAAGAAATTGCAGGGGAAAATAAGACAAAAACGGTAGGGGAAATTAGTGATGGCCGAAGTACGGGGTGCAGAGGTCCGTTTCGAGAAGGTTCAAAAGAGTTACGACGGCGAGACGGTCGTCGTCAAAGAGCTCAATCTCGACATCCAGCGCGGGGAATTCCTGACGATGCTGGGGCCATCCGGCTCCGGAAAGACAACGTGCCTGATGATGCTGGCCGGATTCGAGACGGTCACGTCGGGGGAAATCTACCTGAACGGCAAACCGATCAACGACGTGCCGCCTCACAAGCGCGGCGCCGGCATGGTCTTTCAGAACTACGCGCTATTTCCGCACATGACGGTCGCGGAGAACCTGGCGTTTCCGCTGCAGGTGCGCGGGATCGACAAGGATACGCAGCAGAAGAAGATCCAGCGGGCGCTGGAAATGGTGGAGCTGCCCCAGTTCGGAAACCGGCGCCCGGGACAGCTCTCGGGCGGACAGCAGCAGCGCGTCGCCGTCGCCCGGGCATTGGTGTTCGAACCCGAGATCGTCCTGATGGATGAGCCGCTGGGCGCGCTCGACAAGCAGTTGCGCGAGCAGATGCAGTACGAGATCAAACACATTCACGAGAACCTCGGCGTCACCGCGATCTACGTCACGCATGACCAGACCGAGGCGCTCACGATGTCGGATCGCGTGGCCGTGTTCAACGAAGGCATCGTGCAGCAGCTGTCGACGCCCGACGAGCTTTACGAAGCCCCGCGCAACTCGTTCGTTGCGCAGTTCATCGGTGAGAACAACAAACTGACGGGCAAGGTCGAAGCGATAAATGGTACGGTGTGCGACGTCCGCCTGGCGGACGGGACGCAGCTGAAGGCCGAGAAGGTCAACGTCGGCGGCGTCGGCGATTCCACCACGCTGTCGCTGCGGCCCGAGCGTGTCGAGTTCGACAACCCCGAGAGCCTGGACAATGTTGTGACGGGGCGCATCGAAGAAATGATCTACCTCGGCGACCACATACGCATTCGCATGTCGGTCGCGGGCAATTCGGAGTTCATTGCCAAGGTGCGCAACCGCGGCCAGAAACGGCAGATGAGCGAAGGTCAGATGATCAAGATCGGCTGGGCGGCCAGCGATTGTAAGGCGCTGGATCCGGTCGCCTGACCGGCAGGCTGCACGACGACCCACCCAGGCGCGGCCGCCTCGCCAAACTGATCGAGCCGCCCGGTGTTAGGCTGCGCGTCTTCCCAAGCCAGTGGTTGCCAGGGGGTCCGCTACCAGGGCTCCATGAGGGATAAATCGTCAGCTTTTCCAAGATGTTAGCCAGACACGCTCCGGAACGCTGGCGGTGCTGCACATATAATGAAGGTGCTGCACATTATTATCGTGGCGTTCCATTAGTGCGGAGCTCGCGTGCGGCGGCGGCAAACTCCTCGCGCAGCGCGGCGACGATATCCGCCACGCTTGCCACCGACCCGATCGCGCCGACGCCCTGCCCGGCACCCCAGATGTCCCGCCAGGCCTTGGTGCGGCCCGAGCCGAAATTCGCCTGGTCGTTGGTGACATCCGGCAACGCGTCCGGATTGAGGCCGGCGGCGCGGATGCTCGGCTTCAGGTAGTTGCCGGGGATGCCGGTGAAATACGGCGTGTAGAGGACGTCGCCCGCCCCACTCTCGACGATCATCGTCTTGTAGGCCGGCGGCGCATTGGCCTCGTCGCTGGCGATGAAACGCGTACCGATATAGGCGAGGTCCGCCCCCATCGCCCGCGCCGCGGCAACGTCGCCGCCGTGCGTGATGGCGCCGGCGAGCACCAACGGGCCATCGTAGCGCCGGCGCATTTCGCCGACGAAGGCGAACGGACTAAGCCGGCCGGCGTGGCCACCCGCGCCTGTGCACACCAGGACCAGCCCGTCGGCGCCGGCTTCGAGCGCCTTCTCGGCGTGGCGCATCGTCGTCACATCATGAAGCACAAGCCCGCCATAGCTATGGACGCGTTCTACCACGCGATCCGGCGCCCGCAGCGAGGTGATGACGATCGGCACCTGGTGGGCGACGATCGTTTCCATATCGTCATCGAGGCGATCGTTGGAGCTGTGCAAGATCAGATTGACGGCAAAGGGCGCGATCGGCCGCGCCGGATCGCGCGCCTTGGCTTCGGCGAGAGCGGTCTCGATGCGCGTCAGCCAGCCATCGAGCGCTTCGGGAGCGCGTGCGTTCAAGGCCGGAAAAGAGCCGATCACGCCGGACACACATTGCGCGACGACCATCTCCGGCGTGGAGATGATGAACATCGGCGAGCAGAGAACCGGCAGGACAAGATCGCGCGCGAGAAGCGAAGGCAGGCTCCGTCGCGCGCCATGCATATCAGCGCTCATAGGGCTTCGCCCTCCATCTGCCCAACCGCATAGCACATTGTCGGCATCTCAGCGCCCTTTGAATACCGGTTGCCGCTTGCCCAGGAAGGCCGCGCGAGCCTCCTTATGATCGTCACTGACGAAGAGCCGCATCTGGGTCTCCATCTCCTGCGCCAGCACCGCGTCGAGGCCCGCGGCAAGGGCTTTCTTGGTGGCGGCGATCGTCAGCGGCGCCAGTGACGACGCTTTGAGGGCCGTGCGGTGTGCGGCCTCGAGCAAATCCTCCTTCTCGACAATGTCGTCGACCATGCCGAGCCGCTGCGCCGTTTCAACATCAATCACACGGGCATCCATGATGAGTTGGCGCGTCAACGCCGGACTGGTCCGTTGCGGCAGCGTCCACAACAGTCCCATGTCCGGGAAAAGACCAACGCGCGCAAACGACGTGGAAAAGCGAGCACTCCGGTCGGCAATGACATAATCAGCGGTCATCGCCAGGCTCAGACCGGCACCGAAAGCGGGCCCCGACACCGCCGCCACCACTGGCTTGCGGCCGGCAATGAGCAGACGGATGGCCTCGTGCAGGATCGTCAAGCGGCGCCGCCATTCTCTTTCGCCGCCTTGACCGAACAACATGATGTCGCCGCCGGAACAGAAGATGCCATTGGCGCCGGTCAGAATAATGGCTTTGACCGCCGCGTCGCCCTCATCCTGCCGCAGCGTTACGAGCAAGCGCTCGCGCAGTTCCATGGATAGCGCATTGCGCTTCTCGGGAACGTCGAGCGTCAGCGTGACGACACCATCACGTATGTTGCGATGCAGCGGCGGGCTCATCGGCACCAGACCATTGCGCCAGTCAGAATTTCAGACTTTTCAAATTGCCGCATCGTGGCGAGATTTCCTTTGACGCCGCTTCACTGTTGTCTTCACAGCACCTGCAAAGCGTGTTATCAGCTTTCTTTATCACGAAAGCCATTCTGGCATGAGAAATAACGCCGATCAAGCGACGGGCGCCAAGTTCGTCGGCGCCGTCGAAAACGCCGTCACCGTGCTGCGCTATCTGGCGCACGCTGCGGCACCTGCTGGCGTCGCGTCGATCGCGCGCGAGACCAGCCTCAACGTCAGCACGACGTTCAACATTCTGAGGACGCTGGCCAAGGAAGGTTTGGTCGCCTTCGAAACGACGAGCAAGACCTACAGCATCGCCCTCGGCATGCTCGAATTCTCGGCGCCGCTGCTGGGCACCAACCAGGTCAATCTTATCCATCCCGAGGTCGAACGGCTCTCCACCGAGCACAATTCGCTGATCGGCCTTTGGAAGATCGCGCCCAATGACCGGATCGTACTGGTCGACCGCGTCGCCGGCATCAATGTAATCAGGGTCGACATGCCCATCGGCACGCGCCTGCCAGCCTTCATTGGCGCCGTCGGCCGCTGCATCGCCGCCACGCGCAAGCTTTCCGCCAAGGACCTCGAAACGCGCTTCCGCCGGCTGCGCTGGCAGGCGCCGCCACGCTTCGAGGACTATGCCGCCGACGTCGCGGCGGCCGAAAAACGCGGTTACGCGTTCGACTATGGGCAGCTCTTCAAGGGGGTGGATACCGTCGCCGCGGTGATCCGGGATCACGCCGGCGAGGCGCGCTTCGGCATCAGCGGCATCGTCATTGCCGGACAGGTTCCGCGGGCCGCGCTTGCCGCGCTCGGGCGGGACATCCGCAAGACAGCCGACCATATCGCGGCCAATCTCTACGGCCGCGCCCTCGAAAATATTCGTCAGAAAGAAACGAGGCCAACGGCGCGCCAAGCGAAAGGGTGCGCCATCAAGGCCTGACCGGAGGAACGCAATGCCGGAGAATACCAGTGAAGATCGTTGGCGCAGCGGGATCGAAGCGCTGCTGTCGCCTCGGTCGGTCGCTGTCGTCGGCGCCTCCACGGATCCAAACCGTATCGGCGGCCGGCCGATGGACTACTACAATCGCGCCGGCTTTACGGGCGCGCTCTATCCGGTCAACCCGACGCGCAAGGAAGTGCAGGGTCACACAGCGTATCCCGACATCGCTTCCCTTCCCGGCCCGGTCGACTTCGCGCTGCTCGCCATCCCTGCCCCCGGCATTGCCGAAGCCATCGACGCCTGCGCTCAAAAGGATGTCAAAGCGGCGTTGATCTTTTCCGCCGGCTTCGCTGAAGTCGGCGCGGAAGGCGCCACGCTGCAGGCCGATATCGTGGCGCGCGCGCGCCGCGCTGGCATTCGCATTCTCGGGCCTAATTGCCTGGGGATGTTCAATGCGGAGATCGGCCACTGCCCGACCTTCTCGTCGGCGCTGCAGGAGGGACCGCCGGAAAAGGGCCGCATCGCCATGGTCACCCAGTCCGGCGCTTACGGCACGCATCTGCTCAACATGGCGCGCGCGCGGCGCATGAAGGTCGGCACCTGGATTTCCACCGGCAACGAGGCCGACATCACGCTCGCTGAATGTCTCGAATACCTTGTCGACTCCGACGAGGTCGACACCATCGCCTGCTACATGGAGGCGGTGAATGACCGCGACCGTTTCTTTCGTGCGCTGGAAAAGGCGCGGGCAAACCGCAAGCTGGTAACGATCATCAAGGTCGGCACCTCGGCGGCCGGCGCGGAGGCCGCGCAGTCGCACACCGCGTCGCTCGCCGGCTCCGACGAGAGCGTCGAGGCCGTGCTGCGGCATTTCGGTATTCCGCGGGCGCGCACCACGGAGGAAATGCTCGACATTGTCTATGCCGCGAGCCTGGCGCCGCCGCCGAAAGGGCGCAAGCTTGGCATTCTCACGATTTCGGGCGGCGCGGGCGTCCTCATGGCGGACGCCGCGGAAACCGCCGGCCTCACGACACCGCCCATGCCGGAGGCCGCGCAGCAAAAACTTCTCGCGCGTAATCCGCTGTCGTCGCCGCGCAACCCGATCGACGTCACCGCCCACGCGCTCAACGATTTTCCGCTCGTCTCTGAGAACCTGCAATCGATGTCTGTCGACGGCGGCTACGATATGTTGATTTCGTTCTTCACGTCGTGGACCGCTTCCCCCGTGCTGGGGCCCAAGGTGCAGAAGGCAGTCCTCGACGGGCTCACCGGTCAGCCGAAGAAACCGGTAGTTGTCGTCTGCCAGGGCAGCGACGCCGTGATGGCCTCTTACGAGGCGCACGATATTCTGACCTTCGAGGACCCCTCGCGGGCGATCCGTGCGCTCGGCCATTTGGCCGATTTCGCCGAGGCCGCCAATGCCCCGGCCGGCAATCCGCGCGATCTTCCGGCTATCCCCGCCGATGTCACCTTGCCCGCCGAACACGTCGATGAGCGGCAAGCGAAGCAGATCCTGGCCGCCGCCGGCATCAACGCGCTGCCGGAAGAATTCGCCGCTACGCCGGAGGCCGCCGCCGACGCCGCCGCACGCATCGGCTTTCCGGTGGCGCTGAAGATCGTCTCGCCCGACATCACCCACAAGACGGAAGTCGGCGGCGTCGCGCTCGGCCTCGCCGACGCCGATGCCGTGCGCGTCGAGGCCGCCGCCATGCTGGCGCGGATGCGCGACAAGGCGTCCGGCGCCCGCATCGAGGGCCTGCTAGTGACCGCGATGGCCACCGACGGCGTCGAGCTTGTCGTCGGCGTGCGCAACGATCCGGTCATGGGCCCGATGGTCATGGTCGGACTCGGCGGCATCTTCGTCGAGATCTTCAAGGACGTCGTGCTCGACATCGCGCCGGTCACGCCAGCCGAAGCCCGCCGCATGATCGAACGCCTGAAAGCCGCAGCCCTTCTGCACGGCGCACGCGGCCGGCGCGCGGTCGATATCGACGCGATCGCCGACGCGGTCAGCCGGCTGTCGGTGCTGGCGGCGCGCCAGCCCGACGCCTTCGACAGCATCGAGGTCAATCCGTTGCTCGCCCGCGCGCAGGGCGCGGTCGCGCTCGACGCCCTCATCGTTCCCACCCAGCTGACCGCGCCGGCAAAAGAGAGCGCGGCGTGAGCGATCGGCGGCAACGCCACGCAGGAAACCCCAAGGACTCGAAACGGAACCGAAACAATGACGACAGGCCAGGCCATCGATCAGGAGACACTCGACCAGCTTCGCGCCACGGTCGACCGCTTCGTTGCGGAGCGGCTCATTCCGAACGAGAAGCGCGTCGAGGAGGAAGACCGCATTCCCGAGGAAATCATCGCCGAGATGCGGGAAATCGGCTTCTTTGGGCTGACGATTCCGGTCGAATACGGCGGCCTCGGTCTCAACTCGACACAGGAATGCGACATTGTCATACGTCTCGGTCGCGCCGCCCTCGCCTTCCGCTCGGTGTTCGGCACCAATGTCGGTATCGGCGCGCAGGGCCTCATCATGGAAGGCACGCCCGAGCAGAAGGAACACTACCTGCCGCGCATGGCGGCCGGCGAGATCATCGCGTCGTTCGCGTTGACCGAACCCGAAGCCGGCTCCGACTCCGCCAGCCTGCGCACGCGCGCCGTGCGCGACGGCGACGACTACGTCATCACCGGTTCGAAGCGCTTCATCACCAATGCCGAACGCGCGGGCCTGTTCACCGTGATGACGCGCACTGACCCCGACAAGCCGGGCGCTGACGGCATCTCGGCCTTCCTGGTGCCGGGCGAAAGCCCGGGCCTCACGGTCGGCAAGAAGGATCGCAAGATGGGCCAGCGCGGCACCACGACCTCGGACGTCATCTTCGACGGCGTGCGGGTGCCGGCGAGTGCCATCGTCGGCGGCGTTCCCGGCCGCGGCTTCAGGCTGGCGATGAAGGTGCTGGACCGCGGGCGCATCCATCTCGCCGCGCTCGCCGTCGGCGCTAGCGACCGGCTGATCGACGAGATGGTCGGCTACGCCAAAGAGCGCCGCCAGTTCGGCAAGGCGATCGCCGAGTTCCAACTCATCCAGGCAATGATCGCCGACAGCCACACCGAACGCGCGGCGGCGCGCGCGCTGGTCGAGAAGGCGGCGGCCGCCTACGACGCCAGCGGCGCGGCGCCGCTCGATGCCGCCGCGGCCAAATATTTCGCAAGCGAAGCGGTCGGCCGCATCGCCGACCGCGCCGTGCAGGTGCACGGCGGCGCGGGTTACATGGCCGAGTACGCGGTGGAGCGCATTTATCGCGATGTACGACTGCTGCGCATCTACGAAGGCACCAGCCAAATCCAGCAGATCATCATCGCGCGACACCTGCTCAGGAATTGACAGATCGGCCACATCGCAACGCAGTGCGCACACGGAGAGAAAAGGAAAAGAAGATGAGTCTTGGTACCATGCTCGAAGGCAAAGTCGTCGTCGTCACCGGTTCGGGCGGCGGCATCGGGCGGGACATTGCGTTGGCCATGGCGCGCGAAGGCGCGCGGGTCATCGTCAACGACATCGGCGCCAACCTCAAGGGCGAAGGCGCCGACGAGGGGCCGGCCGCCTCTGTGGTCGCGGAGATCAAGGCCTTTGGCGGTGAGGCGGTCGCCAACCGCGACAGCGTGGCCGAGCCGGCCGCCGCCCAGCGCATCGTCGAAGCCGCGCTCGATGCCTTCGGGCGCATCGATGCGGTGGTCAACAATGCTGGCATCTTACGCGACGCCTACTTCCACAAGATGAGCCAGGCGGACTGGGACGCGGTCCTCAAGGTGCATCTCTACGGCGCCTACCAGGTCAGCCGCGCGGCTGCCGAGCATTTCAAGGCGCAAGGCTCCGGTGCCTTCATCCATATGACCTCGACCTCCGGCCTGATCGGTAATCTGGCGCAGGCCAATTACTCGGCCGCCAAGCTCGGTATCGTCGCGCTGTCCAAGTCGATCGCGCTCGACATGCAGCGGTTCGGCGCGCGCTCGAATTGCATCGCGCCCTTTGCCTGGAGCCGCATGATCTCGTCGATCAAGGTGGACAACCCCGAGCAGGAAGCGCGCGTGGCCAAGCTCAAGGAGATGAAGGCGGAAAAGGTCGCTCCGCTCGCCGTCTATCTGGCAAGCGATGCCGCCAGCACGGTCAACGGCCAGATCTTCTCGGTGCGCAACAACGAGATCTTCCTCATCAGCCAGCCGCGGCCCGTCCGCTCGGTCCATCGCGGCGAAGGCTGGACCGCGCAGACCATCGCGACACACGCCATACCCGCGCTGTCGGCGAGCTTCTACGATCTCGACGTTTCGGCCGACGTCTTCTCGTGGGATCCCGTGTGACGGCCGGCCGGCACCGAACCTGCTCCAAACAGCTATCAACGACCTCAGGAAACAGACATGGCCAAGCGCAAAGACCGCATCACCTCCGACATCGGCTGGAGCACCAAGGATAGGATCGTCGTGCGCGGTCTCGACCTGCCCAACGAAATCCTCGGTCACTTCAATCTTGGTGACTACGCCTATTTCCTGTTGAAACGCGAACGCCCGACACCGCAACAGTCCAAGGTCTTCAACGCCATCGTGATCACGCTCGTCGAGCACGGCATCACGCCGTCGGCGATCGCGGCGCGTATGACCTACATGGGCGCGCCCGAGTCACTGCAGGCGGCGGTGGCGGCGGGTCTGTGCGGCCTCGGCACCGTCTTCGTTGGCAGCATGGAAGGCGCGGCGAAGATGCTTTACGCGGCGCTGCCGAAGGAGAGCAAGGACACCAGAGACTTGGCCGAGATCGCGCGCGCGACGGTCGCCGATTATAAGAGCCGCAAGGCGATCGTGCCCGGCCTCGGCCATCCGATCCACAAGCCGGTCGACCCGCGCGCGCCGCGGCTGTTCGAAATCGCCGCCGAAAATGGAATGTCCGGCCGGTACATCGAGCTGATGAAGCTGATCCAGAAGGAAGCCGAGGCGGCATCGGGCAAGGAACTGCCCATCAACGCGACCGGCGCTATCGGCGCGATCTGCTGCGAATTCGGTTTTCCCAGCCAGATCGTGCGCGGCTTCGGCGTCATGGCGCGCGCCATCGGGCTCGTCGGCCACCTTCTCGAGGAGTCGATGAACCCGATCGCCTATGAAATCTGGCAGCGGGTCGAAGAAGAAGTACTGCCGGTCAAATGATTGCCAGGGCCCGTAGCGAGGGCCCCGGCATCGCGTCGCTTATTCGCAGTACCTGCAGGGTGGGAAGTCGCGGCTGTAGACCGGCTGCTTCAGGAATTTCGCCTTGTTGTAGTGCCAGAATTGGCTGACGTTGTGATAGGTCTTGATGACCGTATTCCAGAGCTCGGCCTTCGGATAGCCGAACATCTTCTTCTTCTCGACCTTCTTGATATAGATGTTGTCGACCACGGTGTTGGTATCGTCGAGCGAGACCGGTCCACGCACCGCGTCGAGCTTGATGCTGCGCATCGTCTTGATGAACGGCAGCGCGCCGGGGTACTTGCTGCCGCTCTTCTGGATCGTCGCGTCGATCCACTGCGCGGTGGTGTAATTCGCCTCCGAATAATAGGACGGCACCTTGCCGAACTGGGAGCGATACTTCTTCACGAAGGCTTCGTTTTTCGGCGTATCGATCGCGGCGCTGTACATGAACGCTGAAACGTCGCCGATGACCTCATCGCCCATTCGGGGCAAAATGAACTCGTCATAGCTGGTGCCGCCGGCGATGATCGGCGTCTTGTTGCCGGAGGCGCGCAGCTGCTTGGGAAACTGCAGCGACATCGGCCCCACCATCAGCGTGAAGATGGCGTCGGCATCACTCTTGATCTGGGGAATATAGGGCCCGAAATCCTTGGTCCCCAGCGGCACCCAGATCTTCTGGATCACCTTGCCTCCGCAATCCTCGAAGGTCTGCTGGAATCCACCGAGCGTCTCGTAGCCGAAGGCGTAATCGGCAGCGAC
>Ga0316583_10000337_pt1 | contig 13316 bp, 10 predicted proteins | sample J_170502JBrBrA_D_FD_204513 | JGI IMG/M metagenome (GOLD analysis project Ga0316583, IMG submission 204513) | Rhizosphere microbial communities from salt marsh grasses in Alabama, United States - J_170502JBrBrA | ecosystem: Host-associated > Plants > Roots > Rhizosphere | place: USA: Alabama... | reverse complement strand
CATAAGCGCCACTGACCGGCAAGCGCGCTGAGACGCGCGCTCAGGCGGCCTGCACGGCCTTCTTCGTCACTTCGAACGTCGCGAGCTTGCCGCATTCGAGGCACTTGTAGGTGTGGTGCATGAGCGCCGGCTTGTCGGCGATCGGCTCGGCTTCGGTGATGCACATCGTGCCGCCGCAGGAGCAGGCGACATAGGCATCGGTACGCGTTGGGATTGTGGGGTGCATAGCAAAGCCTAGCAGCCACCGCCGCCATATACCAGCGGCTTCACCGGGAACGCCAAATGAGCGCTCCGCCGCTCCGGTCGTGCGCGCTACTTGGCGGCGCTGAGCATATTCGCGCAGGCCGACGCCACGCCGCGGTTGGGCTCGGCCTCGCCGGGGAAAGTCGCCCAGCCGCCCTTGACGATGAAGCTGTCCTGCTCCCAGGACTTGGTCGCCTTCAGTGCCACCAGCTTGGCCTTGGCCTCGGCGCCGTCGTGAAATCTCTCGACGCAAATCGGCACCAGTGCCGCCACCACCGCGTGATTGGCGCTGTCTTGCGCCATCTGCTGCGCCGTGCTGCCGAGCGTCCAGCCGCTCCAGCCGAAGCCGATCACAATCGCAAGCACGGCGCCGGCAACGGCGCCTTGCGCCAGACGTGCCGGTGAATCGCCTTGCAGGATGTGAGGAAGTTGCATGATGTTTCCTTTCGTCCGACGCAAGGCGCCGGAGCGAGTACAACGGAAACCCGGTCGGGCTCCGGTCGTTCAGTTGGTACGAAGATCTGGCCGCCTTGCGCTGGCGATCCGCTGGTTCGCACAGTGCGCTCTTTCCGCCACAATGTCGATGCGGCGGTCGCGGCCTATTGGCACGGGGCTCGCGCCCTCGCCTTGCCCACCCCGCAAGCGTCATCACATGGCCGTTATTGGCAACAAATCTTCGCTTGGCGTGTTATGATTATCGAGTGAGGATGGAAGGAGAGTACTAGCGTCATGCGTCGCCGCCTCATGGCACCGTTTGTTGCCGCGTTACTGGTGCTGCCGCTGACTGTGGCGCCGGCCGCCGCCGCGCTCGTCATCCACGTCGACAAGAGCGCTCAGCAAATGACCGTCTCGCGCGACGGCCAGTTTCTCTACCAGTGGCCGGTGTCGACCGGGCGCCCAAGCTTGCCCACGCCGAGCGGCACCTTCAGGCCGTTCCGCATGGACATCGACCATTACAGCGAGCAGTACGACAACGCGCCGATGCCGTACTCAATCTTCTTCACGCGCAACGGCGACGCCATCCACGGCACCGACGAGGTGAAATATATCGGCCGTGCCGTGTCGCACGGCTGCGTGCGACTGTCGCGCAAGCATGCCGCCATCCTGTGGAAGCTGGTGAAGCAGGAGAAGATGGCGAACACGCGTGTGGTGCTCACCGGTCGCGTGCCCGGCAGCGCGCCACTGGTGGCTGAGGACCAGCCGGACGCGGAGTCCACCGGCGCGGGTGCGCCGTCTTATCAGCGGCGCTGGAGCAACGGCCGCGTCTATTACCAGGACAACGGCCGCTACTACTACGATGACCAGCCGCCACCCCCGCCGCCGGATTACGTCCCCGAGCGGCGCTATTACCGCGCCGGCGCCAGCGAAGACTCCCGCGACGATCCGCCACCGCCGTTCCCGTTCTTCCTGTTCGGGCGCTGATTTTCTTTGCGCGTGATCTTGTGCGTAAATCGCTTCCCGCTTTTCGGGATCACGCGCAGGTTCAGCTGCTACCCGTGATGCGCGACGCCGAGTGCTTCCTCGCTGCGATCGAGGATGAGCGGTACGACCAGGTCTTCCTCGTCGTCGAGATGGCGGATCAGGCCGCCGAGCAGCCGGGCGCTGACGTCGGCGTAGACGTCGCCGCGCGCGCGCAACGTATCGGCGTCGCCGGCAAGCGCGCGCAGCAATGCGTTGGCGGCGTCAGCGGTCGCCGCCATGTCGGCGTGGATGGCGTAGTGATCGCCTTCCAGCACGTCGAAGCCGCGCGCCAGCCGTTCGTCGGCGGCACGCAAGAGCGGAAAGTAGTGGTGGTCCTCGATCTGGTGGTGGACGTTGAGCTGCTCGAGCATGAACTTCAGCCGCAGCACGAACTGGCCGGGGAATTCCGCCGGCGCCAGTGCTCCAGCACGGAAGCCGCTGGTGATGGTCTCGAGCGCGCCGGAAAGCTCGCGGAACATGGCGTGGCGCGACAGCCAGAAAGGCACCCATTCCCCGAGATTAGGGTGGCCGTCCCATTGCTCGCGCGGATAACGCTCGATCAGGACGCGCAAGTCCTCCGGCCAGCCATCACGGCTGGCAAGCGCGAGGGCGTCCTGGTCGGCGGGTGTCGGACGTTCGATCATACCGGCCTCTATAGCGGCCATCTCCAATTTGACCAACCCGGCGACACGAATCGAGACGCACGCTAAGAAAGCTTCCATGCACACCGTAGTTGCCCGCCTCGCCTGCGACGAGTTGACCGCGCGCGCGCTCGCCGCCGCGCTCGACGAGACGCTCGATCCCGACGACACCGTCTGTGCCGCCTTTGCCGACGATAACGGCCGCTGGCAGATGGCAGTCTATTTCCGCGACGCGCCCGACGAGGCGGCAGTGCGCGCGCTGGTGGGGCTCGCCAGCGGCGAGGCGGCGGCCGCGGCGCTTTCCTTCACACCGCTCGCCGAAACCGACTGGGTGGCGCAGAGCCTCGCCGGCCTTGCCCCTGTGCGCGCCGGCCGCTTCGTGGTGCACGGCAGCCACGACCGCAACGACCGCGCGCGGGTGCCGATGAACGCCTTGGCCATCGAGATCGAAGCCGCGCTCGCCTTCGGCACCGGCCACCATGGCACCACCCGCGGCTGTCTGCTGGCGCTCGAGGCCCTGGCGAAGCGGCATCGGTTCAGGAACGTGCTCGACATCGGCACTGGCTCCGGCGTGCTGGCGATCGCGGCCGCCAAGCGCCTGCACGTCAAGGCCGTCGGCAGCGACATCGACTGGCTCGCGGTGGCCGCGGCCCGCGACAACGCCCGCCTCAATGGTGTCGCGCCTTATGTGACCGCGGTCCACGCGGTAGGTGCGCGCGTGCGCAAGGTGACGCAGCGCGGGCCCTACGACCTGATCTTCGCCAACATCCTGCTCAGTCCCCTCACCCGCCTGGCGGTGCCGATCCGGCGCCTCGCCGCGCCCCACGCCCGCGTTGTGCTCTCCGGCCTCCTGCCGGCGCACGCCAACGCGGCGCTCGCTATCTACCGCGCGCAAAACTTGACGCTCGAACGGTGCATCCTGCTCGAGGGCTGGGTGACGTTGATACTGAAGCGTGGACGCTGAATTAGTCGCTCTTTAGGAGACGCGACACGTCGTTCCAGAGCTGCTGGTTGGGGACCACGTCGGCGTCGTCGTAGATCTTGCGGATACGGCCCTTGGTGTCGACGATTTCGATGGCGTCATTGTGCGAAATGTCGAAGCCAGGCTTCGCCTTCGCGGCGAGCGGATTGGAAACCGTGAGCTGGGGCGTCTGCGCGGGGCCGGTGTCGGCGCTGCTGTCACCATCGGCGATACGCCGGAACGCGACATGGTAGCCGCCGGTAACGACGTGCCGGATCTGCGCCTTGCTGCCGGTCAGGAACTGCCAATGCAGATCCTTCGGGTTCCATCCGTATTGATGCAAGAATTCGCTCATCGCCTTCGGCCCCGCCGCGTCGGGGGCGACATTGAAAGACACGATCTCGACCTTGTTCTGCAGGCCGGTCTGCGCCAGCACCATGAGACGTTCGAAGCCCATCAGATGCGCAGCGATCAGCGGGCAATAAGTGGTGCAATAGGGAAACAGGAAGGTCACCACCTGCACCTTGCCGGCGAAGCGCTTGGATGAAACCTGCTGCCCGAGTTGGTTGGTGAGCATGTAGTGCGGGGCCGGCCCGAGATCGGCCAGCGGCGACGGTCCGGAGCGGGCGTGCTCAACAAACACGCCGGCGACGAACCCCACCAGCAGCAGCGCGGTGGCCGCCGCGCCGTATCGCGTGGCGCGCAGCCAGCCCCGCGCCCGCTTCATCGCCTGCTTAGGGGCCAGAATTGGCGGGGACGGGTCGATATCGCTCATGAAGCCGATCCTTGGCCTTTGTCGCCGGAATGCCACCCCGCGAATCCTGCGGCGCCAGGATGAGGCCGCAAAATTGGCACCCCGCAATTCGTGCAAGGGCTTGCATGGTTTAGAAATTAATAACCAAACATGGTCAATCTATGCAAATGGAGCGGCCCTCCAGCCGCCTTGACCGCATCCGGCCGCGGACCGCGCAAACAGGCCCTAAAAACGTTGTTCCGGCCATGGGCCCCTCACAAATGCTCATCCACGACCTCTACGGTAAGATCGGCGATATAACGCCGGACCGGCAGGCATTGACGCTGCGCCATCTCACCGACCTCTACCTGGTCGGCGCAGCGCAGTTTTCCTCCGACGACGTCGCGCTCATCGACGAGATGTTCGTTCGTTTGCTGGAGTCCATCGATGAGGCCGCCCGCGTGCTGCTCGCGAACCGGCTCGGCCCGGCCGCCAAGGCGCCGCCCAAGGTGCTGCACCGGCTCGCCTGCGACGACGCGATCGACGTCGCCTCGCCCGTGCTCACGCAATCGCAAGCGCTCACCGACGCCACGCTGATCGAATGCTCGGTGACCAAGACTCAGGACCACATGCTTGCCATCTCCCGGCGCAAGACGCTGTCGGAGCCGGTGACCGACGTGCTGGTCAAGCGCGGCGACCGCGACGTGCTGTTGAGCACGGTGCGCAACGCCGGCGCGCGGTTTTCCCGCAATAGCTTCGCCGTGCTCGTCAAGCGCGCCGAGGGCGATGATATCCTCGCCGATTGCGTGGGCCGGCGACCCGACCTGCCGGGGGTATTGTTCGAGATATTGCTCGAAGCCGCCTCAGACGCGGTGCGCGCCGCGTTGCGGGCCGAACGCGGACATGAGCCTGCCGCGATCGAACGCGCCGTGGGCGACGTGGCAGACGCTATCCGCAGCGAGGCGACGACGCAGACGCAAGCCCACGCCGTAGCCCGCGTGCGCGTGCACTCGCTGAACCGGGCCGGCAAGCTGAACTGGGCCAAGCTCGAGGAATTCGCCAAGGCCGGGCGCCGCGAAGAGCTCGCCATCGCCTTGGCGCTGATGGCTCGGGTGCCAGACGAGATCGTCATCGAAATCGCCAACGGTTCGGACGATGACGCGCTGATCGCGCTGGCGAAAGCGATCCGGCTGCCGTGGGAGACGACGCGAATTCTCATCGCGCCTGAATCCGAAGGCCGAACCGATACCGAACGCCTGCTGAAATGCCGGATCGCCTTCGAGGGCCTGCATCAAACGGACGCGCGCGCCGTTCTCGACGCCCGTGCGGCCCACCATCCGGGTACGACGAGGCATTAGAGCGCTTTCCGGCATCGGCTCCCGAGCCGCCTCAAAGAGCTTTAGGATCTGCTCTGGCTAGGCCGAGACACTTCCGACCGCTCGTCTCCGCGCAAACGGGGACCCACGGGTGCAGAGGAATCCCTACGACATTCGCCCCTGGATTCCCGCCCGCGCGGGAATGAGCGGAGAGTGCTTCACTCTCCACGGATCAAACTTTAGAGTACCGTCCCATGTTCGAAGCGCAGTTCCAAACCTTCGAGGACGTAAGTGCACGTGCTGAAAGCCCGGCCCGGGTGGCTGCGTTGCGCCAGGAGTTCGCCCGGCGTGGGCTCGATGGCCTGGTGGTGGCGCGCGCCGACCGGCAGCAGAATGAGTATCTGCCGGCGAGCGAAGAGAGGCTGGCGTGGCTTACCGGCTTCACCGGCTCGGCCGGCGCCGCGGTCGTACTCGCCGAACGCGCGGCGATCTTCGTCGACGGCCGCTACACCGTCCAGGCCGACGCCCAGGTCGACAAAGCCGTCTTCGCCATTGAGCATCTGGTAGAGACCCCGCCGGCGCAGTGGCTGGAAACGAACCTCACCGCCGGCGCCAAAGTCGGCTACGACCCGTGGCTGCACACCACCGAAGGCGCCGACCGCCTGCGCAAGGCCTGCGCCAGTGCCGGCGCCGAATTGGTGGCGGTCGACGACAACCCCATCGACGCGCTGTGGAGCGACCGCCCGGCGCCGCCTTCCGCCCCGGTCAAGCTGCACGACATCAGGTTCGCCGGCGAAAACGCCGCCGACAAGTTGCGCCGCATCCAGACCGACATCGCCAAGGCGCGCGCCGACGTACTGGTGGTATCGGACCCGCAGAACGTCGCCTGGGCCTTCAACATCCGCGGCAGCGATATCGCGCATACGCCGCTGGCGCTGGCCTTCGCCGTGGTGCCGCGCGAGGGCAAACCGGCGCTCTATGTCGATCAAGCCAAGCTTGACGACGTGGGGCGCGCGGCCCTTGCCGATATTGCCGACTTACGCGCATCCGATGACCTGGAACGCGACCTTGCGCAGATGAGCGGCAAGGCGGTGCGGCTCGACCAAGCCACCGCGGCCGACACGCTGACCAGGCTCGTGGCCGAGCACGGCGGCAAGCCGTCGCGCGAGGCCGATCCAATCACGCTCATGAAGGCGGTGAAGAACCACACGGAGATCGTGGGCTCACGTGCCGCGCACAAGCGGGACGGCGCGGCGCTCGCGCGCTTCCTCGCCTGGTTCGCGCGCGAGGCGCCGAGGGGCAAGCTCACCGAGATCGACGCAGTGGCGGCGCTCGAAAGCTTCCGCCGCGAGACAGGCCTCTTGAAGGACGTGTCATTTCCCACCATCGCCGGCGCCGGGCCGAACGGGGCGATCGTGCACTACCGCGTCACGCGCGAGTCGAACCGTACGATCGGCATGAACGAACTGTTCCTGATCGATTCCGGCGCGCAATACGAAGACGGCACCACCGACGTCACCCGCACCATCGCGGTCGGTGCGCCGTCGGACGAGATGCGCGACCGCTTCACGCGCGTGCTCAAGGGCCATATCGCGATCGCCACCGCTGAATTCCCCGAAGGCGTCAGCGGCGCGCAGCTCGATCCGCTGGCGCGCATTTCGTTGTGGCAGGCAGGGCTCGACTTCGACCACGGCACCGGGCACGGCGTCGGCAGCTATCTATCGGTGCATGAGGGGCCAGCGCGCATTTCCAAGCTCGGCCATGTGCCGCTGCGGCGCGGCATGATCCTTTCCAACGAGCCAGGCTTCTACAAGACTGCCGCTTTCGGCATCCGCACCGAAAACCTGGTGCTGGTGATCGCCGCACCCGAACCGGCAGGCGCCGAGAAGCCGCTCAACGCCTTCGAGACGCTGACGCTGGCGCCCATCGACCGCACGCTTATCGACACCCGCATGCTGACGTCGAAAGAGCGGCACTGGCTCGACAGCTATCACACGCGCGTCAAGGAGACGATCGGTCCGGTGGTCGACGACGAAACGCGGACGTGGCTGGAACAGGCGACGCGGCCGCTCTAGCGCTGCGCGTCACCCGCCCACCAGCTTCAGCCACTCGTCTTCGCTGATCACCTCGATGCCGAGTTCCTTGGCCTTGGTCAGCTTGGAGCCGGCGCCGGGACCGGCGACGACGAGATCGGTCTTCTTCGACACCGAGCCGGAAGCGTGGGCGCCGAGACGCTCGGCCTGCGCCTTGGCCTCGTCGCGCGTCAGCTTTTCCAAGGAGCCGGTGAACACCACCGTCTTGCCGGTGATCTTGGAATCCGACTTCGGCTTTTCGACGTCGATGACGGTCACCTGCTTGCTCAGGTTCTCGACAATTTTCTTGTTGTGGCTCTCGCCGAAATAGGCGGCGATGCTGTCGATGACGGTGTCGCCGATCTGATCGATGGCATCCATATCGGCGCGCGCCTCCTCATCGCCGTGAGCGACCTTGAGGCAGGCGTCATGGAACGTCTTCCAGGAGCCGTAGCCGCGCGCCAATTGCAGCGCGGTGGTCTCACCGACGTGCCGCATGCCGAGCGCGTAGATGAAACGCTCGAGCGAGATGCGGCGCCGCTCCCGGATGGCGCCGAACAGGTTGCGCACCGAAACGGCGCCGTAGCCCTCTTCGTCCTGCAGCTTGATCTTGTCGTTGCGGCTTTCGAGCGTGAAGATGTCGGCGGGCTCCTTCACCCAGCCGCGCTCGAAGAACAGCTCCACCTGTTTTTCGCCCAGGCCCTCGATGTCGAAGGCGCGGCGCGAGGCGAACAACTTCAGGTGCTCAATCTTCTGGAACGGGCAGGCGAACTCGCCAGTGCAATAAGAGCGGGCGCCCTCTTCGCCGGTGGCCGTTTGCTCGCGCTCGACCTTGGTATGCAGCGGACACGGGCATTTGGTCGGGAACTTATATTTCTCTTTCCCGCGCGGCTTGCTTGTAACCACGTCAACAATTTGCGGGATGACGTCGCCGGCGCGCTGGATGATGACAGTATCGCCGATGCGCAGGTCGTGGCCGCCGCGGATCGGCTCGCCGTCGCCGCCGATACCCTTGATGTAGTCTTCGTTGTGCAGCGTCACGTTCTGCACGATGACGCCGCCGACACCAACCGGCTCCAGCTTGCCCACGGGCGTCAGCGCGCCGGTACGGCCGACCTGGATCTCGATATCCTTGAGCACGGTGGTGGCGCGCTCGGCCGGGAACTTATGCGCGATCGCCCAACGCGGGCTACGCGAGACGAAGCCGAGTCGCTCCTGCCAATCCAGCCGATCGACCTTATAGACGACGCCGTCGATGTCGTACTTGAGCTCGGCGCGGCGCTCCTCGATATGGCGGTGGAACGCCAGCAGTTCGTCGGCCGAATGGCAGGTCTTGGTGAGCGGGTTGGTGTCGAAGCCGCAATGCTCGAACCACTTTATCATGTGTCCTTGCGTATCGGCCGGCATCTCGCTCATCTCGCCCCAGGCGTAAGCGAAGAAGCCGAGCGGGCGCGAGGCGGTGACGCGCCAGTCCTTCTGCCGCAATGAGCCGGCGGCGGAGTTGCGCGGGTTGGCAAAGATCGTTTCGCCGGTTTCCTTCTGCCGTTCGTTCAGCTTCAGGAAGTCGTCCTTTGTCATGTAGACCTCGCCGCGCACCTCCGCGACAGCCGGAATGTTGCGGCCATGCAGCTTGTGCGGCACCGACTTTAGCGTCTTGATGTTGGCAGTGACGTCCTCTCCCTCGGTGCCGTCGCCGCGGGTCGCCGCCGTGACCAGCTCGCCGTCGACGTAGCGCAGCGACATGGACAGGCCGTCGATCTTGGGCTCGGCGCTGAACGAGATCTTTTCGTCCTCGCCAAGCTTGAGGAAGCGGCGGATGCGGGCGACGAAGTCGCGCACGTCGTCCTCGGCAAACGCGTTGTCGAGCGAGAGCATCGGCACCGTATGGCGCACCTTGGCGAAGCCGCGCGCCGGCGCCGCACCCACGCGCTTCGAGGGAGAATCCGCGCGCACCAGATCGGGGAAGCGCTTTTCGATGGCCGCGTTGCGCTCACGCAACGCGTCGTAGGCAGCGTCGGTCAGCGTCGGCTTGTCTTCCTGGTAATAGCGGCGGTCGGCGACCCCGATCTCGAGCGCGAGCCGCCTCAACTCGGCCTCGGCCTCGGCCTCGGTGAGGTCTTCTGGGGCGATCGTCGCGGGGTCGTGCTTGGCCATGCTGCTCTTCAAAATGTTGGGCGCGGCGGCGCATTGCGCCAAGCGGCAAATTACCCGAATGTCGGCGGCAGAACCAAGGCCGGGAACACGGCCACCCACCAGGAAACGCCGGAAATACCATGCTGATCCAGCAGCGCGGCAAGAACCGCCCCTTCGACCTCGGCCCCTTCCCGCTGGAAACGCTCCTGCGGGATGAAAGCGTGGCCGCGCGGGAGGCGGCGCGGCCCAAGATGACGGCGGCGGTTGAGGCTGCGCCTGAGGGCCCGCTGGCGCGGGCGGCGGCGCATTACCGCGAATTGTTCGCCAAGTTCGCCGACGGCGCGACGGCGCCCAGCGAAGCGCCTGTGCCCGACGACCTCGCCCGCCGCACGGCCGACATCAAGGGGGCGGCCTATTTCCTCGACGCGTCGCAGGTGGGCATTTGCCGAATGCCGGAAAACGGGTGGCTTGCCGGCGGCGATCATCCCACACATGACTTTGCCACCGTCATCGTGGTGGAGCGCCCGCGCCTGCCAGAGCCGGATAATCTGGCGCGCGAATGGATTGGCGCCGCGCGCGCTGAGATTGCCGACATGCGCGCGGCCGAAATCGCGGTCTGCGTCGCCGGCCACATCCGCGCCATGGGCTTTGCCGCCCGCGCGCATATTGCCGGCAATGGCCTGGTCGACATGAAGCGGCTGGCGGTGCTGGCGGGGCTTGGCGTGCGCACGGACGAGGGCCTGCGCAATCCTTATCTCGACGACTTCTCCGTTGCGGTTGTCACCACCGACTACGAACTCGCAACCGATACGCCGCTGCACGAGAGCGCGTTGAACGCCCGCGGGTTCGCCTATTGGCTGGGCCTCAACGGCGCGCAGTCCGGCCGCGAGCGCAACCGGCAAAGAAAACGCAAGACGCACCTGTCGCGCTTTCCCATGGAAACGGTGAAGCGCATCGAACGGCCGACCACGCTCATCCTTGACGACGAGGTGCCGCAGGTGCCGAAGCGCGCCGCGTTCTTCCAGCGCGCATTGCACGGCGATCTGGGCGATAAGGCGAAAGCCGAACGCACGCGCTTCGCGTTCAAGACGCCGCTGTCGTGGAGCCTGTTGCAGGTGATCCGCTCGCTGGTGCCGTTCCAGGGCGGTACGCCCGCGCCGGCCACCGATCGCGCGCGCTACCGCAACCCGAAAGCCAACGCCGACGCCATCAAGTCGCTGTCCTACGCGCTCGGCTCCGACTTGACCGGCATCTGCGAGATCCCACGCTACGCCTGGTTCTCGCACAAGGAGGACGGCAAGAAGATCGAGCCCTATCACCGCACCGCGGTGGTGATGCTGATCGACCAGGGCTTCGACACCATGGAAGGCGCGAGCGGCGACGACTGGATCTCCGGCTCGCAGTCCATGCGCGCCTACCTGCGTGGCGCGGTGATCGCCGGCATCATGGCCGAACTACTGCGCGAGCTGGGCTTCGCCGCGCGCTCGCAGACCAACGCGGATTCCGACGTGCTGCATATTCCGCTCATCCTGTGGGCGGGCCTGGGCGAGCTGTCGCGCATCGGCGAGCTGGTGCTCAACCCGTTCGTCGGCCCGCGCTTCAAATCGGTGGTGCTGACCACGGACATGCCGCTCGAAACCGACCAGCCGATCGATTTCGGCCTGCAGACGTTCTGCTCGAACTGCCTGAAATGCGCGCGCGAATGCCCCTGCGACGCCATTCCGTTCGGCGACAAGGTCATGTTCAACGGCTACGAGATGTGGAAGCCGGACGTCGAGCGCTGCACGCGTTATCGACTGACCAACGCGCGCGGCTCGGCCTGCGGGCGCTGCATGAAGACCTGCCCGATCAACAAGGTAGTGGACGCCGATGGCGCTGTGCTGACGCGGGTGGCGAGCTGGCTCGGCGTCAACGCGATGTTTATGAAGCCCTTGATGGTGCCGGTCGCCACCTGGCTCGACGACAAGCTCGGCAATGGCAGGCGCAATCTCGTCAAGAAATGGTGGCTCGACCTCGAGATCGTCAAGAACGTGGTGGTCACCCCGCGCGCCACCAACGAGCGCGACATCGATCCCGAGCGCAAGGTCGATCCGGCCTCACAGAAGATGGCTTATTATCACGCCAGCATGATGCCGCCGCCCAACGATCCGTCGCCCTCCCCGGTCGACCGCAAGGCCGCGATGGCGGCGAAGGACGTGCTGGAAACGCCGGCCGAAGCGCGCGCGCGGCATGCGCGGGGTGGACCAAGGCCCGCGCACTATGTGCCGACACCCGCGGTCGAATTAGCCGCGGATGCGAGAGCTGCGAAGAGCCCGTACGACTGACCTACCCTGCCTTCAGCAACCGTTCGGCCGCGGCGCGCGCCTCTTTGGTGATCTCGGCGCCCGCAAGCATGCGCGCGATCTCCTCGCGGCGATGGTCGGCGGCTACTTCGGTAACACGAGTAGCGACGCGCTTGCCCTTGGCGAGCGCATCCTTGCTGATGACATAGTGACGATCGGCGCGCGCGGCGACCTGCGGCGCATGCGTCACCGCCAGCACCTGCACACCGCGCGCAAGGCGCGCGAGGCGCACGCCGATGGCGTCGGCCACCGCGCCACCGACACCGGTATCGATCTCGTCGAACACCAAAGTGGGCGCCGAGCCGCGGTCGGCCAGCACCACCTTGAGCGCCAAGAGAAAGCGCGCCAGCTCGCCGCCGGATGCCACCTTCATCAGCGGCCCCGGCCGCGTGCCCGGGTTGGTCTGCACCCAGAACTCGACGCGGTCGATGCCGTTCGGTCCGGCCGCATTCGCGTCACTGTCGATCTCGGTCATGAATTTGGCGCGCTCGAGCTTGAGCGGCTTGAGCTCACCGTTCACCGCCTTGTCGAGCCCGGCCGCCGCCTTCGCGCGCGCCTTCGACAGCACCTCGGCTGCCTTGCTATAGGCGGCCGCGGCTTGACGCGCGGTCGCTTCCAGTTCTTTCAGCTTCTCTTCGCCGGCGTCGATGAGCGCGATGTCGCCGCGATATTGCTCGGCGAGCGCCGCCAGGTTGTCGACCGGCACATTGTATTTGCGCGCCGCCGCGCGCAGCGCGAACAGTCGTTCCTCGCCGCGCTCCAGTTCATCCGGATCGTAATCGGCCGCGCGCAAGGCGGCTTCGAGATGCGTGCGCGCCTCTTCCAGCCCAAGGAGCGCGCTGTCGAGCGACTTGACCACCGGCTCGATCAGCGCAGGCGCCTGCGGCTGGCGCCGCGCCAGCCGGCGGAATGCGCCGGCGATCGCGCCGACCGGCGACTTGTCGCCGCCGACGATGTCGAACGCCTCACGCAAATCTTCGGCGACCTTCTCCACCTGCATCATGGCGGTGCGCCGTTCGGCGAGCTGCGTCTCCTCACCCGGCTGCGGCGCCAATTTGCCGAGTTCGTCGACCGCGTGGCGCAGCCAGTCGGCCTCGCGGCGGGCACGTTCGACCTCGGCGCGGTGTTCCTCGACCGCCGTCTCGGCCTCACGGCGCGCGTCCCACAACATCGAAAGTTTGGAAGCGTCCTGCTCCAGACCGCCATAGGCATCGAGCAGGCGGCGGTGGGTGGCGGCATCGACCAGCGCGCGGTCGTCGTGCTGGCCGTGGATCTCGACCAGCACGCCGCCCAACTGCTTCATCACCTGCACGCTCACCGGCTGGTCGTTGACGAAGGCGCGGGTGCGCCCGTCGGCGAACTGCACGCGGCGCAGGATCAGATCGTCCTCGGCCGGGATGTCGTTGGCGGCGAG
>Ga0316583_10000334_pt1 | contig 13328 bp, 9 predicted proteins | sample J_170502JBrBrA_D_FD_204513 | JGI IMG/M metagenome (GOLD analysis project Ga0316583, IMG submission 204513) | Rhizosphere microbial communities from salt marsh grasses in Alabama, United States - J_170502JBrBrA | ecosystem: Host-associated > Plants > Roots > Rhizosphere | place: USA: Alabama... | reverse complement strand
GGTTAAGCTTGGTTTTCAGTTTGGTGACGACGTCACCCACCGAAGTATCTGCGCTTTTCTTTGCAGCGAAACACACGGAAGCGCTCAGGTTGAATATCAATAACAGCACCAGACTAATCACTATGACCGACGGTTTATTCGTACTAAAGACTTTCATTGAGTATCTCCTTTCGTTAATGAAAATGACCACCATGTTCCGCGTTAACAGCTACACGCTTTCCTTTCCTTGATCTCGGCATCAGTAGTAACCTTTTTTAGAACAGGATAATAAAAAAACAGACAGATCAAATGCTTTTCACTCGTCATTAATTACCATCATTCACAGAAAAAAGTTGATATCACCTTGCTTTCCTGTGTGACTCATCGGTTTTTTCCTTCTCATGGTGTCAAGCTTGGTATTGATTGGTGGTGACGTACGAATAACATCTACCACCTAAACGTTACTCCGATTGCGGGTCCGCTGAAGTTCATATCATCGATGGCCTTGCCCGATGGCAAGTCATAATAAAGATAACGCCAAATGGCCACAACCTCACACCATCGAAACGCGTAGCCCAGTCCTGCAATACCTTGCCAGGTAAAATCGGAGTCGCCCGTGCCGACATCAAGGTAGTAAGGTACAAACCAGGAATTTTGGGCACCAAACGCGAATCTGCCCCTTATACCGATAAGCGCGTCCCAGATTGTAAGGCTTACCTCTGCGGCGCCCGTGCGGTCAGGGACGGGAATCGATCCGACGTTGCCGGTGACAACCCAATTCACCCTCTGCTCGATATCGAGGTGCCGCGCCCCTGCAACAACATCCAGCGTCATCCCGGGTTGGTCAAGTGTGCGGTAGTACCCGGTTAAGGTCCAGATCCAGCTCTTCAGATCCAGGTCCACATTGGCACTCGCGTTGACCGGCAACCCAATGCCGCCGATGGTCGCCTCACGGGTGCCGGTTTGTGAGTTTCCGACATCCATGTAAATCAAATCGGTTAGAATACCCCAGCGCCCCTTACGCGCATCAAACGTGCCCATCAGAGTGAATTCGAGATTATCGAGGATGTCGCCGATATCGATTTTGAAATCATTGGTGCCACCGGGCTGGGTAAACGAGGTTTCCCCAGAGATGTCTGGAAACCAGCCATAGATAGTCACACCAAATTGCCAAGAATCGGTCTCGCTCGCAGGCTGCTGGGCAAGCGCGCCGGTCGACAATAGGAACGCCATCATTAGAACAGCAAGAAACAATGAAATAATACTTTTACCAGTAGTGGATTTAATGTTTCTTCTCATTTTAATTTTCCTTCATTGTTTCTCTAACTGGTTTGGTTTTCATGTGTCTTCTGCTTTCAATCATAGCTATAGTTGATAACCGGTTTGATTTGCATCTGGTTTACATCATTCCGGGTATCTTCGCCCGGCGTTATACTGCCCCTCGTTCTTGAGTTAAGGCGGCGCACTTGACAGCAATCGCCTCGATTAATTCGATCCAGGATTTGACGAATGAAGTTACCGCTTCATCCTGGAGCTGGGCGGCTAAGGCATCGATGTCGATTCCGGCTTGAACAAAACGGGACAGCACGGCCTCACAATCGCCGCCGTCCGCCGGCATCAATTCCCCGAGGTCTCCATGATCGGCGAACGTCTTCAAGGAGCTCTCGGACATGGTGTTAACTGTTAAAGGCGCTGCCAGAGCTTCGACATAAAAGACATCCGAGATTGTTGGGTCTTTGCTTTTTGTTCCGGCCCACAGAAGACGTTGCGGCCGTGCGCCGGCATTATATGAGCGCAGCCAGCGCGGAGAATTCAGAAATTCCCGGTAGGCCCTATAGGTTCGCTTGGCAATAGTCAAGCCAAGCTGGTTGCGCAGAGCATCCGGTATTATTTCCATAACCGCAGCATCCCAGTAGCTGATAAACAAGGAGACGACGGAGCCGACATTGGGGCTGAGTCCGTCGGTGATACGCCGTTCGATACCGCGCAGGAACGCATCGGCCGCCGCCAGGTAGTGATCCCATGAGAACAGGAGGGTCACATTGACGGGGACTCCGGCGAAGATTGCCTCTTCGACAACGGGCAGGTTTCCCTTGGTTCCGTGAATCGTGATCAAAAGGTTGGGACGCCGCGCACGCATATAAAGATCTTTGATCGCAATGAGGGTTTTGGTCGTATCATAAGCCAGAAGTGGCGATACATCCAGCGACACCCAACCGTCCATTCCATCGGTCTGGTCATAGGTAGACCGGAAAAGGTCAGCGGCATGGCGGAGGTCTTCCACCGCAAGTTCGAGGAACAGATCTTCACCCAATAAGTCTTTTTTGAGCTTTTTTCGAATGGCAGCATCGTAAACCGCGCTGTTTTTGATGGCATGTTTGAAGGCGATCGGATTGGAGATCAGGCCTGTCACCGACCATTCCTCGATGGCGTGCTTGAGCAGGCCGCTGTTCAGGAGGTCGCGCGTAATGTTGTCTATCCAAATATTCTGCCCAAGTTCGTGCAGCTTTTGGGTCGCTTTCATCTATTACCTCGCAGTTGATGGAAAAGAAGGTCCGGAACTGTCCGCAATCAAGTCTATGGCGGTGATATCGGGTATTCTCCGAAGTAACCTAAGATTGAGCAACAACCGTGCCATTAGGAAGGGACGGCGTTGAAAAATTGACAACCAATTGGAATGGATATTTTATTCGCGGAATATACACCCCGCCACGGGGAGTGGGAGGACAGCCTGAACCTCAGCATGTTGCGGTTCCGTCAAATGTTGAGGAAAACCGGCTTGCGGAAAGCAACTTATGTCGGGCGGCAGATGCCCAGTTTCTTGATCCGGAAACGAAGGGTGCTGGGGTGAAGTTTCAGGATCGATGCAGCTCCGGATGGCCCCTCGATTCTCCAGTCGGTTTCTCGAAGAGCTTTCAGTATATGTTCGCGTTCCACGGTGGCCAGATCCTTTAAAGGTTCGTCTTCTGAATCTACGGACAGGGAGGATTTCAGCTGGCCGGCCAGTCTAAAGGAGTGCCCGGAAGTGAGGATCACCCCTCGTTCAATCACATGTTCCAGTTCCCTCACATTGCCCGGCCAATCGTACTCCAAAAGTGTCTTCATCGTGGTTCTGGGAATGCTCTCGATCTGCTTGTGCATCTTGTGGGCATATTTTTCTGTGAAATATTGAGCGAGCAGCGGAATATCCTCGGTCCGCTGCCTGAGGGGTGGTATCGATATGGGAAAAACATTGAGTCGGTAAAACAAATCCTCACGGAAGCGTCTTTTGCGGACCTCTTCCTTGAGGTCACGGCTGGTTGCAGCAAGTACCCTGACGTTCACCTTAATCGTCTTGGCGCTGCCAAGCCTTTCAATCTCTCCTTCCTGAAGCACCCGAAGGAGCTTTGATTGAAGCTCCAAATGCATTTCGCCGACCTCGTCGAGAAAGATCGTCCCACCGTTGGCCACCTCGAAGCGACCCGCCTGCCTGGCATGAGCGCCCGTGAAGGCTCCCTTCTCGCGTCCGAAGAGTTCGCTTTCGATAAGGTTATGAGGTAATGCTGAGCAGTTCACCGTGATGAGCGGTCGGTCCTTGCGGGCGCTCATTTGATGGATTGCATTGGCCATCATCCCTTTGCCGGTCCCGGTCTCGCCGTAAATCAGCACAGTAGCATCGGTTGAGGCGACCTGTCTGGCCGCGAAAATCACGGATTGGAGTGCCTTGCTGTCCCCCACGATTTTATAGAAACCCTTTTTCATTTTGAGTTCTTTTCGGAGGTACAAATTCTCATTTTCAAGCTGAAGCTTTAATTTTTCGATCTCCTTTAGCCGTTCATTAAGCTCCTCTTCCATTTGTTTAAGTTCGCTGATGTCAAGGGACACACCCATCAGGCGATCCGTCTCTCCGGAGGACTTGAAATAGGGCTGTCCACGGGATGAAACCCACTTCAAACAGCCATCACCGTCCAGTATCCGGTATTCAACGTGGACAGGTTCGCGTTCACCCATTGCCCGTGAGAGAACCTGTCGGATAAGCTCAAGATCGTTGGGATGAACCGACGCTTCGAAACGTTCCATGTTGATAACTTCCTCCGGGTGGTAACCGAAGATCTTCCGAGCCTGCTCAGTGACCCAAAAGAGGTTGGTGCTGAAATCCAGTTCCCAAAGCCCAGCCCCAGCGGAATTCGCGGCCAGATTTAATCGCGCCGCGTGTTGGCTCAAGGATTGATCGGCCATGCATCGTTCCATGGCGCTGACTAAGATTTCGCCAAGTAGTTGCAGTCGAGGGATGAACTCCTCCGGCCAGACGCGCTCCGTTTGCATAGCATTGATGGAAATAATATGGACCAAAGATTCACTGGTGAGAATCGGTATGACAAGATTGGAAAGTATGCCCCATTCGATCCAGGTTTGTTTGTCCACATGTGCCTCGTTCGGCAGGTCGTCCACACTCGTAAATGATACTATTTCACCTTTTATCGCCAGCTTTTCGTATGCCCATGGGTGGATCGATCGGGGAAGTTCGGTATCTTTAGGAATCGGCGTGCTATGTTCCGAGTAGGCCACATGAGTAATTTCCCATGCGTCTTTATGCGGCAAGAGGTGAAGCAATCCGCAGCGGTCAACCTGAAAAAACTCCAGTACTTGTTTCAAGGCAACTTCGATTTCGTCGTCGAGCCGCTCGGACGGCAGGTGGATGAACCGTGCCGAAAGATCAGAAATCAATTGTTCAAACCGGAGGCGCTCTTCCAGTTCATGTCTGAGATCGACTTTATTCTGTTTCAATCCGTCACCATTTATTACCCGTCAAGTCGAACCCTCGTACCGTCGACTTCTAATAACAGCCAGATGTACAGGGAGTTTCATTAAAACAAACTCACGTCAGTCCCCGGTCGGTATCCGGCTACTAAAACCAAACACTCCCCGCCACGGGGCACAGTATTTTTCGATGACCCATATTTTGAACATCGATTGTAATATATTACTTTAATAGCAGAATTCTGTATTTATTGTCAATTATAGCAGCTCCAAAAAATAAAGGATGTTTTCTGCAGGCAAGACAGGCACTTCACTACCTAATTGAGTATCAAGGGCAAGTCTGAGAAAAATACGATAAAAAATTACAGACTGTATTTGATTACGTTCAATGATCGTCTGCGTAATCGGATTGTAGATCGTTCTGATATAGATGGGTACCAAGTTAAAGTAAGTATCAATCAAGGAGCGCTTTTCGGATATCCATTCCGATTCCAGTTACCGGTTATGGTTGTGAGATACATTGAAAGTGCTTTGTAGAATAGGATTTGTCAAAACAGCAGATACTTTGCAACTATCAATTTTCAATTGGAATTGTGATACCGCAATCACGTATCTCGAAAATGATGTCTCTTTAATTTCCGTTCATGTTTCCAGAAACCCAATTTTATGAATACCAAGTTATTGTGATATGTTCAATTCTGGTCGGAAGGTAATGATGTGATATCGAATAGTGAGCTCAGATATTGCGCTGAACTGAAGACCGATCCTCACCCCCATACGCTTTTCAGAACTTGCCTTGATTATTTGTATCAGGATGCTTTGGAAAAAGCCTTGACAAGATATTTTGGCGCCCTTATGATGTTACATATAGAGAGACTGTGTCACAAATAGAGAGACGTTCATGCGGAAGGGGATCGGCAGGCAGACGAAACCATTGATGCGGGTCGAGGCGCGCGATGCCTTCTAAAGGTGAAAAATACTATTTTGTTTCGTCCCTGGCCAAGGGATTGCGGATATTGGAGCATTTGGCCGCAAACGACGAAATGTCCGCTGCCCGAATTGCAGCCTACCTCAATACCAGCAGGGCCGCCAGCCATCGATTTTTATCGACTCTGCGGGATCTGGGATATGTCGAAAAAACTAAAGAGGGGCGATATCGCCTGACATTCAGGGTCCTGGAACTGGGGATGCGAAAGTTGGAAGGTTTCGAGATTCGCCACATCGCCCATCCGTTCATGGAGGAAGCGGCAGCGGCTTTCGGTGAAACAGTAAACCTGGGTCATTGGGACGGCAAAGCCATCGTGCATGTGGACAAGATCAACAGTACTGAAATTCTCAGACTCGATGTGGGTCTGGGTGCGGTGACACCGGCTTACTGCACGGGACTGGGCAAAGCGGTGCTGGCCTTTCTGCCTGAGGTAGAGTTGGAAGGCTATCTGGGCGCAGTGACGCTGGAGGCCATGACGCCCAGAACCATTACGGAACCGCAGACGTTGAGGGCTGAAATTGAACGGGTTCGGAAGCGCGGTTATGCCGTAGACAACCAGGAGTTGAGCCTCGGCCTGCGCTGCGTCGGCGTACCGATATTCGATTACACGGGTCGACCCACCTATGCCATGAGTGTGTCCGCACCCGTCTCGCGGATGTCGGCCGAAAAAATACAAGCCATTCAAACGAAACTGCGGTCGCTGTGCCGGCAAATATCTCGCCAGATCGGTGCCCCGGCTTCATAATGCAATTTGTTTTATTCAGTTTTAAAAAAACCTGGTCCTTTGGGCTAGGTCAGAGTTCTTTTGCTCTATCGTAAGATTTTGTATTGAAAATTACAAATTTCAAGCACCAAATCGCAAATAAATCTCAAATCCTAATATCAAATGACCAAAACATTTGAGGACAAGCGATTGTTTAGATTTTCGAATTTTGGTCATTGGGATTTGTTTGATATTTCGGATTTGTTATTTGGAATTTCAATCATTAAATATCAATGGAGCAAATCCTCTCAAGGGACATTCAAAGTCGAGCCCTCTATGCTCGCATTCTTTTCATACCCAAGACCGTATCTTTCTCAAAGGAGGAACACGAATTATGCAAAAAAAGAAACTGTCACGTCTCGATCTACTGAAAATGAAACAGGAGAATCAGAAGGCGGTCTGGATCACCGCCTATGACTACTGGACCGCCTCATTTGCCGAACAGGCAGGTATGGACATGATTCTCGTGGGAGATTCATTGGGCATGTGCATCTACGGATACAGCGGTACGGTGCCGGTGACCATGGATCAGTGCATCTGGCACAGCGAGGCCGTGCGGCGCGGCGCGCCCTATACTTTCGTTATCGGCGACATGCCGTTTTTATCCTATCAGGTCAGCGTTCCCGATGCCGTATTGAATGCAGGCCGGTTTCACAAGGAAGCCGGCGTGGACGCCATCAAACTGGAAGGCGGCACCCGCGTGTGCCCGCAAATCCAGGCCATTGCCGAGGGCGGCATGTTGTGCATGGGGCATATCGGGCTCACGCCGCAAAGTTCGGGCCAGCTGGGCGGCTTCAAAGCCCAGGGCCGCACCGCGGAAACAGCCAGGGATCTGATCGCGGATGCCCGGGCCATCGAGGATGCCGGAGCCTTTGCCCTGCTGGTGGAAGCCGTACCTCCGGAGGTCTGCGGCATCATTCGCGAGACCCTGAAAATTCCGGTGTACAGCATCGGTGCCGGCTGGGAAGCCGACGGACAGCTGATGATCTGCAGCGACGTGCTGGGAATCTTTCAGGCCTTCACACCCAAATTTGTCAAAAAATACGAAAACCTGGGAGAAAAAACCATCAATGCTTTCAAGCAGTATGCTCAGGATGCGCGAAACGGGACGTTCCCTAAGGAGGAGCACGCTTACAGGATGGTAGAGGGCGAATTGCCGAAGCTCAGAAAACTGCTGGACGACTGAAGAACTTTTGACAGCCCGGCTTACAGAAAGAGACCTTTGAAAAATGTTCATTTTTGTTCAAATTCAAGGAAGGCGAAGATTTTAACATCCGGAACGGAGGAAATCATGTCTGAAGTATTGAAAACGATTCGCGAATTCATGCAAACACAGGGTATTCCCGGCCGCGACGCCTATGAATTGCCCACCTCAACCCAATCATTCCCCGACCGTGCCAGCTTCCGTATCGAGATCGCCGGCGTGGAACGGGCCTCAACCATGGAAGCGATGATCGACGAGGCCCGCAAACGCAATGTGACCATCCACCGGTGCATCGCCACAGTGGGCGGGTCCACCTATTGCGACTTCCAGGAACTCAAAGCCCTGGCCAGCATGGCCCGTGATGAGAAAATCGAAATGATCACGACCGTGGGACACCGCAAAGGCTGGGACCCGGGGTCCAAGGAAATCTCTACATCAGAAGGCGGTATGCAGGGCTTTCGCCTGAGAGGATCGGACAACATTTCCTATCACATTGCCGATATCATGCGCAACATCGAGGCCGGGCACCGGGGATTTCTGGTTTACGACGAAGGCGTGCTCTTTATTCTGAACAAAATGCGCGCCCAAGGCATGATACCCAAAGAAACCATCTTCAAATTTTCCGTGTTTGGCGGCTACTGCAGCGCCGCGGGCGCCAAGGTGATCGAATCATTGGGCGCCAACTCCATGAATCCCATATCGGATGTCACCCTGCCGATATTGGGCTCAATCCGCAAGGCGGTCAATTTGCCGCTGGATGTATATGTGATTATCGTCGACTCCTTCGGCGGCATGTTCAGAGCCTATGAAGCGCCCGAAATAGCCCGAGTGGCTGCGCCGTGCTATTTTAAATTCGAACCGGGCACCTCAGAGGGCGACATTTACAAGCCGTGGGTTGCCGAGGCCTGGCATGAAAATCTCATTCGGGAAAAAGTCAAGATCGCATCCATCGTCATGGAGATCATGCAAAAGCATGCACCGGAATTGAAAACATCTCCCAAGGGCGCAGCAGATTTGGTGTTGCCGGAGGCAACATAACCGCCGGCAGTATGTCTTTACGGACTGGAAACAAAAAGGAACAGGTGTATGACAACGCACAACTATCTGGCCGACAGAACCCATGAAGTCGAATGGTCGGGCATTCGCATCATGTTTGCCCTGGCCGATGAGATCCCGGATGTCGTCAACCTGGGCATCGGCCAGCCTGATTTCGATACCCCCGAATTCATCCGCGACGCAGCCAAGCAGGCTTTGGACGAGGGCTATACCCGCTATCCGCCGGCCAAAGGCTTTGCCGATCTTCGATGGGCCATTGCGGCCAAGCTCAAAGCTGAAAACGGCATCGATGCCGACCCGGACACCGAAATTTACGTGGCCGTGGGCGCCATGCAGGTCATCTTCAATACCTGCCTGCATATGCTCAATCCCGGTGACGAGGTGATCGTCATCGATCCGGGCTATGACTACTACTCGCAGATCCGTTTGTTCGGCGGTGTGCCCGTGCCTGTGCCCGTGCATGAATCCAACCGCTTCAAGGTCGATCCGGCAGACATAAAAACCGCGATCACGAGCAAGACCAAGCTGATGATCATCAATACCCCGTCCAATCCAACCGGAGCGATTTTGGACGAAGAAATTTTACTTGCCATTGCCGATCTGGCAGTCAAAAACGATATCTGGGTGTTGTCGGACGAGCCCTATGAACACATTCTCTACGAGGGTCACCGGCACATCAGCATCGGCGCACTGGACGGTATGGCCGGGCGAACCATCTCCGCATTTACCCTTTCCAAATCCTATGCCATGACCGGGTGGCGGGTCGGCTACACCGCAGCGCCCAAGGCGGTTATCGACGAGATGGAAAAACTCATGGAGCACATGGTGTCCGGGGTGACCGCCGTGTCCCAGAGGGCCGCCCTGGCGGCCATCACCGCTCCCCAGGACTGCGTGCAGGAGATGGTCGCCATTTATGATCAGCGCCGGCATCTGGTCTACGAGGGTCTGAACGCCATCGACGGCATCAGCTGCCTCAAGCCGGAATCGACATTTTATGCATTTCCGAATATCTCTTCGACCGGACGGTCTTCCTGGGAGTTTGCCAAATATCTGGTTAAAGAACACAAGGTGGCCGTGGTCCCGGGCAGTATTTTCGGCCGGGCTGGCGAAGGCTATGTACGTCTTTCCTTTGCCGCCGGCATGGATCAGTTGAAGGAGGGAATCGCCCGCATTGCGCGCGGTGTCGCGGCCTTGCGGGCCTGATAAGGAACTTTTTTAAAAGGTGAGCCCAATGACAATGACCGTTTTTAAAAAAGAGGAGTACCTGGAGCGGATAGACAGGACGAAAATGCGTATGACTGAAATGGGAATGGACGTGCTGGTGGTTTCAGACCCTGCCAACATGAATTACCTGACGGGATATGACGGCTGGTCTTTTTATGTGCCGCAGGTCGTCATCATCAGCCTCGACAGCGAGGAGCCGGTATGGGTGGGCCGCGAGATGGATGCCGCCGGCGCGCGCCTTACATCCTTTCTGCGAAAAGATAACATCATCGGCTATCCTGAATATTACGTCCAGATTGCAGACCGCCACCCCATGGAATTTGTGGCCGACGTTCTGATACAGCGCGGATGGGGCAAAAAAATAATCGGTACGGAAACAGACACATACTACTTCAGCGCCCGCGGATATGAAGCGCTCAAAAAAGGAATGTACAATGCCTCTTTTATCGACGGAAATCTGCTGGTGAATTGGATTCGGTTGATCAAGTCGCCCCATGAGATCAATTTCATGCGCGAGGCGGGCAAGATCATGGAAAAGGTGGTGCAGACCGCTATCGATGTCGTGGCCCCCGGCGTCAGGGAATGCGATGCGGTAGCCGAAATTATGCGGGCGCAGATCAGAGGGACGGAAGACTTCGGCGGGGACTATACGGCGATTGTTCCGCTAATGCCCTCCGGTATAAAGACCTCGACGGCCCATCTGACCTGGACGGACGAACCCTATGACAATGAAGTGGCCGTCAACATGGAACTTTCGGCATGCCGCAACCGCTATCACAGCCCCATGGCTCGGACTCTGTATCTGGGGTCTAACCCGCCGCAAAAGCTGCAGGACACGGCAAAGGTCGTCGTTGAAGGACTCAACGGAACTTTGGATGCGATAAAGCCGGGAATGTTGTGCGAGGAGGTCGAAAAGGTCTGGCGCGATATTATCTCCAAGGCGGGCCTGGTCAAGAAATCGAGGATCGGCTACGCGATGGGATTAAATTATCCTCCGGACTGGGGCGAACATACCGCCAGTTTAAGACCCGGAGACAAAACAATTCTTCAAGCCAACATGACGTTTCACATGATTTTGGGCATGTGGATGGATGACTGGGGATTCGAAGTCAGCGAGGCGTTTCGGGTGACAGAGGACGGCCATGAAACCTTCGCCAATTTTCCGCGCAAGCTTTTTGTGAAGGAATGAAGAGAATCCGGAGACCTGACCGGCGGAGGAATTTCCCGGATGGTTTCATGCCGACGGTGTGAGGAACGAAAGATGGAAATTTCCAAAAAAATCGCTGAACACATCGAGGAAGTCGTCGAACTCAGACGCGATTTCCATCGTTATCCGGAACTGGGCCTTCAGGAATACCGAACATCCGAAAAAGTCTCATCTTACCTGACGGATTGCGGTCTGGAGGTGAGAAGTCTGAACCGGACAGGGGTCGTGGGTCTTCTCAGGGGAGACCTGACAGGACCGACCCTGATGATTCGGGCGGATATGGATGCCCTGCCGATCCAGGAAGAAAACGACGTCCCTTATAAATCCCTCAATCCGGGAGTGATGCACGCCTGCGGGCATGACGCCCATGCTGCCATGCTGCTGGTCGCGGCCAAAATCCTTTCCGATTTAAAACCCAAGTTGAAAGGCAACATTAAATTTGTATTTGAGCCCAACGAAGAAAATGTCGGCGCACTGGCCATGATCCAGCAAGGACTGATGGAAGATCCAAGGGTCGATGCCTGCCTCGGCCTGCATGTCTGGACGCCCATTGGGATCGGACAAATCGCCGTCAAAGAAGGACCGGTGATGGCGGCCATGGAGCATTTCAGATTGGTCGTCAAGGGCCGAGGCGGGCACACCGCAACGCCGCAAACCGCCGTCGATCCGATCCTTGCCGCCGCCGACATCATCCAGGGGGTTCAAATCATACAGACGCGGGAGATTGATGTGCTCAGGGAACCGACGATCATCATGTTCGGGAAGATTGAAGGCGGAAGCACAACCAATGTGATCCCGGATTCGGTGAGCTTATCCGGAACCATGCGATATCTGTTTCAAGGGGCCGAGAAGAATGAAGACAATCCGAAGAGGCGGTTCGAACGGATCGTAGCGAATATCTGCAAAGTCCACCGTGCCGGATATGAATTATCCTTTATGCACGGCCATCCCAAGCTGGTGAACCATGGAGAAATGATCGAGATCATCAGGTCAATAGCGGCCCATGAATTGAATCCGGCGCCGGAGATTATTTCCTTTGTCTCGATGGCTGGTGAAGACTTTTCCGAGTTTGCGGCTCGCGCTCCTTCTGCATTCTATTTTCTGGGCGCAGGAAATGCAGCCAAAAAAACGTGTTTCCCGCACCACCACCCGCGCTTCGACATCGATGAAGATGTACTGGGTGTCGGTGTCGAAATGCACGTCAGAAGTGCTATGGCATTTTTCGAAAATGCGGGCAACCTGCGATTTCTGAAGACAACATCATATAACGGGGGTGGTTCATGAAAAATAATTAGGATAGGGCATATGCCCGGCTGCGGCCGAGTATAGAAAACATAAACTATCAACATGGAGGTGACAACAATGAAAAGAAAAAAGATGAATTTAATCTTTCAACTGGCGATTGTGAGTATACTGACCCTCGGACTTTCACTGGCTGCTTCGGCTGACACGCTTAAAAACATCAAAAAGCGCGGCTACATCCGGATTGCGGTCGCCAATGAGATTCCATACGGGTACGTGACATCGAGCGGCAAGGCCGAGGGATTCGGCCCGGATGTGGCTCGCGCGGTTCTCAAGCGCATGGGTATCGATGACATTCAATGGACCGTAACGGAATTCGGTTCTCTGATCCCTGCACTGAAAGCCGACCGGGTCGATATCGTTGCGGCGGAGCAAAACATTCTCCCCCAGCGCTGTCAGCAGGTCAACTTTTCCGAGCCCAACACCAGTTATGGCGAGGGCCTTTTGGTCAAGACGGGGAACCCCGAAAATATTCACAGCTACCAGGATTTTCTCAAGCATCACAATCTCAAGATGGGCATCGTCTCGGGCGCCGACCAGCTCGATTTTGCCCAGGCGCTTCATCTACCGAGCTCCCAGCTGGTCATGCTCGCCGCCAATACCGACGCGGTGTCTGCCGTTGCGACCGGGAGAATCGATGCATACGCGGCAACAGGATTGACCGTGCAGCGCCTGGCCATGAAGAGCAAACGCGTTGAGCAGGCCGAACCTTTCAGCGATCCGATTATCAACGGCAAACCCATCCGCAGTTGGGGCGGGTTCACGTTTAATAAGCATGACACCCAGCTGTTGAAGGAATTCAACGAGAACCTTGCCGCTGTTCAAAAAACGCCGTTCTGGACCAAAACGCTGGAGCACTACGGAC
>Ga0316583_10000333_pt1 | contig 13331 bp, 11 predicted proteins | sample J_170502JBrBrA_D_FD_204513 | JGI IMG/M metagenome (GOLD analysis project Ga0316583, IMG submission 204513) | Rhizosphere microbial communities from salt marsh grasses in Alabama, United States - J_170502JBrBrA | ecosystem: Host-associated > Plants > Roots > Rhizosphere | place: USA: Alabama... | reverse complement strand
CGCAGCCGATCAGTCCGGCCAAGCCGGCGGCGACAAGGAACAGCGTAGCGGGCTCGGGAACGGCATCGCGATGGGAAGTGATGGAGGTTTCCACGCCATCCAGCTTGGCCGTGAAGATCCAGTCCTCCGGAACCGAACCCCATGACGCGATATCAGCAGCCAGCGCCTCCGGCGTATTGACGCCGTAGGCACCCCACCAAGCCATACCGGCAAAACCGATCACACCGCCGGCATAGTCCTGCCATTTGGTCGGCTCCAGCCAAGTGGAACCGTAGTAGTCCGCATAAAAGTCCGACGACGTGCCGTCCCAGATATTGGTCAGACCGATTTCGAAACGCCCACTCAAGGAAGCCACGGTTTCGCCTGGAATCCAGTAGATCCAGGTCAGGCGCTTGCCCAGGTCCCCGAAGCTGTAGACCACTTCGTCCTGAATCTCGAAATTGGTCGTGCCAACGTTCGCTGCATTGACGCCGTTGGACATGTTCTGAAACGTTCCTGCGACCACGGCCGCCTCGGTCGCCGCGGCCCAACCGGCGTAATCCGGCGAGCCATAAACGTTCGGGGCCGCATCGACGTAAATGTTCAACGCGTAGACGGGCGCAGCCAACACGGCCAGCCATATCGTGCCTAACGCCAGCTTCAACCATTGCCTCATGTGGTGTTCCCTCCTTTGCGACAACTACTTTTCCGGAAACTGCTCCATCTACTTAAGCAATAGGCGCGCCAAACAATAAATAAACATAAATACAACACATTAGAGGCAGCCCCAGACTGGTTCCCCATTTGACTGTAAAGGTTATCGACAAATACTTGCCTGCCCAGCCCATTCCCAGGCGCTGCGATACTCCAGTGCCCGCGGCAGCAGAAGTCGTGGCCACGGTAGTGCGCAGGCCTGACGTATCGACAGACAAAAAAAGATGGGGCAGGCGTATTGCCTGCCCCATCTTCTTGCTGCTTACTAAAGGCGGCCGGAAGATCGCAAGAGCCGCTACAAGCCTCGCCCGGACTTGCCGGGCGAGATGCAGCGGCCCCCCTCAGAACACATCCAACTCATCCGCAAGAGCAGTACCGGCGATTTCGAACCCGCCCATGATCTTCGCCCAGTCGGTACCGAGGTGCGAACCGATATAGTCAAGGAAGGAGGCATCCGGATCGTTCATGAGCACGGCAACGGCGCATGCGTCAGCGTTGTCCCTGAGTTTCATCATCACGTCATATCGACTGCCATCCGCCAGGGGATCATCGATCGTGACGGGCGCCGGTTCGAAGAACAGTGTGTGAAGATCAGCGAGCAAGGGCAGCGTGATGTCCGACTTGAAGGCCGACTTCGCCGCATCGAAGCTGCGGAATTCGGCGAAATGCCCAAACGGGCGAATTGCGAAGTACTTCCTAATGGGCGGAATCCGGCCCGCCTCGCGCGCCGCTTCGAAGGCGGCGTCGATCTCGGCGCGACTTCCCGAAACGTGACGTATCTGGATGACGAAGGCCTCGGTGATGCCGGAAAATCCCTGGGCCTGAAAATGTCGTACGATGCGCTCGGCCGCAGCACTTACGGCCTGCATGGAAGTGCCGTTCATTGGATACAGTCCTTCTTTTGAGATTCGCAGTTTACACAAAGCGACAACGATGCGCCAAAGACCGCGTGTCGAGCAGCCATTCGCGGCGGCCCGCGCCTGCCATGACATCAATCGCATGCACGCGGCCGTCCGGTCTGCGCGTTTGACCGAGAGGGGACGACCCAGGATGATCTACCCGTCCCATCCGACGACAAGACGGTGCAACTGAACCTGTCAGGCGCTGACGCCATGGGCGCCATTCAGGCCGTCGCCGCCCAGCCCTTGGTCCAACTCGCCCTGTTCATCGCCGCCAATGCCGCGATGATCTGGCGACTGCACGCCATGGAAAGAAAGGGCTTCGAGGGGACCGTGCTCGGCACGCTCATCATGCCCTACTGCTCCGGATTCGCGAATCTGGTCTTCGCCTACGTCATGAGCCGTTCTGCCACCGGTGGCGGCGCCGTCATCGAGAACAGCCTGGTCAACAATGCCACCAATCTGACCCTCATTCTCGGCCTGACGGCGATCTTCAGTTCGGCGGCGGCACTGCCCAAGACCCGGTCCCTGAAGAAGAAGGCGGCAGAATTCGCCCGCCTCAGCCGGCTCAACCTGCTGCTGACCCTGATCGCCGTGTTCCTGTTCACGGGAACGCTTTGGGCTCTGGCGGCAGACAAGCAACTGAACTTCTACGACGGGCTGATCCTGGTGGCCTTGTTTCTCTTCTGGCAGATATTGCACGTATTCGAAGTCCTCAAGGACAACATCAGGAATCGGAGGCAGGTCGATTGGTCGATCGCGCTGGACCTGGCGCTGATTGCCGTCAGCGCCTGGTGCGTCTATTACTCGGTCGATTCCCTTGTCTCCTGGGTATCGACGTCGAACAACCCGGTTTTCAGCTTCGCGAAAATCGGATGGATCAGCGGCCTGCTCATGGTCCTGCCCAACGCCTTCCTCGCGCTCTACTACACGCGCATCGGCCGGCCGGACATCGTCATCAGCTCCCAGGTCGGCGACGGACACATCTGCATCCCCATGTGCATCGGCCTGGTCGCCATGGTCAACCCGATCCTGGTTCCCGCAGCGTTCGATTCCGGGATCTATATCATCCTCGGCGCCGGACTAATTCATTTTCTCCTGCTGGCCACGCTGGGGCGCATCCCCCGTACGGTCGGCGTCGGACTCGTCGGCGCGTACGCCTTCTTCCTTTACAACGGGCTCGTCCAGTAGGGCGGCGTTTGACGGCCGCGCAAGAAGAACGGGGGCAGGCGTTTGCCTGCCCCGCTCCTTTGAGCGCTTGCTGCTGGCCTGCCTTACTTGGCCTTGACGGTCACCGCGGAATCGTTCTCGGTGTCGGTCAGGTGAATGGCACAGGCGATGCACGGATCGAAGGAGTGCACCGTGCGCAGGACTTCGAGCGGCTTCTCGGCATCGGCGATCGGGTTGCCGAGCAAGGAGGCCTCGTAGGGGCCGGGCTCGTCCTTGTCGTTGCGCGGGCAGGCGTTCCAGGTCGACGGCACTACGCACTGGTAGTTCTTGATCTTGCCGTCGTCGATCACCACCCAGTGCGACAGCGCACCGCGTGGCGCCTCGTGGAAGCCGACGCCCATGACCTCGCCCTTCGGGAACGTCGGCTTGTTGAAGGTGGTGACGTCACCCTTGGCGATGTTGGCGAGCAAGAGGTTCCACTGATTGGCCAGTTCGTCCGTCAGCACGGCGCAGCGCACGGCGCGCGCGGCGTGGCGGCCGATGGTCGAGTGCAGGGCGCCGAGGCCGACCTTGGTCTTGGCGATCGACGACACGGTGTCGAGCGCCAGGGTCGCGTACTTCTTGGTCGGTTCGTGGCCGGCCGCATACATGCACAGCACGTTGGCCAGCGGCCCGACCTGCGCCGGCTTGCCGTAGAAGGTCGGCGACTTCAGCCACGAGTACTTGCCGGCGTCCTGGAAGTCGGTGTAGTTGGGCTTGGTCTCGCCGTGATACGGGTGCAGCGGCTTGGCCTCGCTGTAGTCGTACCAGGAGTGCTTGACGCCCTCCTCGACGCCCTTGCCCCAGAAGTCGTCGTTGAAGCTGTTGATCGGCTTATAGGCGCCGACATCCTTGTTCGGCACGTAGCCGCCCGGCAGCGCGAACTGCGTGCCCTTGGTGTCGAGCGGCATGTCGGGCACCGACAGGTAGTTGGTGACGCCGGCGCCGTACCCGGTCCAGTCGGCGTAGAAGGCACCGACGGCGGCGACGTCAACCAGATAGACGTTCTTGACGAAGTCGTCCAGGCTGTCGATCCAGGTCTTCAGCGCCAGGAGACGCTCGACGGTGAGCACCGACTGCGAGTCGGTACTGATCGGGTTGGAAACACCGCCGACAGCCAGGTTCTGGATGTGCGGCGTCTTCGAGCCGAGGATGGAGACGATCTTGTTGGCGTGGCGCTGGATCTCAAGCGCTTGCAGGTAGTGCGCGACAGCGAGCAGGTTCACCTCCGGCGACAGCTTCATGGCCGGGTGGCCCCAGTAGCCGTTGGTGAAGATGCCCAGCTGGCCGCCCTTGACGAAGCCGGCCAGGCGTTCCTTGACGGCGCGCATCTCCTGCTTGCTGTTGCGTTCCCAAGACGACAGGCTCTGGCCCAGGGCTGCGGCCTTGTCGGGATCGGCCTTGAGGGCCGAGGTGACGTCGACCCAGTCGAGCGCCGACAGATGATAGAAATGCACGATGTGGTCATGGATCGAATGCGCCGCCATGATCATGTTGCGGATGTACTGGGCGTTGAGCGGCACTTCCATCTGCAAGGCGTTCTCGACCGCGCGCACCGAAGTGATGGCATGCACGGTGGTGCACACGCCGCAGATGCGCTGGGTGATGGTCCAGGCGTCGCGCGGGTCGCGGCCGAGCAGGATCAGCTCGACACCGCGCCACATCTGGCCCGACGACCAGGCCTTGGCGACATGGCCGCCGTCGACATCGACATCGATGCGCAGGTGGCCCTCGATGCGGGTGATGGGATCGATGGTGACTCTCTTCGACATGGTTCTTGTCTCCTGTCAGGCTTCGCGCGGCAAAACCGGGAAGCGGCGGGTAATGACGATGTAGCCGAGCACTTCGATGGCGAACATGCCGATGGTGACCAGCAGTTCGGGCAGGGCCGGGAAGTAATGGAAGCCGGCGCCGGTCTCGTAGCCGATCAGGAAACCGTCGATGCGCAGCAGCGCCCCGCCAAGCATGAGCAGGATGCCGGCGACGAACAGGCGTGCCGGGTTACGGCGGTCGGCCTCGCGCCAGATCAGGAACAGCGGCGCGACGAAGCAGGCGGTCTCGATCCAGAACATCAGGGCTTCGAGCGTGAAGGTGAACGCGTAGCCGAGGGCGCCGCGCACGATGATGTCGCCCAGGCGCACCACCAGGTAAGCGACCAGGAAGCCGAGCATCACCTTGGCCAGCGGCGTCAGCAGCTTGGTCTCGAGCTTGCGCCGATAGGCGCTCGAGGTCAGGCAGGACTCGAACAGCACCACCGCGTAGCCCATGGTGATGGCCGTCAGCAGGTAGAGCAGCGGCTCGAGCGGCGTCTTCCAGAGCGGATGGATCTGGACGCCCATCACCACCAGCAGCGTGCCCAGCGACGACTGGTGCATCATCGGCAGCACCGTGCCCAGCGCCACGATCAGGAACAAACCCTTGTTGAGCTTCTTCTTGAGGTCCGGACGCTTGAACTTCTCGAGGAACACCGGCGAGAACTCGATCCACATGACCAGGATGTACACCGAGATGCAGACCGCCACCTCGAACATCACCGAGTTCAGGTTGGCGTAGCCGGGCCAGAAGATGTGCCAGAAGTTCCACCAGCGGCCGAGGTCGAAGATGACGCCGGCACCGGCCAGGGTGTAGCCGAACAGGCTGCCGAGCAGCGCCGGTCGCACCAGCGGGTGGTACTCGCCGCGGTTGAAGATGTACACCAGCATCGCCACCGAGAAGCCGCCGCAGGCCAGCGCCGAGCCGATGACGACGTCGCCGACGACCCAGATGCCCCAGGGATAGCCGTCGTTGATGTTGGTGACCGAACCCAGGCCGTGAAGGAAACGGAAGACCAGGATCGCCAGCATGATGACGATGAAAACGCCGCTGATGACCGTGGTGGCATTGAGCGTCTTGCCGCCGATGGGGGCCGGCACCGCATGTTCGTGATTGGCCATGTCAGCGCTCCCCCTTGTCGTCGCCATCGTCATCGTGGTCGCTCTTGATGTTGCGCTTGGCGGCGATGGCCATCACGCCGAGCACCGCGAACGGCATCAGCAGGTTGCTGTAGAGCGTGTGCTGGACGGTTTCCGACAGCGCGGCGGCGGCTTCTTCGGGCAGGTCGGGCATGCCGAGCTTCTGGAAGTTGACGCCGGCAAGCTTGATCACCTGGGTGCCGCCGTATTCTTTGTCGCCGTAGATGTGCTGGAGATACTTGCCCATCGGCGCCTCGTAGCTCTGGTCGACACCGCCGAGCTTGCCGCGCTGGATGCGCGTCACCTCGCCCGGTTTCAGCGCCAGGCGACGCTTGGCCTCGGTCAGCAAGTCGGAGGTCTTGCCGAACAGCGTGGCGCCGGTCGGGCAGACTTCCGCGCAAGCCGCGTAGTGGCCGTCGGGCATGCGCTGGCGGCACAACTCGCACTTGCCGATCTTTCCGGTCGGCGAGTCGTACTGGTACTTGGGAATGCCGAACGGGCAGGCGGCGACGCAGTAGCGGCAGCCGATGCAGCGGTCGGGGTCGTAGCCGACGATGCCGGTCTCGGGATTCTTGGTCATCGCCTGCACCGGGCAGGCCGACACGCATGAGGGATCGGCACAGTGCATGCACGAGACCTTCATGAAGGCGTAGCCATCCTTCTCCTGATCCTTCACCTCCATGGTGCCGTTGCGGTACACCTTGATGATGTTGAAGGTGTAGGCCGAAGTGTCGAGCGGCGTGTCCCAGAGGTGGTCGACGGTCGAGAACTCCGGCGGCAGGTCGTTGGCCCGCTTGCAGGCGGCGACGCAGGCCTTGCAGCCGATACACAGGGTCGAGTCGTAAAGCAGCCCGAGCGCATCGGGCGGCCGATGGCGGGTTTCACGCGCGCAGGCCGGTTCGACCGCGGCGCCCGCAGCCAACGCCGTGCCCCCGGCGAGAAATCCCTTGAGGAAATCGCGACGGTTGGCCATGGTCACACCCTCGTGGTCGGATCGTCGGCGGAGCCGCCCTTCGCCTTCTCGAGTTCCTCGGCCTGATGCGAAAGGCCGAGGTTGCGTGCCACCTTGGCACCGGCGCCAACGGCAGCACCGGCGATGGCCGCCAGCGCGGCGGCGGCGGCGATGCTGGTCTTGCCCTGGTCCTCGACGATGCCTGGGTATTGCAGCGGCGGCACGACGTTGAGCAGCTTCGCCGTCTCGAAGATCGGTTTGGTAAAGCCGACGCCCTGCTCCGTGCAGCCGATGCAGGGATGGCCGCAGCCGACCGGCCAGACGCCCTGGCCGACGTCACCGAAGCCAATGGCCGGACAGTTGGCATGGGTCTCCGGACCTTTGCAGCCGAGCTTGTAAAGGCAGTAGCCCTTGCGATGGCCCTCGTCGCCGAACTCCTTGGCGAAGCGGCCGGCGTCGAAGTGAGCGCGGCGCTCGCAATTCTCATGCACCAGGCGACCGTAGGCGAACAGCGGCCGGCCGAGCTTGTCGACCTTCGGCAGCTTGCCGAAAGTCAGGAAATGCACGGCCGTGGACAGGAAGTTGTACGGGTTGGGCGGGCAGCCCGGGATGGTCACTACCGGCTTGCCGAGGATTTCGGCGACACTCGAGGACCCGGTCGGGCTCGAGTCGGCCAGCGCCGGAATCGACGGATGCGTCGATGGCATGCCACCCCAGGAGGCGCAGGAACCGATGGCGATCACCGCCGCGGCACCGGCCGCGCACTCCTTGAGCATGTCGTTCGCCGTCTGGCCGCCGATTTTGCAGTAGATGCCGTTTTCCTTGGTCGGGATGGCGCCTTCGACGACCAGGATGTACTTGCCCTTGTGAGCCTCCATCGCCGCCCGACGCGCCGCCTCGGCCTGGTGGCCGGCGGCGGCCATCAGCGTCTCGTGGTAGTCGAGCGAGATGATGTCGAGGATCAGCTTCTCGAGCGTCGGATGCTCGGCGCGCAGCAGCGATTCCGAGCAGCCGGTGCATTCCTGGAAGTGCAGCCAGATCACCGACGGCCGTTGTGCCTTGGCCACCGCCTTGGCGATGGCGGCCTCGGCACCGGCCGGTAATCCCAGGGTGCCGGCGGTGGCGGCGCAGAACTGCAGGAATTCGCGCCTGGAAATATGGAGCCGACGCGCTACCGCGTCGGCCGCTTTCTGTGCCTCATCGAAACGTCTGGCGGCCATCGCCTCCTCCCTATGTTGGCTCGATCACCCAAACCGTAAACAAACAACTGTCTCCCTTTCACAAGAAGCGTGCCATGGCAAATGCCGACGTCTTTATGTAATCATTCAATGGGATAGCGGTGTTGCCGGCCGCAGTAGGTGGAAACAACGCTTCCAGCACGAACCAGTATGGAAGACTACCTTCCATACAACCTTGGTAATACCAAGAAAATCAGTCGGCTATTAGGGTCCGACGCGAGGAAGTTGCAGCGTGAACACGGCACCGCCGTCCGGATGGTTGCTGGCCGCCAACTGGCCGCCATGACGCTCGACGATGCCGTAGCTGATGGCCAGGCCAAGTCCGGTGCCCTTGCCGACGGCCTTGGTGGTGAAGAACGGCTCGAACACCTTGGGCAGATCGTCGGGCGCGATGCCCGGTCCATTGTCGTGGAATTCGACCATCGCCGTGTCGCCGGTCATGCGGGCACTGATGCGCAGACGCGGCCCGGCACTGCCGAGGGTGGCGTCGCTGGCATTCTGCACCAAGTTCATGAATACCTGCTGCATGCGCCCGGGCGACCCGGAAACGCGTATCTGAGCCGGCAAGTCGAGTTCGACATGGAAATCGCCCGTCACCGTCTTGGTCACCCAATGCACCGCGCGGTTGGCGATCTCGACCAGATCGAAGATCTCGTTCTCCTCGCGGTCCATGACCGAGAAGCGCTTGAGGCCGTCGACGATGGCGCGCGTGCGCTCGGCGCCCTCGATGGTGCCTTCCACCAACGGATCGAGGTCTTCAAGCAGGCGATCGATGCGCAGTTCGGCGCGCAGGGCTTGAAGCTCGGCAACGGAAGCACCGTCATGTACCGCGTGCAGATAGCGACGCAGGCGGTCGGCGTAGCGCTGCATGGCGTGCACGTTGCCAAGCACGAAACTGATCGGATTGTTCAGCTCATGTGCAACGCCGGCCACCAGCCGGCCCAGCGAGGCCATCTTCTCCGAGTGCAGCAACTGGGCTTGGGTGTGCTTGAGTTCCTCGTGAGCGTGGCGCAAGGCCTCGTAAGCACGGCGCAGCTCGCCTACCGGCCGGCCGGTGATGACCACGCCGAGCAACTTGCCGAGCGAGTTCGTGCGCGGCGTGCAATTGAGCGAAACCGCCATGGCACTACCGTCGGCGGCACACAGGTTCACTTCGCAGTCGTGCACCGACTCGATGTCGAGCGTGCCGGAGAAGATGTCCGAGGCGTGACGGCGCGAAGCCGCGTCGGCGAACAGGTCGACCAGCGGCCGCCCGCGCAGCTTGTCTTCGTCGAGCCCGGTCAGACGCACTAACGAGCGGTTGACGTCCTCGATCATGCCGGCGCGATCGCAGACAAGCAGGATGTCCGACATCGAGGTCAGGATGCTGAGAATGAACTGCTGCGATTCTTCCAGCGCGGCGTTCTTCTCCTCGAGGGCCACCTCGTACTGGAGCAGGTCGTTGTAGACCTCGTCCATCTTCTGGATGACGTCGATCCAGACACGCTCGCCGACGCCGGCCGGCAGGCCGTTCTCGCACCCCTCAAGGGCGGCGAGCGAAGGCAGCTTGGGCGGATCGGGGCGAGTCATGATCAATGCACCGACAAATTCAATCCAATCGCCTCATCGTTCGCGACCCTATCCAACTGCTCGACGACAGCCGGCGTAACCAGTCTATCGAGCATCGTCCACCTGCCGTTTCCATGCCGCGAACGCCAAAGGCCGAATACCGAAACGGATAGCATTGTTTTCGTGCAGATGCTTGAACTCATCCAACAGCAGCGCCAGAAACCGAGCCTGGTCGCCATCCGCTACCGTACCGGGAACAGCAAGCCGCACGGCTTCGTCGCTCAACGGCCACCCTGCCGGCACGATCGCGCACCGCTTCGCTTAGCTGCGCCCGATAGCGCAGTCGAAAGGTATCCGGGGAAATCAGTTGCTGGCGAACAGCCACATATTGCTGACAAGACCGCTCGTAGGCCCAGACAAACACATCACGCAGCAATTCAATGCGACTGAGTTCATAGACGGCGATCATGGCATCCGCTCACGATTGTGGCGCGATCTCCAATATAGCGCCACCTTGATTGGCACGTATCAGCTATTGGCGTCACAACGCACCAGGAACCCCCGGTAGGCCGTCTCGGCAGCGTGGCTCACAATGGATGGCACACAACGTACACATCGCCGTAAGGCCTGTCTCCAAGGGGGTTGCGTCACCATTTGGTGGAATCTTGCCATCTGGCCGGGCTGCGTCGGTACTGACGGCGGTCGAACCGTCGGCCTTGCCTAGCTCATGGGCGTATTGCCGATCGAAATCCTCGCCCTGCCTCAACATTGAGCTCGAGGCGGCCGTCACGGCCCGATCGTTTCGCGGACTTCGTGCGACTATTTCACCGGATAGGAGGTCCTATAGCATCAGCCAGGCCGATGCCGACGAGCAGAAACAGCGGAAAGAAGAACGGCGACAGCACATGGAACGACCACTTGTAGGCCGAGTCGGACGACCTTCAGCCTTCCTTGCAATCAAGCGCGGGCGTGGCGCTTGGACGCCACGCCCGCAGGTGTTACCGCGAATGCCCAGGGTCTATTCTCATTCAGTTGGCACGTGCCTGAATAAGACCCTAGAGCGCGGCGTCCTTGAGCTTCTTCATCGGCCGCACTTTGACCTTGATGGTCGCCGGCTTGGCGGCGAACCACTGATCTTGGCCCGTGAACGGGTTCTTGCCGAAGCGCTTCGCTTTGGCCGGGACCTTCTGGGCAACAACCTTGAGAAGACCCGGCAGCATGAATTCGCCCAGCCCCTTCTTGCTAACCGACGCGAGCGTCGTAGCTTCCAGGGCGGCCATGACTGCCTTGACCGCCTTGGGCTCGACGCCGGACTGTTCGGCCAGATGCGCCATGAGACCGGCCTTGGTGAAGGCTGTCTTAATGGGCTTCATTCCTGCGGGCTTGGCGGCCGCCTTCTTTGCGGCGGGCTTGGTGGCAGCGGGTTTCTTGGGGGCGATCTTGGCCTTCTTGGCCGGAGCTTTCTTGGTTGCCATAGCGACTCCTGATAAGTGAATGGACTGAGGTCGAGCACGCAACCTACGATCGTTGGGCTTCGGCCACATAGCAGACTACTCGAAATCGACCCTGTGTATTCCGGCTTTAGGCCTTGGAAAGCAGGGCTTTTCGTGGAACACATGCCGTGCGACCGAGACCAGTGCCCCCCGCTGGGGGTGACGCGGAACGCAAAGCAAATGGCGGTCAGCTGTTCGCCCATCTCAAGCGCATCATGAAGCTGGACAAGTTGCGCTTGCGTGGCTTCAGCGGGGCGAACGATGAGTCCCTGCTGGCGGCCACTGCCCAGAATTTGCACCGAATGGCGAAATGGCTGATGCCCGCAGCGAACAAGGCCACCTTGGTACCCGCATAACGGCACAGCGGAACCCTTCGGCCTCCTCATACGTACCTCTTGTACCGACAAGTTCCCAATTCGGCTTTCTTGATGCCACGTTGCTCCGACATCCAAACCGACTTTTTCAACACAATTCGCCGGATACCTGCCCTACGACCGTGGATCGGCTTGCACGTCAACTTCAGAGGCGGTGAACTCACACACCCGACCCAGAGACGCCATACGTCCATCGCGAATGCAGCCGTTCGCGGGTGCTACCCACGTGTCCACATTAGCCCGCTGATCAACGGCAGTGACGACGAGGTGATCGTCTCCATTGAGAGCAGTGGGAATTTTCCAAGACATATCGTTGGGACAATGTTCCTTGTCCTTGGCTTCGGTACCGCCAATCGCCCCGCCATCAATCACTTTGAAAGCAATATGTAATGATCACTCTAGAATTGTTCTCGGCGCCTCCGGCACGCCAATCCCAATGTGTCCGCAGGCCATTGCCTGTCGGCGGCCCTTGTTTGGCGTCGCCTCAGCCGGCGCCCTTGGCTACAGGCTGCACCGGCGATAGTTCATCACGTTGCAGTTCAAGCGCGCATTTAGGATTCTGGAATAGTTGTCCGAGCCAAGACGTATGGTTGCCTCCTTTTTAGTCAACATTTTCGGATCGATAGCGTCGAACGTCGTGTGGGTGTCTATGGATTTCGGCTCCGGCAGCGACGACATGTATTCGTCTTGGAACGAACCTGTCAGCGTGATTCTTACATCGACGTCGCACAGTCGCATCTCGCTGTTGTCGTTGTAAAGGCTGACCTGAGCGGAGACTGACTTACCATCAAACGGAAGGTGCAAGAGATCGCATCTCGCGGCTAGGTTTGATGTCACGTAGTGTTGCCAACCGATATAGGCGCCACTGGCCAAGCAAATTGCTCCGATCAAGATGGCAGTCCGCACAGTTTGGCGTTTTTGGCCAGAGGAGCGAGCAGCGCTGGTTTCGTCGGGTTGTCGCTGGGAAGTATCGGACATTGGGGTCACTCCTTGTCGTTTGCGATCTTGGGTTGGCCCGCCTTGCAATCTGACTGCCTTGCAATACCACCCACTATGATCAGGACAACCCCCAGGCCGATACCAAGACCACCAATCTTGCTTCCTGCCTGCCATATGAAGCGATTGCGTTCGAGCGTGGAATGGCCTGGGCCACCTACCCGCCCCCCTCCGGAAATTACCCATCCGACGCCGCTCCATACATCAAATACTTCATCAAAGTAGTACTTCAGGCCCATGCCGACTAACACGCATAAGACCCCCATCTTGATCAGCGATGGGCGTTTCTTGACTGGATTGGACGGTGCGGAAATGCCGGGCTGAGATTGTGGTTCTTGCTGACTATCAGCCGGTTGCTTCGTCGTAGGTGCCATGTGCGTTCCCTTCGGGTTCTCGGTTGTCAAACTTTGGCGGCGTCCTTAAGCACGGTTAAGCGTTGCGACCTGTCCGCATAGGGCTCTTAAGAAACACGGCATGCTACGGCCGGTCCAATTGCCTGAGGGCTCCTCGTGCCCATGCGCCGAATTGTCCATCCGGATCCATTTCCAGCAAACGGTTGGCCGCCGTCTTTGCTTTCGAGCGGTCTCCAGCGTGGTAATGAGCCATGGCGAGGTTCTTCTGTGCCTTTAGCAAGCCCGGATTGATATCCAACGCCTTCTGGTAATTTGCAATTGCCGAACTCCAGTTGCGCTGAGCTAAATATGCATTGCCGATGTTGAGGTACGCGGAGTCTTTGCAGGGAGCCCCCAAGTCGAGCGCGGTCAAGAAATGTGAAATGGCTTCTTTGGGTTTCCCCAATTGGGAAAGCGTATTGCCAAGCGCCATCTGAATCGACGACGATTTCGGGTTATGCGTTAGGCCATCCGTCAACATACTGAGGGTGATTTGCGGATCCCGCTTCAGAAGGAGGTAACAGGTCGCCAGGTTGCTGTAGGCGCCAGGCATCCGCGGGTCAATCTTGAGTCCCTTTTCGAGGTC
>Ga0316583_10000332_pt1 | contig 13332 bp, 13 predicted proteins | sample J_170502JBrBrA_D_FD_204513 | JGI IMG/M metagenome (GOLD analysis project Ga0316583, IMG submission 204513) | Rhizosphere microbial communities from salt marsh grasses in Alabama, United States - J_170502JBrBrA | ecosystem: Host-associated > Plants > Roots > Rhizosphere | place: USA: Alabama... | reverse complement strand
TCTTGAACGAAATATACCGGCCGGCCGCAAGCGTTGTATCGGTGGCAGTACTTGCGCCAGTGCTTGGCGTGACCCGGTGGCACGCGCAGATAAATCGGCTGGTGGACGATTCCCGGCGGCGCAGGCCGGATCACTACCGGTTGCGGATAGATCAGGGTCGGCCTCGGAAAGTCGCCGATGTCAATGCGGCCATAAAACCCCGGCTGGCCGACGGATATCGACACGCCGACGTCGGCCGAAAACGCGGGCGTTATAGCCACCGCGAGCAGTGCGGCAATCAGGAATCCCTTCATTTCGGACCTCCGTTGTCGGAACGACTGAAGTGAAATTAGATTATAGGTTTCCGGCCATTACGCCAGACTTGTCGGTACTTGGCTACTTCTTCCTCGCCCTTGGGTGAGCTGCGTCGTAAACCTTGGCCAGATGCTGAAAGTCGAGATGGGTATAGATCTGAGTGGTAGCAATGTTGGCGTGACCGAGCATCTCCTGTACAGCCCGCAAGTCGCCCGATGACTCGAGCAGATGCGAAGCGAACGAGTGGCGCAACATGTGTGGATGCACATGGATGCCAAGTCCGGTACGCCATGCCCAAACTTGCAAGCGCCGCTCGATGGTGCGCACGTTGAGACGATTGCCGCGCCGGCCGACGAATAGTGCCTGTTCGTCCTCGCGGGCGATCTCGGCGCGGTGCGCGAGCCAATCCGACAACGCGGCCATGGCCTTGCCGCCCATGGGCACGATGCGCGTCTTGCGGCGCTTGCCGACAACAGTGACCGTGCCTTCGGCGAGGTCGAGGCCAGCGCCGACGTCGAGGTCGGCCAACTCCGACAGGCGCAGTCCTGATGAATAGAACAGCTCGAACATCGCCTTGTCACGCTGCTCGAGCAGGTTGTCGGCTTGGGCATCGAGCAGTGCCTGCGCCTGGTCGATGGCCAGAACCTTGGGCAGCGGCTGAGGTCGCTTCGGCGGCCGCAGTCCGTCGCAAGGATTGCGGTCTATGGCACCATGCCGCGCCAGCCAGCGGTAGTAGCTGCGCCATGCCGATAGGGTACGCGCCAACGAGCTCGGCGCCAGTCCCTGGCCGTGCAGTTGCATGATGAAGCGCTTCAGCTGGTGCGATTCGAGAGTCGCCGGATCGGCACCGGCGGCCAAGGCGGCAAGCTTGTCGAGGTCGCGGCGGTAGGCGGCGATGGTGTGCGCGCTGGCGCGCCGTTGATGGCTGAGTTCGGTGAGAAAGCAGGCGACGCTGGTGTCGTCGGCCATCAGCCGATCACGCGCAACATGGCGGCAGCGGCGATGTCGCCGATCTGTTCGAGGTAGACCGTGCCCATCTCAGGGTAGAAGCGCTGAACCTCTTCGCTCGCCAACAGCAGCATGCCGATGCAGGCGCCGCTATCGGGTTCGCGCAGCGGAATCTGGGCCATCGAGCGCACGTGACTGCCCGCTTCGCCGAGCCAGGCCGTGGCCGGTTGGCCACCGGCACCGCCGCAATAGGGTGCCTTGGCGAAACTGATAAACGACTTGATGCCGTCCTCCACCGGCGCGAACTCGGCGCCTTCGCCACGACCGACGCCCCAAATGCGGATCGCCACATGGGGCACGGCGAACGCGCCGGTGAGATTCGAATAGAGAATGTGCAGAGCATCGTCCACGTTGGTGGCGCCCTGGAGCGCGACGCCGAACCGGTGCACTTTGGCGGCGATGGCATCGTTTTCTTCGCCGAAGCGAATGAGTTCGCCGAGCTTGGCCTCCAACTGCTTGACCTTGTCGCGCATGGTGCCGATCTGCCGTTCGGTGATCGATACCGCCTTGCCGCCATGCGGACTCGGAATGTGAATCTGAGTCAGCAGGTCGGCGTATTGCTCGAAAAACTCTGGATGGCTCTTCAGGTAGGAGGCAATCTCGTTGGCGTCGATGCTGGCAGTCATATCAAGTCCTCGGGAATGTCGATTTCGCCGGCAAACACGGTGACGGCGGGTCCGGTCATCATCACCGGCGCAGCGTTGCCCGCCCAGGCGATGAGCAGGTCGCCGCCACGCGTAGCCACGCGCACGGGGCTGTCGAGCAAACCGCGGCGAATGCCGGCGACTACGGCGGCGCAGGCGCCGGTGCCGCAGGCCAGCGTTTCGCCGACGCCGCGCTCATGAACGCGCAGCCTGATGGCATGGCGATCCACCACCTGCATGAAGCCGGCATTGACGCGCTCGGGAAAACGGCAATGGCTTTCGATCAGCGGGCCGTACACATCCACCGGCGCACGTGCGACGTCGGCCACCACTTGCACCGCATGCGGGTTGCCCATCGATACGGCGGTGATATCGAAACTGTGGTCGGCCACGGCCAGCAGTTGGACGACGGCGTCACTATCGCTGTCGAAGGGGATCTCCGGCGGCCGAAAACGCGGCACGCCCATGTCGACGGTGACCTGGCCATCGTCCTCCAGGCGGGGCACGATGATGCCGGACTTGGTCTCGACACGGATTTCGCGCTTGCCGGTCAATCCCGTGTCGTGGGCAAAGCGCACGAAGCAGCGAGCACCGTTGCCACATTGCTCGACCTCACCGCCGTCGGCGTTGAAAATGCGGTAGCGGAAGTCCGCGCCGGCCTGGCCCGGTCTTTCCACCACCAGGATCTGATCGCAGCCGACGCCGAAGTGCCGGTCGGCGAGAAAGCGCGCCTGCGCCGCGTTGGGCACGAAATCCTGATTGATGGCGTCGAGAACGACGAAATCGTTGCCGAGGCCATGCATTTTGGTAAATTTGATCCTCATGGCATCAGAGCGCGATGATCTTTCCAGATGCAGCGGTCCATGACCACGAAAATACCGGCTACACGCGCCTTCTCGGCCGCCTCGTCATTGACGACGCCTTCCTGGAGCCAGAGGTTCTTCACGCCGAGCGCAATGCATTCGTCGACGATGGCGGCCACGTGTTCGGGCGCCCGGAACACGTCTACCAGGTCCGGCCGCTCAGGCAGGTCGGCCAGGCGCGCATAAGCCTTCTCGCCCAGGACCTCGGTCTGGCCGGGCCGCACCGGGATGATGCGATAGCCGAATTCCTTCATCGCCTGGGCAACGCGATGGCTGGGGCGCGCCGAGTTATTCGACAGGCCGAGAACGGCGATCGTCTTGATGGTGCGCAACAGGGTGCGAATCTCGGTTGAGGATGGGTTCTGCAAGGCCATCCGGCAATGGTAGCCCAACACGCCCGGGCCGAGACCGGAATAGGCGGATCAATAGACCCCTTTTTCCCCCGGCGGCCGGGTCTTGAAGCGCTTGTGCAGCCAGAAGTACTGCTCAGGCATCTTCTGCGCCTCGGTCTCGATGAAGGCATTCATACGCCGGGTGTCGGCTTCGATCGACTCGCCCGGGAACTCAGCCCACGGCTCGCCGATTTCGATCACGTAGCCGTCGTCATGCATGTGAGCGATCACCGGTACTACGGCAGCACCGGCCAGCCGCGACAACCTCGAGAGGCCGGTGATGGTGGCCGCCGGAAATCCGAAGAAGGGTACGAATATGGTGTCGCGCTGACCGAAATCCATGTCGGGCAGGTAGAAGAAAGGCATGCCGGCCTTCATGGCCTTGAGGCCCTTGCGCGTACCTTCCTGGCGCGACAGCATGACCGAATTGCCGAAGCGGGCGCGGCCTTTGTAGAGCGCGGCGTTGAACAGCAGATTCTTCTGGTTGGCATAGATGCCCGACATGTCGTATTCGAGGCACAGCCGCGTCCACCCCATGTCGAGGCCGACGAAATGCGGCACCAGCAGGATCACGGGCTGCTTGCCGATGAGGGCGTCGAGATGCTCGCGGCCGGTAACGCGCACCAGGCGCCGGATGCGTGCCTCCGACGCCCACCAGAGCAGTCCGCGCTCGATGAAGCTGCGGCCGAAGACCTCGAAATGGCGCCGGGCCAAAGCAAGTCGATCGGCTTCGCCCATATCCGGGAAGCATAAGCGCAGATTGATCAAGGCGATGCGCCGGCGCGAACCGGCAAACGCGAACAACAGACGGCCGAAGCCGCGACCGACGGCCGCCAAAACGGGCATTGGCAGCCAATGCAGCAGCCACATCAGGGAAAGTGCGATGCGAGTCATGACGTCGACGGGCCGCCCCGAGACATTATGCACCCCCCGGTGGGAGGCAGCGAACGAAGTGAGCGTGGGGGGCTAATCATGTTGGATCCGGCGCTCCGGACGGTTTCTTGTAGCGGTTGTAGCCCCAGAGGTATTGCTCGGGACACTGGCAGATCAAGTGCTCCAATTCCCGATTCAGAGCCGCCGTGCGCTCCGCGAGACTGCCCTTGAGCGGCGTGGACAGCGGCAACAGCCTTAGGTGATAGCCTGCACCGTAGTGAAAGCGCTTGGCATAGACAAGCAGCACGACGGCTCCCGTCTCGGCCAGCCGTGCGGCCAAGGTCATGGTGTAGGCAGGTCTGCCGAAAAAGGGCGCCCATATGCCCTCCCCCTGTCCCGGCACCTGATCGGGCAGCAGGCCGGCGGCATCACCCTGCTTCAACGTCTTGAGCAGCCGGCGTACGCCGCCGAAATCCGCCGGCGCCAGCGACAGGTTGGCGCCGCGCCCGCTTTCCACCAGCGGCGCTAGCCACTTCTGCTTAGGCCGCCGATAGAGTACCGTGATGGGTCGGAAGCTGGCGTAATACTGAGCCGTGATCTCGAAGCAACCGAGGTGCGGGGTCAAGAACAAGATGCCGCGACCGGCCGCCCAAGCTTCTTCGACATGCTGCCAGCCGTCGGTACGCATGACATGCGCAGCCACTTCCGCCGACGGACGCAGCCACATCTTCGGCAACTCGAATATCGCCTTTCCGGCCTCAGCGATAGCACCGACGCGAGCCTTTTCCAGTCCAGCCTGGGCCGTATTTTCACGCAGGTGGCGCCGATAGGTGGGCGAAGCGAGCCATGTCAGCCAGCCGACCAGGGCACCCATGTTGTGCAGCACCGGCAGCGGCAGGCGCGAAAACAAGCGAAACCAAAAGACCATGAAAGCGCTACGTTTGACCGTCGCCGACAAAGAATTATAATTATCGCCTGCCGCTGAGTTAATTGGACAACTTGCGAAGCGGAGAGGGCCGGCTTGGCCGGCTCGAAAAAAAATATCGCTAAAGCGTCGCCTGCTCGTCCCCTCAGGAGCCGGTAACGCCGGACATCTGAGGGGGTATCAGGAGCAGAATCAATGTCCAACACTTACCTCTTTACTTCGGAATCGGTTTCCGAGGGCCATCCCGACAAGGTAGCCGACCAGGTTTCCGACGCCATCCTCGACGCCATTCTGGCGCAGGATCCGCATTCGCGCGTCGCTGCCGAAACACTGTGCAACACCGGGCTCGTCGTGCTGGCCGGCGAAATTACCACCAACGCCAACGTCGACTACATCCAGGTCGCACGCAACACGATCAAGCGCATCGGCTACGACAACACCGAATTCGGCATCGACTACAAGGGCTGCGCGGTGCTGGTCGCCTACGACAAGCAGAGTCCTGACATCGCCCAAGGCGTAAACAAGGCCTACGACGACAATCTGGATCAGGGCGCCGGCGACCAGGGCCTGATGTTCGGCTATGCCTGCGACGAAACGTCGGCGCTGATGCCGCTGCCGATCTACCTCTCGCACCGCCTGGTCGAGCGCCAAGCCATGCTGCGCAAGGACGGCCGCCTGCCCTGGCTGCGTCCCGATGCCAAGAGCCAGGTCACCGTCCGCTACCGCGACGGCAAACCCGACGCCATCGATACCGTCGTCATCTCCACCCAGCATGCGCCGGACATCGACATGGACAAGCTGCGTGAAGGCGTAATCGAGGAGATCATCAAGCCCATCCTGCCCAAGGCTCTGGTCAAGGGCGACATCAATTATCTGGTCAATCCCACCGGCCGCTTCGTCGTCGGTGGTCCGCAGGGCGACTGCGGCCTCACCGGACGCAAGATCATCGTCGACACCTACGGCGGTGCCTGTCCGCACGGCGGCGGCGCCTTCTCTGGCAAGGACCCGTCGAAAGTCGACCGCTCGGCCGCCTATGCAGGCCGCTACGTGGCCAAGAACATCGTCGCCGCTGGCCTCGCCAGCCACTGCCAGGTCCAGGTGTCCTACGCCATCGGTGTCTCCCAACCGACCAGCGTCTGGGTCACCACCTTCGGCACCGGCAAGATCCCGGACGAGACCATCGCCGAACTGGTCAAGAAGCACTTCGACCTGCGGCCGAAGGGTATCGTCAACATGCTCAACCTGCTGCGTCCCATCTATGAACGAACCGCCGCCTACGGCCACTTCGGCCGCGACGAACCCGAGTTCAGTTGGGAAAATACCGATAAGGCTGCCGCCCTCAAGGCGGACGCTGGCCTGTAAGGCCAGGCCGTACCTAATGCGGGGCGCAAGCCCCGCATTTTTTTGCATCTGACATTCCGGTATCGCTGGCAGCGAGCCGCCAACGGGCGGTGACTGCTTCTACCCCACCTCGACTATCATGCCGGAATGCTGAAACGTGTTCCTGTGGATAGCCTCACAGTTGGCATGTACATCCACGAACTGGGCGGCGCCTGGCTGGACCACCCGTTCTGGCGTACTTCATTCAAGATCGAAAACCCCGACGTCCTGCGCCGCATCCTTGACAGCGGCGTCCGCGAGGCCTGGATCGACACGACGCGCGGCCTCGACGTTGCCGGCGGGATCAGCCAGGAACAATCCGATGCCGAAGTCGAACAGGAACTCGTCCGCAGTGCCAGCGAACCATCCCCCGTCGAGCACGTACCGATGGAGGAAGAGGTGGCGCGTGCCGGAAAGACCCTTGCCAAGTCCTGCGAAGCGCTAGCCGACCTTTTCCAGCAGGTGCGTATGGGCCGGGCACTGCAGGACGGATCCATCCTTCCCGTGGTCGACGACATCGCCGCTTCCGTCATGCGCAACGCCGGCGTCCTCACCGCACTGGCCCGCATGCGGCGCCAGGACAACTACACCTTCATGCATTCGATCTCCGTCTGCGCGCTGATGGTGGCGGTAGGCAACCAACTGGGCTTCAGTGGCGACCAAGCACGGGAAGCGGGACTGGCCGGCCTGCTGCACGACATCGGCAAGATATTGATCGATGCCGAACTACTGAACAAGAAAGGCCCCCTGACCGACGAAGAGTTCGCCGCGCTGCGCCGCCATCCGCAGATCGGCCATGACATTCTCGCCACCCGCCGTGCCGCGGGCGATGTCGTGCTCGACGTTTGCCTGCATCACCACGAAAGGATCGACGGTTCCGGCTATCCCGGCAAGCTGGCTGGCGAGAAAATCGGCTTGCACGCCCGTCTGGCGGCGGTCTGCGACGTCTATGATGCGACCACTTCGAACCGTCCCTACAAGGACGTTTGGCCGCCGGCACATGCGCTGCGCAAGATGACGGAGTGGAGCAGTAACCATTTCGACCAACGCCTGTTCCACGCTTTCGTGCGTACCGTAGGCATCTACCCAATCGGTACCCTGGTGCGCCTGAAATCCGACCGGCTGGCGGTCGTGGTCGACCAAAGCGAAGGCTCGTTGCTGACGCCGCGCGTCAAGGTGTTCTTTTCCATCGCCGCCAACCACCGTGTGTCGCCCAAGGTCCTCGACCTGTCGCGCGCCGACGCGGCAGATGAAATCGTTTCGCACGAAGATCCCGACGCCTGGGGCATCGACGACATCAACTTCCTCTGGAGCGGAATAGACGGATAGCCCGGGCGAGGTTGCCCCGGAGCCAATACCGATTCTCGAACTCATCAATCCACCACATCGACTATCGACCGCCATGGCAGACACCTACGACCTCAGGCTTACCGGCAGCACGCTTCCCGATCGTTCTCGCGAACCTGCCGCCACGGCACTCGCCGCTGTCATGCGCATCACGCCGGAGCAGGCACTCAAACTCCTGTCCGGCCGGGAGACCATCATTAAGCGCAACCTCGGCGCCGACCAAGTCCCTCGCTACCTGCGGGCCATCGAGGCGGCGGGTGTCGAGGTGCGTGCGGAGCGGACGGCACCACCTAGCCGGGCAGACGAGCCGCTGGCGCTGATCCCGCTCGACGATGCGGCCACTGTCGAGACTGTCGTCTGCCCGGCTTGCGGCACCGAGCAACCCAAGCGCAACCTCTGCCGCCAGTGCGGCACCGATATGCCACGCCTGTTGGCCGCCAAGGAAGAAGCCCAGCGCGATCCGCCGGCGCAGTCACCCTTTGCGCCGCCCACGGCGATGGTCCGCGACGTCGCAGCCGCCCGGACAGAAACGGAAACGCCGAGCCCGCTGGCATTTTCATTCCAAGGCCGCATCGGCCGCCTGCGCTACTTGGCGTACTTTCTTCCCGCCTACGTGCCGATGCTGATTGGCGCGCTCATCGGTGGCTTTTTCGCCGGTATCGCGCATTCGATGGTGGGATTTACCATCTTTTTCGGCATCGGCGCTCTGGTAACAATGGCGCTGGCATTGCGCGTGGCGGTTCTTCGCCTGCACGACATCAACCGCACCGGCTGGTGGCTGCTGGCGCCGCTTCCGCTCGGCATTATTGCGGCCGTTTCCAACACCTTGGGCATCGCGCTGCTGGTACTGTTCGCCGCCGTCTTCTCTCTCGCTCTACTCTTCTGGCCGGGCAGCAGCGAGGACAACGACTATGGCTCGCCACCCGGCGAGAATACGGTATGGACGACCGTCGGCGCCATCGTCATGATTCTGTTCTGGATCGGCAGTAACGTGTTGTCGCCAATGGCAAAATTCGGTGCCAAAGCGCCCATAGGCACCCCGGTAAGTGAACGGTCGGTTCGTTAGTCAGGGCGCTGACCCGTTGGCCAGTCGCCGCCGATCGAATATAATTGGCGGTTCAAGCCGAGGAGCGCTGCAAGCGCCGGAGCATTCCGGCCCCCAGGCTCGGCCTTCATCAGAAGAACTGCGCTCACCTAACCCCGCCGGGAAGGTGAGAATGCAATCCCCTCCCGGTCACGAGTTCTAGGAGAGAACATGAACGCTGTGACTGACCTCAAGCAAGACTTCGTCGTCGCCGACCTCGGCCTGGCCGAGTGGGGACGCAAGGAAATCCGCATCGCCGAGACCGAGATGCCCGGCCTGATGGCGATCCGCGAGGAATACGCCGGCAGCCAGCCCCTCAAGGGCGCACGCATCACCGGCAGCCTGCACATGACCATCCAGACCGCAGTGCTGATCGAGACGCTGGCTGCGCTCGGCGCCCAGGTGCGTTGGGCGTCGTGCAACATCTTTTCGACCCAGGACCACGCTGCCGCCGCCATCGCCAAGGAAGGCGTCGCCGTGTTCGCGGTCAAGGGTGAATCGTTGAGCGACTACTGGGAGTACACCCACCGCATCTTCGAGTGGGCCGATGGTGGCTTCTCGAACATGATCCTCGACGACGGCGGCGATGCTACCTTGTTGCTGCACTTGGGCAGCAAGGCCGAGAAAGACATCTCCGTCATCGCCAAACCGACCTCGGAGGAGGAAACCGTCCTCTTCGCGGCCATCAAGAAGAAGCTCGCCGCCGACCCGACCTGGTATTCGACTCGCCTGGCGCAGATCAAGGGCGTCACCGAGGAAACCACGACCGGCGTACACCGCCTCTACCAGATGTTCGAGAGGGGCGAACTGAAGATCCCGGCCATCAACGTGAACGATTCGGTCACCAAGTCCAAGTTCGACAATCTCTACGGCTGCCGCGAGTCCCTGGTCGACGGCATCAAGCGCGCCACCGACGTCATGGTCGCCGGCAAGATTGCGCTCGTCTGCGGCTATGGCGACGTCGGCAAGGGGTCGGCGCAGGCACTGCGCGCCCTGTCGGCCCAGGTCTGGGTCACCGAAGTCGACCCGATCTGCGCCCTGCAGGCGGCGATGGAGGGCTACCGCGTAGTGACCATGGACTATGCCTGCGACAAGGCCGACATCTTCGTCACCTGCACCGGCAACTATCACGTGATCACCCACGAGCACATGGTCAAGATGAAGGACCAGGCCATCGTCTGCAACATCGGCCACTTCGACAACGAGATCGACGTCGCCTCGATCGAGAAGTACCAATGGGAGGAAATCAAGCCGCAGGTGGATCACATCGTCATGCCCAGCGGCAACCGCATCATCCTGCTCGCCAAGGGCCGGCTGGTGAACCTCGGCTGTGCCACGGGCCACCCCTCCTATGTAATGTCGTCGTCCTTCGCCAACCAGACCATCGCCCAGATCGAACTGTTCACGCGCAACGACCAGTATCCGGTCGGCGTCTACACGTTGCCCAAGCACCTGGACGAGAAGGTTGCACGCCTGCAGCTCAAGAAGCTCAATGCCGAGCTGACGCTGTTGACGCCGCAGCAGGCGTCGTACATCGGCGTGCCGGTCGACGGCCCCTACAAGGCCGAGCACTACCGCTATTGATCGAGAGCGCCAGGCATGGTGCAGGTACTGGTCGGCTGGCTGCTCAACGCTCTGGCGCTGCTGGTCGTGGCCTACCTGATGCCATCGATCCACATCGCCTCGGTGGGATCGGCGCTGATCGCGGCACTGGTGCTGGGCTTGGTCAACGCCCTGGTGCGGCCGGCCCTCGTCCTGCTGACGCTGCCGGTGACGCTGCTGACCATGGGCTTGTTCCTGCTCGTCATCAACGGCCTGCTGTTCTGGGCCGTCGGCAGCATCCTGGTCGGCTTTTCGGTGGGCGGCTTCTGGTCGGGCGTTTTCGGGGCCTTGCTCTACAGCCTGATTTCCTGGGCTCTGAGCGCGCTGCTGCAGCCGCGACGATGAAGTCGTTTCATCGCCGCAGTTCGCGGCCGGCGCCACGACCGGCGCCGGCGCCGATGCCGAGCGCACCCGCCGATCACCGCGGCGGCGCGCGCGCCGATCAGTTGCTGGTCGAGCATGGCCTGGCACCCTCGCGCACGGCGGCGCAGCGGCTGATCGAAGCGGGCCGCGTCTCCTGGTCGGCCGGAACGATCGACAAGGCCGCGACCATCCTGCCGCCATCGGCCGAGCTGACAGTGGCCGGCGACGAGTCCGATCGCTATGTCTCGCGCGGCGGCATCAAGCTCGCCGGAGCGTTGGCGCACACCGGCATCGATGTCGCCGGACGCACCTGCCTCGACGTCGGCCAGAGCACCGGCGGTTTCACCGACTGCCTGCTTCAAGCTGGCGCCGAACGCGTGATCGGCATCGATGTCGGCCACGGTCAGCTGTATCCGCGTCTGTGCGACGATGCGCGCGTCACCTGCATCGAGGGCGTCAACGCCCGCGCACTCGCCGAAGCGCGGCTGCCCCACGCCCATTTCGATCTCATCGTCGCCGACGTGAGCTTCATTTCGTTGACCCTGGTGTTACCGCAGCTGCCGCCGCTGCTGGCCAGAAACGGTGACATGCTGCTGCTGGTGAAGCCGCAGTTCGAGGTCGGCGCCGCCCATATCGGCAAGGGCGGCATCGTGCGCGACGACAGCCTCTACATACAGGTGGAGGAGAAGCTACGCCTGGCGGCGGCCAACGCCCACCTGCGCGTAATCGACTACTTCGACAGCCCGATTGCCGGCGGTGACGGCAATCGCGAGTTTTTCATCTGGACACAACATGAACCCAACTGAACTTTCGGTCGAGTTCTTCCCGCCGCAAACGCCGGAAGGCGCCGAGAAGCTGCGCGCCGCCTGGACGACACTGGCAACGCTGAAGCCGGCGTTCTGCTCGGTGACCTTCGGTGCCGGTGGCTCGACTCAGGACCGCACCTTCGAGACCGTCGAGGAGATTCGAACCGCCGGACTGCCGGCTGCGCCCCACCTTTCCTGCATCGGCTCCTCCAAGGAGCGGGTGCGGGCGATTCTCCAGCGCTACCGCAGCGCCGGCATCAACCGGCTGGTGGCCTTGCGCGGCGACCTGCCGTCAGGCATGGCCGATCCCGGCGAATTCCGCCACGCCAACGAACTGGTCGAATTCGTGCGCAGCGAGACCGGCGACTGGTTCCACATCGATGTCGCCGCCTATCCGGAATACCATCCGCAAGCCAGGACACCGCGCGACGACCTGCTCAACTTCAAGCGCAAGGCCGACGCCGGCGCCGACGGCGCCATCACCCAGTTCTTTTTCAACCCCGCCGCCTACGAGCACTTCGTCGCCGAGGCGAGAGCTGTCGGCGTCACCATCCCGATCGTGCCGGGCATCATGCCCATCGCCAGCTTTTCCAAGCTGGCGCGCTTCGCCGACACCTGCGGCGCCGAGATTCCGCGCTGGATGCGGCGCAAGTTCGAGAGCTTCAGCGATGACACGGCCTCGATCCGGTCGTTCGGCCTCGACGTGGTAACCGATCTGTGTCGGCACGTGATTGCTGCCGGTGCCCCTGGCCTGCATTTCTACACGCTCAACCAGGCCGGGCTGACCATGGAGATCGCCAAGCGCCTGGGCCTCGCGGGGTAACGTCTCAAAATCAAAGGGCGCGCATGGCGACCTCGGGCGAAGCGAGCCAAACGGTCGCCCCGCCTAGAGAGTGAGGACGGGAGGAAGCGAGCCCATTGGCCGGGCTTTCGCATCCTCCGTACTCCGCTCGGGCTTTCTCAGTACCGACGAGCCTCAACTCGGTGTCGACCTTCCATTGGCCGCTTCCACGCGGTTGCGGCCCTTGTCCTTGGCGACATAGAGCGCCACGTCGGCACGCGCCAGGAAACCGTAGAAGCTGAGTTCGGTCGGATTGAATTCGGCGACGCCGAAGCTCGCGGTATACAGGATTTGCCGGCCTTGCACGTACAGGCGGCTGTCGGCTACCGCGGCACGCATGCGTTCGGCCGCTTGCAGCGCCTCGGTGCAGCCGACCCCAGGCAGCAGCACCACGAATTCCTCGCCGCCCCAACGGCCGACGATGTCTATTTCGCGTACGGCTTCAATCAGCGTACGGGCGAAGCTGGCCAGCACGGCGTCGCCCGTATGGTGGCCGTATCGGTCGTTGATCGACTTGAAGTAGTCGAGATCGACCAAGATCAGCGACAGCGGCGAGCCATAGCGCAGGGCGCGCTGGACCTCGACCTCGGCGGCCTCGACAAAGGCGCGCCGATTCGCTACGCCGGTCAGGGTATCGATGCGCGCCGCCTGCTCGGCGGTTTCTTTCTGCTGGCGCAGCTCGGCAGTGGCGCTTGCCACTTGTTGGCGCAGATCCTCCTGGGTGAAGGCGATGCGTGCTGCCATATCGTTGATGCCGGCGGCCAGCGAGGCCATGACGCCGGCCTGCTCCGGCTCAGTGCGCGCTTCCAGTTCGCCGGCCTTGATGCGGCCGACGACTTGGCTGATATGGGCGATCGGCCGCGTCACGCCGGCCGCAATCAGGGTCGACAGCAGCGCCGCCAGAAGCAGG
>Ga0316583_10000331_pt1 | contig 13385 bp, 10 predicted proteins | sample J_170502JBrBrA_D_FD_204513 | JGI IMG/M metagenome (GOLD analysis project Ga0316583, IMG submission 204513) | Rhizosphere microbial communities from salt marsh grasses in Alabama, United States - J_170502JBrBrA | ecosystem: Host-associated > Plants > Roots > Rhizosphere | place: USA: Alabama... | reverse complement strand
CGAACTCGTCTCCGACTGCCATATTGCCGTACATGGTCACGATACCCGGCGGCACGTCGTCTACGATTTCGACGGCCATGCCAGCCACATCGCCCACGGCGCACTACTGGAAACGCTCCGCCTGGCCGCCAGCCGCTTCGGGCTACGGACGGAATGGCGATTACGGCAAGACTGCACCGACACCGCTCCCATTTACGACGTGCGGCTCGAGCCACAGGCCTGTCCACCAAATCCGTTGGCCTCTTTCATTGAGCAGCGAGCGGTCCAGCGAAGAGCCATGCGCGCTTCACCGCTACCGGACACTGCCCGGCAGATGATGGCCCAAGCAGCCGGTCCTGCGTTCCAACTGAAGTTCTTCGAATCCTGGACCGAACGAATGGCAGTTGCCTCTCTCTTGTGGCGCAACGCCTACGTACGGCTGACCTGCCCGGAAGCCTTTCCGGTACACCGGTCCGTAATTGAATGGCATGCCCGTTTCAGTCATGACCGGATACCTGAGCGAGCCGTAGGCGTCGATCCACTCACCGGCCGTCTCATGCACTGGGCGATGAAAGACTGGCGGCGTGTCGAGTTCCTCAATCGATACCTCATGGGTACCGTGTTACCGCGAATTCAGTTGGACTTGCTGCCGGCAATTTGGTGCTCCGCCCATGTGTTGCTAGTTCCGCGACGCCCTCTGACATCGCTGCCGGATTTCGTGGCGGCCGGCGAAGCGATCCAGCGCCTTTGGTTGACGGCAACCTCACTACAGTTGCAGCTTCAACCCGAAATGACACCGGTAATCTTTCGCTGGTACGTACAGGCAGGTCGGCCTTTATCAAGGAATGAGACCGTGAATCGACTGCTCCCTCCCTTGGCCAAACGCTTCGAGGCGCTCACCAATTCCACTTCCCAAGAGGCATTCGCCTTCTTTTGCCGCATCGGTACCTCTTTTCCTCCGAAGGCCCGTTCCTTGCGCAAGCAGTTGAAGGAATTGATGGTCGGACAGCCTGTCGGTGACTAGCAGGTTACCGATCGCGCGGCCGCCTTTGCAATAGGCGCCAAAAAACGCGGGAAAGCTTGTCGAAAAAACTTACACCTCTTACAAAGGTCCGAGCAACGCGCCGACTGAGACACACCACAATGACTAATTACTCGTTATTTTTCAATCTATTACAAAGACAACACCGAGCATGGTCTGGGACTTGCTTAATGGCTGGCGTGGCAAGAAGTCACCATTGCCAGACTTTCGATAAGGAGCCGAATATGTTTAAGAAAAGCTTGCTGGCCGCAGCCTTGGCAATGCCTCTGGCCGCGTTCGCATTTCCAACGACCTTCAACAACTCAACACTGGGCGGCGGTACTGACAACGTGACTTTTAGTCAGATATCGCTCTCTGGTGGCGGGTCCACCATTACCCTGAGCGATACCGACGGCAGTGGCAACATCAGCCTGGGCGACCAGTTCACGGAGTCGGGGCTTGTAGCTGGCGTCGCGTTCCTCGACATGAACAAGAATCCCGTCGCTGGAACCGATTTGGGGCAGACGTATGAGTTGTGGGCCGTGTTTGATCCATTGGTCGGCTACGTTTCGGGCGCCGCGTTCGGTGCCGGTCTCGGAGACTACCTCGCCACGTTCACGACGCCTTCGAGCGTGACGCTTTATTACGACACCACCCTCGGTGGCGGCTTCAACTCGGCTACGGCGACGGCGATCGGCATGGCGACCAGCCCGGCCGCCAATAGCCAATGCGAAGTGTGGCAGAGTCAAAACCTGAGCGGCGCCGTCCAGAATAGCGGCAGCTGCGTTCTCAATTTCCAATTCGACGAGGCCGGCATTACGGCTCCGGGCGTATGGACCGCTTTTGGTGGCACTGATGTCGGTAACTTGGACAACGCATCGTTGCGCGTCGACTTGAATATCGATGGCTTTGATCCGGGTTTCTTCACGTATGCCTATGACAGCAGTGGCCAGCAGATTGTGACCATCAACCATGATGGCTCCGCCGAGTTTGTTCCTGAGCCCGGCAGTCTTGCGCTCGTCGGTCTTGGCATGCTTGGCCTGTTTGGTGTGACGCGCCGTCGCAATAGCTAGAACGCTGCTGCGACCTGCAATCGAGAAACCGCCGGCGAGTCCGGCGGTTTTTCTTTTCTTGTCTATACGATAATTGGAGAGTAGGTAAGATTGCGATCGCGGCTAGGAGAGGGAGGTGCCATCATGCCGTCGCTGCCCATCCTCAAGATACTGGCAAACGAACTGATTTCGGCCAGGCAAGTGTCGCGAGTTCCGGAGCCGTCCCTGGTAATGGACGACCCCCAGCAGGTTGAAGCCTATACCAGAGCCGGACGCGAGGATGGCGTCATGGCGCCGGTGTACCTCTTTCACTGCGCCCAGGTATGTTCGGTAATCCGCCCCGGCGACCATGTCCTTGATCTTGCATGCGGACCGGCCAACCAGCTATGCCAGATCGCCAGGCTCAATCCAGAATGTAGATTCACCGGCGTTGATCTTTCGTTGGAAATGATTGAGAAAGCCAAAGAACTGGTTGCATCGCAGGGCATTCGCAACGTCGATTTCGTTGAAGGGTCAATCGCCGACTTGAAGCGCTTCGAGGACGGCAGTTTTGACGCGGTGATGTCGACCATGGCCTTGCATCATCTGCCTGATTTCCCGACCCTGAAGCAAACGTTCGCCGAGGCAGCGCGCGTCTTGCACCCGACGGGAGGACTCTACTTGGTGGATTTCGGGCGCCTAAAGCGTGCCGATTCCATCGAATATTTTGCTTACCAGTACAAAGACCGCCAACCTCTATTGTTCACGGTTGACTACTACAATTCCTTGCACGCCGCGTTCACGCGTGATGAGTTTCGCCAGGCCTGCGCCTACGCTCTCGGCGACCGCGCTCGCGTTTTCAGTACTTGGGCCGTACCCTATATGGTCATAATCAAGACCAAGAAACGCCGCCATCTTCCGCCCTCTGTAGTTCAATCCCTGCACGAAATACGCGACTCTTTGCCGAACTTCCACAGGAAGGACCTTGCCGACCTGCGGAAGTTCTTCCGGTTGGGTGGCGTATCCAGTTCTGCGCTGAGTTGAAGCTCACTCAGAAGCTATAGCGCACTTCCGAATATACCCTGTCGCGATTCGCGTACTGACCGAATAGCCCGAGCGGCGGACCGTCAAAGATATCGGCGCCGATCGCCAAGCGCCAGTTGCGCTCGAAATTCCATTGCACGCGCGGTCGGAACAGCCAATCGGTACGGTTCAGGCTGGCAATCCAAGTAGCTTGCGCTTCCCAGTTGCTGCCCAGCTTCTTGGTCAGACGAAGGCTGTAGCCGTTCTCGTTACGATCGAAAATGATATCCGGATTGTGGGAAAAATAGGTCCGCTGGAACAATTGAACATTCAGGCGGGTATCCGCAGGCAGAGTGAAGTCAAGGCCGGCCGCCCAATCGAGCGTGTTTTGCCGCACCACGCCATCGGGATCGGTCACATTGAGCACCGCATAGCTGCGACCCCGCGTATAGACAGCCTCACCTCTGAGAACGGCAAAGCCGAGATCATTGGACACAGTACCGCCCACCTGCTCGATTCGATTGTGTCGAGGCTCGAAAATCATATTGGAGCCGACGATCTGACGGTAAAACGTCGGCTGAACGTCCATGCTGCTGTAGTAGAAGCCCGACATATCCCAACCATTCTTAAGTGCCGAAAGGCGGACGCCATAATTGCCGTGATCCTGGTTGCGACTGGGAGTCACCTCGTTTCGATACTGCGCAGTGAAACCGGGCAGGACCGGTTGATACGGATAGAACTCGGCACCCGGCTTGCCGATATTGTCGTAGGTAGCCACCGGAATCCACACAAAGTCAGCGTGGTAATCTCCCTTGAAATACTCGGCTCGGGCTGCCCATTGCGGGAGTCTCATGACGTCGAAATCGGGCAAGATAAACTCTCGCATGTCTCGTGCCGAAACAACATCGGCAAAGAACAGGCCAACCATTTCACCCCAGACCACGTTTTGGTGACCAAAACGGAAATCCCAGTCGCCGGCGCCGGCATCCACGTAAGCCTCACGCAAGGTAGCTTCAGAACGCTGGTCATGAGCAACGTTCGATGGATAGTAGTTGGTGTGGTCGTACACGGCGTCGTAATCCAACCGTACGCTGGCTTTCCACTTCAGCCCGTCACCGAGCCCGCCATGGCTACCCACCTCGGCACGAGTACGCATCTTGGTCCAGTGGACCGGTGCCGCCGTCGTCCTAGCAAGTTCGAATTGTAGGAAGCCCTCAAACCCTTCTGCATAAAATTGGCTGGATTTGGTCGCCGGCTTCGGCGATTCTTCCTCTTCGCCAAAAAGCGCTTCCCGGCTGGTGGCCTCTGCCGCGGAACCTGGCGCCGGTTGGGTCGTGGATTCTGCAGGTTTGTCCGACTCGTCGTCATCGCCAAATAACGCATCGCGGCTTGTCGGCAAATCGTCGCTGGCGTCCTTCGCCGCAACGACCGTTGGTTTGCTCGCAATGCCCGGATCAAGGGAATCGGCTGACCAGCATAACTGTGCTACCGACACCAGCACGACAACTGCAACAATTCGCATCATATTCAGCTCCCTGATATCCATTGTTTTCACGGCAACCCCTTTCTTCGGAACAACGATGACGACATCTCGCTACTCGGTGTCGCCCTTATCCGATGGCGGTCGTGCGAGCAGCCAATCGCCTTCACGTCGAATTCCCAACGCTGCCACACTGCCATCCTCAATCTGTACCAGCCGATCGGCCAACTCCACTACCCTGCGATCGTGGGTCGAGAAGATGAAGGTCGTCTTCATCGCGCGGTTGATCCTTTTCATCAGCCGCAAAATCCCTACACCCGTCCGCTTGTCCAAATTCGCCGTCGGTTCGTCTGCGAGCACGATACGTGGCGAACCGGCCAGAGCTCTAGCGATAGCGACCCTCTGTCTCTGTCCGCCGCTCAATTGATTCGGACGATTGTCCATCCGATCCGCAAGGCCAACCAGATTGAGGAATTCGCGGACGCGCTCACGCCTCTCGGCAGCGCCGATGTCCGACCGCTGCAACAGCGGGTATTCGACGTTCTCGGCCGCCGAAAGCACCGGTAACAGATTGAAAGTTTGGAATATGAAGCCAATCGAACGCAAACGCAGATCGGCCAACTGATCCGTCGCCATGCCCTCGACATCAATATCATCGATGCGGATCTTGCCGCTCGTCGGCCGATCAATGCAGCCAATCAAATTCAGCAGCGTCGTCTTGCCGCTGCCCGACGGCCCCGCAATGGCCAGAAAAACTCCCGGCTCCACCGCCAGCGAGATATCATTGAGCGCGCGAACCGTCTGCTCGCCAAGCGAGTAGTCCTTGCATACATGTTCGACGGAAACTACGCTCATTGATCAGACACCTCGTGGATACCGCAGCGGCCTGACTGCGCCACCCGGAACAGCGCCGAAATATGACGAATATCCGATTTTACGCGAAAGCGCCACACTTTCTTACCCTTGTGCTCCTCTTGCTCTCGGGACTAGCCTGGGGGCAGTGGTATACCGCAGCCCCGCAGGATACGAAGTCGGAAGCTGCCACGATCGTTGAAAAGGCGGATCGTATCCGTTTCCCGGCCGAAGGATTCCAGGTCAACGTCGGCATCACGACCAAGGAAGCCGACGGCACCACGGAGGAGCGGCGATACCGTATCCTTTCCAAGGGCAACGAGAAAACTGTCGTGCTGGTCACGGAGCCGGCCTCGGAACGAGGTCAGATCATCCTGATGCGAGGCCATGATCTGTGGATTTTCATGCCCGACGTATCTCAGCCGATCCGTATTTCCCTCGCCCAGCGGCTGACCGGCCAAGTTGCCAACGGCGACTTGGCCCGAGCCAATTTTGCCGGCGATTACACACCGCGCATCGTCGGCAGCGAGAAGATCGGAAATAATGACTACTACATCCTTGATTTGAAAGCGGTCAGCCGTAGGGTGACATATCAGCGAGTCAAGTATTGGGTGAACAAGAAGAACTTTTGGCCACTTAAAGCGGAGTTCTATTCTCTGTCTAACCGTTTGCTAAAGCGGTGCCAATATGAAGACTTCCAGCGAATGGCGGGCGGGATCCGGCCGACCCGGCTGGTTATGGAGGACGCGTTGCGGCGAGGCGAACAATCTGTGCTCGAATACGGTTCGATGAGGCGACGCAACCTACCCGACAAGATATTCACCAAGGACTACCTGAAGAAGCTGGACTGACCGCGGTCCGTCTGTCGACATCTTCACCGCCTCAACCATAGGAAGTTCTCCAGCTCCGATGAGCCACATCGTGTCGCAGGGAGGCCAGACGTGTTAGCGTCATTGCCCGCCGGTATCAAGATCGCAAGTTTTGCCGAGGGCTATCGAAGATATTTCGAAATCGTGCCGGCGATCACCGAAGCGTTCAAATGGCACAACTATCGCATCAGGCACGAGGTCTACTGTCGAGAATTCGGTCTCCAGCCGATCCGCGCCGATGAGATCGAGACCGACGAATACGATGCCCACTCGATCCATTGTCTGGTACGAGCCTTGGCTAGCCAAGAATTCGTCGGCTGCTCCCGCATCGTCCTGGCAAACCCGGCCGATCCGGCGGCACCGCTACCATTCGAGAAGCTTGCCGGCCACCTGATCGACCGTAACGTTCTTGACCCGTCGAGAATGGACCGAACCAGGATTGGCGAGATCTCGCGGATGGCGGTCATAAGCCAATATCGTCGTCGCAAGGAAGAACAGCGTTGGCCTTTTTCCATCGACGACAATTTCGGTGAGAACGATCGGATACGTCTCCCCTACATGACCTTCGGTCTCCTCCTGGCCATGATCGTACTGGCCCGTTGGAAGAATATCGAGACCTTGTTCATGCTGGCCGAACCGACCCAGGCAGCCAGTATTGCACGCCTCGGAATTGAGCTACATATGTTTGGCTGCGCTGTCGAGCACGGGGGAATACGGGTTCCGATGGCCTTGTTCGTAGAAGAGCTTGTCGCCGACATGGATTCACGCATTCGACCATTCTTCGATGCGGTCAACGAAGAAATCCGCAGAACCTTGGAGGCTGCATCACATTGAGTTACACCTCGGGCACCAGAATCTCGGCTAGATTTCAAAGAGTAACGATCAATCGGCAATGGAAGGCATGTCATGCCTGATCACCTGCCGACCGATCTGTCCGCGCACACGCCGATGATGCAGCAGTACCTGGCACTAAAGAGCCACCATCGCGACCTGTTGTTGTTCTATCGCATGGGCGACTTTTACGAACTGTTCTATGACGATGCGGTAAAGGCGGCGCGCCTGCTTGACATCACGCTGACCAGCCGCGGCCAGTCGGCCGGGCGGCCGATCCCGATGGCGGGCGTACCCTTCCATGCCGTCGAGCAGTATCTCGCCAAGCTGGTCAGGCTAGGCGAATCGGTGGCGATCTGCGAGCAGATCGGCGATCCGGCAGCCTCGAAGGGGCCGGTCGAACGCGCGGTGACGCGCATCGTCACGCCCGGCACGCTGACCGACGCCAGCCTGCTCGACGACAAGAGCGACAGCCTGCTGCTGGCCGTCCTGCGCGATCGCCAGCGCGCCGGTCTGGCCTGGCTGAATCTCGCAAGCGGCGACTTTCGACTATTGGAAACGACGATTGCACTGCTGCCGGCTCAGTTCGAACGCCTTCGCCCGGCCGAAGTACTGATCCCCGACGGCGCAGTGGAGTTGGGCGAGGCCCGCGACGCCGCGCTGCGGCGCCTGCCGGACTGGCATTTCGACACCCAGGCGGCAACCCGGCTGATCGCCAACCATCTCGGCACGCGCGACTTGGTAGCTTTCCTGCCTGACGAAGGTGCCGACCTCGCGCTCGGCGCTGCCGGCGCCTTACTTCAGTACGCGCAGGCGACTCAGATGCAGGCCCTGACCCATGTCACGACCATTACGGTCGAACGAGAGAGCGCGTATCTGCGCCTTGATGCGGCAACCCGCCGCAACCTGGAGATATCGGAAACCCTGCGCGGCGCGCCGGCGCCGACGCTTTTGTCGCTGCTCGACACCTGCGCCACCGGCATGGGCTCACGCTGGCTGCGCCATAGCCTGCACCATCCACTGGCCGACCGCGATGAGGCCGAACAACGTCACCATGCGGTCGCCGGTCTGTTCGGCGATCGCGGCGATGGCCTCGGCGCGGCCCTGCACAGCGAGCTGCGCATGATCGCCGACGTCGAGCGCATCACCGCCCGTATCGCCCTGAAGAACGCGCGCCCGCGCGACCTTTCCAGCCTGCGCGACAGCCTGCAGCACCTGGCCGCCATCGCCGCCGTCGTCACCGCCGGCACGGCACCGCTGCTGACCAGGATCGCCGGCGACCTTGCAATCCCGGAGGAGTGTCTCGATCTGCTGCGGCGCGCAGTGGCGCCGGAGCCGTCAACCCAGCTTCGCGATGGTGGTGTCATTGCTGAAGGTTACTCGGCGGAGCTCGACCAGCTGCGCGCGCTCCAAGCCAATTGCGGCCAGTTCCTGCTCGATCTGGAAAGCCGCGAACGCACACGCACCGGCATCGCCAACCTCAAGGTCGAGTTCAACAAGGTGCACGGCTTCTACATCGAGGTCAGCCACGCCAACGCGGACAAGGTGCCCGACGACTATCGGCGCCGCCAGACCCTGAAGAACGCCGAGCGCTACATCACGCCCGAGTTGAAGACCTTCGAGGACAAGGCGCTGTCGGCCAACGAGCGCGCGCTGGCCCTCGAAAAGCAGCTGTTCGACGGGCTGCTCACTGCCTTGGCGCCCTGGATCGCCGATCTTCAGCGCATCGCCCGCGCCCTGGCGTTGGCCGACGGTCTCGCCGCCTTCGCCGATGCCGCCGCGCGCCTGGATTGGCGACAGCCCCGCTTCGTCACCGAGCCAGTGGTCGAGATCGAGGCCGGCCGCCACCCGGTGGTGGAACGGCAGGTCGTGGAGGCCAAGGAAAGTTTCATCGCCAACGACGCCCGGCTCGGCCCGACACGCAAACTGCTGCTGGTCACCGGCCCCAACATGGGCGGCAAGTCGACCTACATGCGTCAGATAGCGCTGATCGTACTACTTGCTCACTGCGGCGCCTTCGTCCCTGCCGACGCCTGCCGGCTTGGTCCGGTGGATGCCATATTTACTCGCATCGGTGCCGCCGACGATCTGGCCTCGGGACGCTCGACCTTCATGGTCGAGATGACCGAGGCAGCGGCGATCCTGCACGCCGCCGGCGAGCGTTCGCTGGTCCTGATGGATGAGATCGGCCGCGGCACCTCGACCTTCGACGGTCTGGCGCTGGCCTTCGCCATCGCCCGCCACCTGATCGAGAAGAATTGCGCCTTCACGCTGTTCGCCACCCATTACTTCGAGCTGACACGCCTGGCGCAGGACTATCCGCAGTGTGCCAACGTCCATCTCGACGCCGTCGAGCACGGCCACAAGATCGTCTTCCTGCACGCGGTCGAGGAAGGGCCGGCCTCGCAGAGCTACGGCGTCCAAGTGGCAGCGCTAGCCGGCATTCCCGGCAGCGTCGTGCGAGACGCCAAGCGGCACCTGGTCAGGCTGGAGAATCGGGAAGCCACTGCGAGCCCGCAGGCCGACCTGTTCGCGGCTCAGCCAGACCCGGCGCCGGAAACGCCGCCGCATCCGGCCGTCGATGCGCTGCGCGACCTCGACCCGGACGAGCTGACACCGCGTCAGGCGCTTGAGAAACTCTACGAGTTAAAAAAGTTGTCGTCGTGACGCCGGTCGGTCAGTGGTGGTGATGCCCACCGCTGCCATGCACATGGCCGTGGCCGACCTCCTCGGCACTGGCCTCGCGCACCTCGGCGACGGTGCACGAGAAGATCAGGGCCACGCCGGCTAGCGGATGGTTGCCGTCGACCACCACCTTGTCTTCGGCGATATCGGTGATGGTGTACAGCTCGCCATCGTCGCCATCCTCGGTCGCACGCTCGAACTGCATGCCGACTTCGATGTTGTCAGGAAACAATGAACGCGGCTCGACCATGACCAGATCGGCGTCGAACTCACCGAAGGCATCTTCCGGCTGCAGCTTGATGTCGACGGCTTCGCCAATATCCTTGCCCTGCAAGGCCTCTTCGATGCGCGGGAAAATGCCGTCGTAGCCGCCGTGCAGATAGACCAGCGGCTGGCTACCGTCATCGACCAGATTGCCATCACCGTCGGTGACTCGGTAGCTGAGGGTGACGACGGTGTTCTTGGCGATTTGCATCAGCGATGGCTCCCGTTGAGTTGCTTGACCAGCTTGAAGATTTCGGCAGCGTGGCCCTTGGCGTTAACATCATACATGGCGTGACGAACGATGCCATGCTTGTCGATGACAAACGTTGAGCGGAGAACGATCAGCTTGCGGTGGCCGTCCTTCTCGCGAAAATGGCTGACCCCGTACTTGCGGCAGACCTCACCCTCAACATCGGACAGCAGGCGCACGGAGAGGCCGTTCTTGTCGCGGAACTCGGCGTGCGCCAGGCAGTCGTCGCGCGAAATGCCGAGCACTTCGCAGCCCAGGCGATTGAATTCCTCCTCGTGGTCGGAGAAGTCGGTCGCCTCCTGGATGCAGTAGGGCGTGCCATCCTTGGGATAGAAGAACACCACCGCATGCTTCTTGTTGTGCAGCGAGGAGAAATCGAACATCTCCATATCGGCATCGGGCAGCGAAAAGGGAGGCGCGGGCTGGCCTGGGGTCAACATTACCGTGGTCCTTTCTCGTGGCGATGGGTTGATTCTAACCGAGCCTCGGCGCCGAATTGCAAGCGCTCTTTTTGCTGCTTTGCAACGGCTCAGGCCGGAACCGTCGGTGCGTGACTCTCGAAGCGACGGTGGCCGCTGGCCAGATATTTGCGCGAGCGCATTTCCACCAGGCGGGAAACGGTACGCTGGAACTCCTGGGCCTGCACGCCCGAGGTATACAGTTCCTCCGCGGGGCACTGGGCCGACAGCAGCAGCTTGACACGGTGTTCGTAGAGCACGTCGACGAGCCAAGTGAATCGACGCGCCTCGGCCTCATGTTCCGGCCCCATTTTCGGCACGCCGGACACGAACAGCGTGTGAAACCGATGCGCAAGATCAATGTAGTCGTTCTGCGAGCGCGGACCACCGCAGAGCGTGGCGAAATCGAACCAGGCGATGCCGGGCGCCCGGTGCAGGACCTTCATCTCGCGGCCGAGAACCTCGATCGGACGGTTGTGGCCGGGACCGCCAGCGACGCGCGTGAACGTTTCCATCAGCCGCCGGTTGGCCTCGATGCCCGCGGGCACGAGATAGACGTCGGCCTGCTCCAGCACGCGCAGCCGGTAGTCGATACCGGCGTCGACCTTGATCACGTCGAGTTTCTCGTTGAGCAGGGCAATGGTCGGTAGCAGCCGGTCGCGCTGCAAACCGTTCGGATAGAGTCCGTCGGGCGCGTAGTTCGAGGTGATGCAAAACACCACGCCGGCATCGAACAGCGCCTGCATCAGGCGGCTGAGGATCATGGCATCGGCGATGTCGGAGATGTGGAATTCGTCGAAGCACATCAACCGCGTTTCCCGCGCCACCTGGGCCGCCACTCGGGCCAACGGATCCGGTTCGTTGCGGTAGCGCTTCAGGCGCTCATGGACCTCGGCCATGAAGGTATGGAAATAGACGCGCCGCTTGCGCTGATAAGGCACGGCGGCGAAGAAGCAGTCCATCAGGAAGCTCTTGCCGCGGCCGACGCCACCCCAGAACCAGACGCCGCGCGGCAGTTCGGGATGCACCAGCAGCTTGCGCAGGCGGTTGCGCCGGGCGGCCTTGAAGGCCACCAGCTCGTCATAGAACTGCTGCAAGCGCATCGCCGCCATCAATTGCGCCGGATCGGCAACGATGCCGCGGTCGGCCAGGGCCTGGTTGAAGGCCCGGATCATGCCGTCCTTGGCTACGTTGAGCAGGCGGTACGGCAAGTCGGCGTTCAAAAATGCAAAGCTCGCTTGTCCACTGCCAGTGCCGCCTCATGCATGACTTCGGACAGAGTCGGGTGGGCGTGGCAGCTGCGCGCGATGTCTTCGCTGGAGGCGCCGAACTCCATTGCCACCACCGCCTCGGCGATCAGTTCCGAGGCGTTGTTGCCGATGACGTGTACGCCAAGGATGCGGTCGGTGCGCGCATCCGCCAGCATCTTGACGAAGCCGGTGGTATCGCCCTGGCCAAGCGCGCGGCCATTGGCCAGGAAGGGGATCTTGCCCGTCCGGTATTCGACGCCCTCGTTTTTCAGCTGTGCCTCGGTCTTGCCGACCCAGGCGATCTCCGGATAGGTGTACATCACCAGCGGAATCACATTGTAGTTGACGTGCCCTTCCTGACCGGCGATGCGCTCGGCGACCATGACGCCCTCCTCCATGCCCTTGTGCGCCAGCATGGCGCCGCGCACGACGTCGCCAACGGCCCAGATGCCCGGCAGGTTGGTCTGGCAGTGCTCGTCCACGACCACGTGGCCGCGCTCGTCGACGGGCAGGCCGATGGTCTCGACGCCGAGGCCGTCAGTATTTGGCACGCGCCCGACCGAGACGATCAGCCGGTCGCACTCGAGCATCTGCGCCGCCTCGCCGTTCTCGTACTCGACGACGATGTCGGCATCGCTCTTGCTCACTTTGTGGATCTTGACGTCGAGATGGATTTTCAGCCCCTGCTTCTTGGTAAACACCTTCCAAGCTTCGCGCGCGACATCGGCATCGGCAACGGCGAGAAAGTCCGGCAACACTTCGAGCAGGGTCACGTCGGAGCCGAGCCGCTTCCACACCGAGCCCAATTCGAGACCGATGACGCCGGCGCCGATGACGCCCAGCCGCTTGGGCACGGCGTCCAGCGACAGGGCACCGACGTTGTCGCAGATCAGCTTGTTGTCGATCTCGATGCCGTCGAGAGTGCGCGGCCGTGAGCCGGTGGCGACGATGACGTTGCGCGCCTCGACGATCTCGCTGCCGTCCTTGCCGGCGACTTCGATCTGCCAGTAGTCCTCTTCATGGCCGACGAAACGGCCATGGCCCGCCAGCAGCGTCACTTTGTTCTTCTTGAACAGGCCACGGATGCCGCCAGTCAGCTGGCCGACGATATTGTCCTTGCGCCGCAGCATGGCCGCCAGGTCGACGCGCGCATTGTCGACGGCGATACCGTGCATGACGAAGGAATGATTGACTTCGTCGAACAGTTCCGAAGACTGCAGCAGCGCCTTGGATGGGATGCAGCCGACGTTGAGGCAGGTGCCGCCGAGGCGGATCTCACCTTTGGGATCGGCCCACGCCTCGCGTTCGACGCAGGCCGTGCTCAGGCCCAGTTGGGCCGCCCGGATGGCGGCGACGTAGCCGCCGGGTCCGCCGCCGATGACGACGACGTCG
>Ga0316583_10000330_pt1 | contig 13396 bp, 9 predicted proteins | sample J_170502JBrBrA_D_FD_204513 | JGI IMG/M metagenome (GOLD analysis project Ga0316583, IMG submission 204513) | Rhizosphere microbial communities from salt marsh grasses in Alabama, United States - J_170502JBrBrA | ecosystem: Host-associated > Plants > Roots > Rhizosphere | place: USA: Alabama... | reverse complement strand
ACTTCGACGAGGAACACCCCGAGTCAGAGGGCGAGCGCCCGCTTTATGCATCGCAGTATTTCGCGCGGCTGACCCAGCGCCTGATCAACGCGCTGACGGCGCAGACCAACTATGGCGCGCTCTATTCGGTTGACATGCGCCTGCGCCCTTCAGGTCGCGCCGGCCCGCTGGCGACGCAGATCGCAAGCTTCGTCGGCTATCAGGAAAGCGAAGCCTGGACCTGGGAGCACATGGCGCTGACTCGCGCGCGGGTCGTGTCAGCGTCGCCGGAGTTCAAGGCGCGGGTGGATGGCGCCGTGCGCGACATTCTGCGTCGCCCGCGCGACGCAGCGTCAATCGCGGGCGACGTTGTGGAGATGCGGGCCGCCATCGCCAAGGAGAAGGGCGAGCGCGATCGCTGGGACTTGAAATACGCCGCCGGCGGGCTGGTCGACATCGAGTTCATCGCGCAATATTTGCAACTCGTGCACGCCGAGACGCTGCCGGACATTCTCGACACCTCGACCGCGCGCGTGCTTGACAAGGCGCGGGACCTGCGCGTGCTGGCGCCGGAGGACGCTGACATCCTGCGTCCGGCGGTCGCGCTTTATCACGATCTCACGCAGATCTTGCGGCTGTGCCTGGCCGGTCCCTTCGATCCCAAGGCGGCGGGCGCCGGCCTGCTGCGGCTGTTGGCGCGCGCCGCTGACGTGCCGGATTTCGCTGCACTGGACGCGACGCTGATCGAGACGCAGGCCAAGGTGCGCGAGAGCTTCGTGCGGATTTTGGGCCGGGCGCCGGAATGATGGTGTGCGGTCTACGCCGCTTCATCCCGTTGCAGAAGGCACTGCGGCTCGACCGGGAGTCGCACCACGACGAGCGTGCCTTTGCCCAGCGTCGAGCGGATGCGCATGTTGCCGCCGTGCAGCTCGACCAGTGACTTCGAGATGGCGAGGCCGAGCCCGGAGCCCTGATGGCTCTTGGTGAGCTGGCTTTCGACCTGCTCGAACGGGCGGCCGAGCCGGCTCAGCGCGTCGGCCGAGATGCCGATGCCGCTGTCGGCGATCGACAACACGATGCAATGGTCGCTGGCGCGCCCGCGCACCGTGATGCGGCCGTCGGGCGGCGTGAACTTCACCGCGTTCGACAGCAGATTGAGCGCGATCTGCTTCAGCGCGCGCTTGTCCGCTTGCAAGTGGAGATCGGGATCGATCTTGGCGGTGACTCTGAGCTGCTTTTCCTGCGCGCGGCCCGACACTACCCGCATGGCGTCGGCGAGCAGCGGGTCGAGCGCGAGGTCCTCGAAGTCGAGGCGGATGCGGCCGGCCTCGATCTTGGCCATGTCGAGCACGTCGTTGATGACGTCGAGCAGGTACTGCCCGCTCGAGTGGATGTCGCCGCAATATTCCTGATATTTCTCGGCGCCGAGCGGGCCGAACATGCCCGACTCCATGATCTCTGAAAAGCCGATGATGGCGTTGAGCGGCGTGCGCAGCTCGTGGCTCATGTTGGCGAGGAATTTCGATTTCGCTTGGTTGGCCTCTTCGGCGCGCGTCTTCTCGGCGGCGTACTTCTCGGCGATCTCGGCGAAGCGCTGTTGCGAGGCCTGCAGGTCAGCGACCGTCGCTATCAACTGCTTCTCGCTGTCGACAAGCTTTTCTTCGTGAATCTTGAGGGCGGTGATGTCGGTGCCGACCGAGACGTAGCCGCCGTCCTTGGTGCGGCGTTCGCTGATGTGCAGCCAGCGGCCGTCCTCCAATTGCGCCTCGAAGGTGCGCGCGCCGGGCAAGACCGGCTCGTCGCTGACCACCTGCTGGCGCACCACCGGCTTGTTGCCCGCGGCGACCACGGATTCATAGGATGCGCCGACCGCGATCGCTTCGTCGGGTAGGTCGTGCAGCTCCTGGAAGTTGGAGTTGCAGAGCACCATGCGGTTGTCGGCATCCCACAGCACGAAGGCTTCGGGAATGGTTTCGATGGCGTCGCGCAGCCGCATATCGGCGGCGGCGGTCTTTTCCACCAGGTTCTTCTGCTCGGTGACGTCGACCGCGATGCCGATCAGGTGGGTGCCCGGCTCGCCCGGCTGGCGCACCAACTCGCAGCGCGTGCGCAGCCACACCCAATGGCCGTTGGCGTGGCGCATGCGGAAAGCCTGGTCGATGGTTGAGGTGCGCGCTTCGGCCAGCTCGGAAGCGAGGTCATAGAGCTGCACGTCGTCGGGGTGCACCAGCGCGCTGACGTCGCCGAAGGAGAGGAGGTCATCCTTGGCTTCGAGCCCGAGGATGTCGAACATGGATTGCGACCAGAAAATGCGGCCGCGCGCCAGGTCCCAATCCCAAAGGCCGCAGCGGCCGCGGTTGAGCGCCGTGTCGATGCGGCTGCGCACTGTCTCGTAGATGGTGTCGGCCTCGCGCGCCCGCGTCGCCTGCCAATGGAAGGCGAAGCCGAGGATCAGCACGACGAAGCCGGTGGTGGCGGAGAGGGTGATCGTGAGGGTGGACAGCGAACGCCAGGAGGACAGCGCGGCGCTACGCGACTGGACGACCGCGAGATCGCCAAGCGGCGCGTGCAGGCTGCGCACGGTGGCGAGCACGCGGCTCTGGTCGGGCAGCGTAATCTGGAGCACGCCGGCGCTGGCGCCGAAGGTAGTGAGCGGCTGGCCAGCGCCGAGCACGTCGATCAGCCGACGGCCGACGATGCCGTTGGGGTCCGGTTCCGCGGCGGTGATGACGCCATTCTCGTCGGCGAGCAGAAAGCGGCGGCCGTCCTTGGTGGCCCAAGACGGCAGGGATCGGGAAAGCTTGTCCTGCGGGTCCGTGAATGTGCCGTTGGCGCGCGCGGATGCCGGCTGCAGGCGCGCCGCCGCGACGTCGGCGACCGCGTCCAGGGTGAGCATCTTTGCGGTGAGCGTCTGGTGCCGGAGCTCACTCATTTGCACGGCGGCGCCGACGCAAATGGTGGCGAGAAAGCCGATGATTAGAACCGGGACGGCGCGGCGTAGCAGGGGCTCTGCAGTCAACAGCCGCCGGTAAGCCGGTTTGGCGATCGATTGCGCGAGACCCTTGATAGAATCAGTTCGTGCAGACGCACTCGCCATGTTGGCGCGCGCCATGGACGGCCTCCCCTCGGACTTCCCCTGAGCATCCCTGAGACGGAAGGATGTGCCGCATCTCTCCGAATCACTTTCGATTGGAATCGATGGCCGCTGATTTGTCGAGAGTCGGAAATCAATTATTTAAAATTCGTTACCCACAAAGAAATGAAGGGCGGCAAGAGGATGGGGCTGGTGGCACGAGGGTAGGGCAAACCCGGAATCCAGGGCGCCAGCGCGCGCTGAAGGCCCGCGCAACCGCGCTTATGGCGCCGTGCCGGAATGACGATGGTATTTAGGACGCAGGTGCCAGCGCGCGCTCGACGATGTCGGCGAGATCGCGCGAGAGGCCGGCGGTGGCCTGGATGCGCTTGAGCGCGGCTTCGGCTTTTGACCGGCGACCGGATTCCAGCGTACGCCAGTTGCGGAAGGCGGTGGCAAGCCGCGCCGAGATCTGCGGGTTCTTGGGATCGAGCGCCAGCAGCGTATCGGCGAGGAAGTCGTAGCCCTTGCCGTCGGCTCGGTTGAACTGGGTCGGATTGCCCTGCGCGAAGACGCCGATCAGCGCGCGCACGCGGTTGGGGTTGGCCATGGAGAAGGCCGGATGGCCGGTGAGCTCCTGCACCTTGGCGAGCGTGCCGACTTCCGGAACCGTCGCCTGCAGCGATAGCCACTTGTCCACCACCAGGGCGTTGGACTGATAACGCTTGTAGAAGTCGGCAATAGCCTCGGTGCGTTCCGGTTTGTCGTGCAGCGACAGCGTCGCCAGTGCCGCCATGCGGTCGGTCATGTTGTCGGCGGCCTCATACTGCCGCATGGCGCGGTCGATGGCCGCTTGCGCACCGCTTGCCGCCATCAGGTCGAGGCAGACATTGCGCAAGGCGCGCCGCCCGGCACTGGTGGCGTCGGGTGAATAGCCGCCGGGCACGGTCATGCGCTCGTAAGCCGTCTCGAGCGCGGCATCGAGCACGCTGCCGATCTCGACGCGCAGTGCGCGGCGCGCCCGGAAGATGGCGTCGGGATCGATGTCCTTGCCGATCTCACGCGCAACGTCGCCTTCGCCGGGCGATGTCAGCGCCAGCGCGACGAAGGCGGGCTCCAGCGTGGCATCTTCTAGGATCGAAGCCAGCGCGAGCATCAGCTTGTCGTCGTTGCGCGGGGCTTTGTGCTCGCGTAAGCGCGCCACGTTGTCGATCAGCAGGCGCATGGAGGTGGTCTGCAGCGCCTGCCAGCGATTGAACGGATCGCTGTCATGGGCGGCGAGGAAGGCGAGGTCGTCGGCGGTCAGGTCGGTGACGAGCTTGATCGGCGCCGAAAAGTCGCGGTTGATCGACGGCACTGGCGGTGCGGCAATGCCGGCGAATGTGTAGGTCGCTGCGGGCTTATCGAGCACTAGGACCCCGCGCTCGACCATCTCGCCGTTCGCAAGCGTCAGCGGCAGGTCACGGCCATCCTTGCCCATCAGGCCGAGCACGAGGGGGATCACCATCGGCTCCTTGCTCGGCTGGCCGGGGGTCGGTGCGAGCGTCTGCTTGGCTTCGAGCGTATAGGTCTTGCCCGCCTCATCGTAATGGCCGCTGACTGTCACCTCCGGCGTGCCGGCTTGCGAATACCAGCGCATGAACTGGCCCATGTCGCGACCGCTCAGGTCGGCGAAGCACTGGATGAACTGCTCTATTGTTGCCGCTTCGCCGTCGTGGCGTTCGAAATAAAGATCCATGCCGGCGCGGAATTTTTCCGGCCCGATCAAGGTCTTCACCATGCCCACGACTTCCGCGCCCTTGTCGTAGACGGTCGCGGTGTAGAAGTTGTTGATCTCCTTGTAGGCCTCGGGCCGCACCGGATGCGCCAGGGGCCCAGCGTCCTCGACGAACTGCCCTGCGCGCAAGCCTCGCACGTCGGTGATGCGCTTGACCGGCCGCGAGCGCATGTCGGAGGAGAATTCCTGGTCGCGGAAGACCGTGAGGCCTTCCTTCAGGCAGAGCTGGAACCAGTCGCGGCAGGTGACGCGGTTGCCGGTCCAGTTGTGGAAGTATTCGTGGGCGATGACGCCTTCGATGTGCGAATAATCCCAGTCAGTGGCAGTCTCCGGCGTCGCCAGCACGTATTTGTCGTTGAAGACGTTAAGACCTTTGTTCTCCATCGCCCCCATGTTGAAGTCGGAGACGGCCACGATCATGAAAATATCGAGATCGTATTCGCGGCCGAAGGCTTCCTCGTCCCAGCGCATGGCGCGCTTGAGCGAATCCATGGCGTAGGCGCAGCGATCCTCCTTGCCGTGCTCGACATAGATGCGCAGCGTCACGTCGCGCCCCGACATCGTGCAGAATTTGTCATTCACGCAGGCCAGATCGCCGCCGACCAGCGCGAACAGATAGGACGGCTTGGGGTGCGGGTCGTGCCAGACCGCGAAATGGCGGCCGCCGGGCAGGTCGCCGCTTTCAACGAGATTGCCGTTTGAAAGCAGCACCGGCGCCTCGCGCTTATCGGCCTCGATGCGCGTGTTGTAGACCGCCATCACGTCGGGGCGGTCGGGGAAATAGGTGATGCGGCGGAAGCCTTCCGCCTCGCACTGGGTGCACCAAGTGCCGCTGGAGCGGTACAATCCCGAGAGCTGGGTGTTGGCGGTGGGATCGACCAGTGTCTCGATCTCCAGCGTGAACGGCCCGTTTGGCGGCTGCGGAATGGTGAGCTGGTCGGGCGTGGCCTGATAGCTGTCCGCTGCCGCCTCGGTGCCGTCGATCTTGAGCGATTTGAGCGTGAGCCCGTCACCGTCGAACATAAGCGGCGCAGCAGGACTTGCCGGGTTGGGCTTGAGCTTCAGCGTGGCGCGCACCCGGGTCTCGGTCGGGTGCAGCGAGAAATCGAGGGCGACGGTCTCCACCAGCCAGTCGGGCTGGCGGTAGTCCTTGAGGCGGATGGGCTGGGCGATGTCTGTGCGCATGACTATCTGATCTAAGGAATCGGGCAGGGGATTGAAAGGAAGAATGATGGCGAAGATGCGCGCCATGGTCTTGGACAAGCCGGGAACACCGCTGGTCATGCGCGAAATGGCAGTGCCGGCGCCGGGTGAGGGTGAGATCCTGGTCAAGGTCGCGGCTTGCGGCGTCTGCCGCACCGACCTGCACGTGGTCGACGGCGACCTGACCGAGCCCAAGCTGCCGATCATCGCCGGCCACGAGATTGTTAGCCGGGTGGCGGCGCTGGGCGCGGGCGTCAGCGGCTTCGAGCTTGGCGAGCGGGTGGGGGTGCCGTGGCTGGGCGCCACCTGCGGCGTCTGTCTCTATTGCCGCAGCGGCCGCGAGAACCTGTGCGACCATCCGATTTTCACCGGCTATACGCGCGATGGCGGCTTCGCCACTCATACGATCGCCGACGCAAGGTATTGCTTTCCGCTCGGCGAAGCCGGCGATGACGCCGAGATCGCGCCCTGGCTGTGCGCCGGGCTCATCGGCTGGCGCAGCTACCGGATGACGGGCGACGCCGAGACGCTCGGCATCTATGGCTTCGGCGCCGCCGCGCACATCCTGGCGCAGGTGGCGAGCTGGCAGGGCCGGCGCATTTATGCCTTCACCCGCAAGGGCGACGAGGCGGCGCAAGCTTTCGCGCGTTCTCTCGGCGCGGTATGGGCTGGCGGTTCCGACGAAGCGCCGCCGGAACTGCTCGATGCGGCCATCATCTTCGCGCCGGTGGGCGCGCTGGTGCCGGCGGCGCTGAAGGCGGTGAAGAAAGGCGGCCGCGTGGTGTGCGGCGGCATTCACATGTCGGATATTCCGAGCTTCCCATATTCAATCTTATGGGAGGAGCGGCAGGTGATGTCGGTCGCCAACCTCACGCGTGCGGACGCGCACGAGTTCCTGGAGATCGCGCCCAAGGCCGGCGTGCATGCTGAGGTGACTCGCTATCCGCTCGAACAGGCGAACGAAGCGTTGTCCGACTTGCGCGACGGCCGCCTGCAAGGGGCGGCCGTCCTCATTCCCTAGAGCGGGACCCGACCTGATTGAATCGAAACGGATTTCCAAATCGGAGATTTTGTGATTCAGACTATCTGCCGGGGTCGGAGGCCGGCAGATATGTCGAGAGCTCTGTCGGTAGATCTTCGAATTCGTGTTCTGGCGGCCGTTTCCGGGGGGCTGAGCCACCGTGCGGCAGGAGAGCGCTTCGGCGTGAGCGCGGCCAGCGTCAGCCGTTGGCGCGCCCTGGAGCGGTCGCAAGGTGATGCGCACCCGAAGGCATTGGGTGGCAATCGACGCTCCGGACGGGTGGACGCCTGTAAGCCATTGATGCTGTCTCTGCTCAGCGAGACGCCCGATATCACCATCGAAGAACTACGCCGATCGTTGGCCGAGAATGGCCACGTGTTCGGCTTTGGCACCATCCAGCGCTTCTTCCGGCGGCACGCGATTACGCGTAAAAAAGGACCGCTCATGCCAGCGAGCAGAATCGCCCGGACATCTTGAAGCGGCGCCGCGCCTGGTTCGAGGGCCAGATCGACCTCGATCCGGAGCACCTCGTCTTCATCGACGAGACCTGGGCCTCGACCAACATGGCCCGGCGCAGCCTGGGTGTAGCCGGCCGGGCAATGAGCCGCGGCCGCTTCGATGGAACGACAAGATCGTCGCGGTGCTGTTGGAATCGCCGGGTCGCTTGAGCCTGTTGCGTGACGCCTTGCGGTCCGCCGATTTGAAATGGATTTCAGCATACGTATCAAGCAAGCCGCCATCGAGTCCGCCACTGTGGTGGCATCAAGACTGGTGGAATTGGGACCATCCCATCAGCTTTTCCCGTGCGCCGACGCAGGTGGCGCTGCTGTGCTACTTGGCTGATACGGACGCCTGCAACGGCGCGCTTCGCCTGATGCCCGGCTCGCACCATGCCGCCACGCCGCTGCACCGGGTTTTGCCCGAACCGCACGCGGCCGATGCCGATGCGCTGCCGGGCGGTCATCCCGCATTGGCGAATGCGGCCGAGCAGGTGACCATGACGCTCAATGCGGGCGACGCGGTTATCTTGGACTACCGGCTGCTTCACGGCACTCATGCGAACGCGACCGCCAATCGGCGCGATGCTATCATCATGTCGTTCGCCCCGGCGTGGAGCGATCTTCCTGACGATCTTCGCGCGCAGTTGATATGTCATCCGGCTTTGCCTGACCCCGCCGAGGAGCAGGCGCGCGCGGCATGTGCCTATGGTGATTTGTTGCCGCGATTCGGGGGCCGGCGGCAGAGCCTTTCCATCAACCGCGTTCCGCCCATCGATTTCTACGTGCGTGAGGCGCGCTGAACCACTTCAGTTGCCGAGCAAACGGCGCACGTCCGCGAACACCTCGCGGAACATCTCCGGCGTCAGCACGCCGGTGTTGGTGTTGTAGCGCGAGCAGTGATAGCTCGAAAACAGCGCGTAGCCGTTAAGGTCATGCCGGCCGCCGTGCTTGAAGGGCGTGGCCGACTTCTTGGCGCCGAGTGTCGTGACGACGCTGTCGTGGGCGATGCGGCCGAGCGCCAGGATGACGCGCAGCTTCTTCATCTCCGCGATGGTGGGGATGAGGAAATCGCGGCAGGTCCTGATCTCGACGGTGGTCGGCTTGTTCTCCGGCGGCACGCAACGCACCGCGTTGGTGATGCGGCAGTCGGTCAGCGTCAGGCCGTCGTCGGGATGGGCGGCGTATTCGCCGCGCGCGAACTTGTACTTGAGCAAGGTTTCGTAGAGCAGCACACCGGCATAATCGCCGGTGAACGGCCGGCCGGTGCGGTTGGCGCCTTGCACGCCGGGTGCGAGGCCGACGATCAGCAGCCGTGCGCTGGCCGGGCCGAAGGAGGGAACCGGCGCGTTGAACCAGGTCGGCTCCTTCTTGCGCCACTCCTTTCGGAACGCCAGCAGCCGCGGACAACGCGGGCAATCGCGGTCCGGCGTTGTCGGCGCCGGTTTTTCCGATGTGGCAGTGGCGCTTGGCGCCATGATGAGGGTTACTCGTAACCCTCTTCGTCGTCCTCATCGACCGGGGCACCGGCGCCCGCCCGCTGCGGCGCCGCCGGACGCTGCAGGAACTGCGGCGTGTGGCCACGATCGTCACGCGGCGGTCGCGCCTGGCGTTCGGCGGGATCGCGGCCGATCTTGGACTGCAATTCGACGATGTCGGTGAAGACGTCGGCCTGGCGGCGCAGTTCGTCGGCCACCATCGGCGGCTGGGTCGAGACGGTGGAGATAACGGTCACCCGCACGCCGCGCCGTTGCACGGATTCCACCAGCGAGCGGAAGTCGCCGTCGCCGGAGAACAGAACCATGTGGTCGATGTGCTCGGCGAGCTCCATGGCGTCGACCGCGAGCTCGATGTCCATGTTGCCCTTGACCTTGCGGCGGCCGGTCTGGTCGACAAATTCTTTGGTCGCTTTGGTGACGACCGAATAGCCGTTGTAGTCGAGCCAGTCGATCAGCGGACGGATCGAGGAATACTCCTGGTCTTCGATCACCGCCGTATAATAGAACGCCCGCATGAGATAGCCGCGCGACTGGAATTCGCGCAGCAGGCGCTTGTAGTCGATGTCGAAGCCGAGCGACTTGGCGGTGGCGTAAAGATTGGCACCATCAATAAACAATGCGATCTTTTCACCGGGAACGGTCATCTTTCTTGCTCTCTTGTTGTCTCGCGATGGAAACGCCTGAAAACCGGTTCGGGGGATCGCGCCGCGCGCGAGAAATGCGGCGCGCCGGCCACGGACCGGCGGGAGATAACGGGTGAGGGTGCCTTGGGCAATGTCAACTTGGTTAAGCTGTCGTCGTATGTGTTAAGTGGCACCCGCGCAAAGCGCGGCTAGTGTCCGATCAAATATCCAGTCGGGGTCGCCGATCGTAACCGGTCGGGCCAGCCTGCTCACGATCCGATCCCGGTAACAGACGCTTGCGGCCAAACCAAGACAAAAAAGCTTGAAATTTGGGATGTGAGGGGATACCTACCGCTTGTCCCCAGTCAGGATGAACTTCCACCCGAAGGAGTGCCGAGCCGATGGCCCGCGTCACCGTAGAAGATTGCATCGACAAGGTCGAAAACCGCTTTGATCTCGTGCTTTTGGCGGGACATCGGGCGCGCATGATCTCGTCGGGGTCTCAGCTCACCGTCGACCGGGACAACGACAAGAACCCGGTTGTATCGCTGCGGGAGATCGCGGAAACGACCGTGTCGCCGGGCGACCTCAAGGAAGACCTTATCCACTCGTTGCAGAAGTACGTCGAAGTCGATGAGCCCGAGCCGGAAGTGCCGCTGATCGGCGCTGGCGGGGTGGACTCCGACGACGCCGAGGTCACCGCCGAGCGGATGACCGAGGAAGAGCTGCTCAAGGGTCTGGAAGGGCTGACCCCGCCCGAGGCGCAGCCGGAAGAGGACACCGACGTGGGCTGACCGCCTGCGTTTTGACCATGAATTCCCTGCAACGGCCCGGCCCAGACCGGGCCGTTTCGTTTTTCTGACAGCAGAACGTTAAGGCTGCGGTGCCAAGCTCTTGCCGTGCAAGGCCTTTGTCGTGATATCTAGGTGGATTGGCCGCCGGCAAACCCTCCATCCCCCGTCCGGGCGGCCCTTGGGCCTGTCCGGATGAGTGCACGATCGGACCATTTGCCGCGGATGCAGAGCCAGGCGCCTACCCGGGCACCGCTGGAGCGCGCCGCCCTGGCGGTGCCCCCGATTCTCGACCGGACCGGCCAAGGGGCACAGGCGGGCCAAGGAGGACATGTGCGCCCGGCGATGATGCGCCAGTACGAGCTGGTCGAGCGGGTGCGGCGCTACAATCCCGACACCGACGAGGCGCTGCTCAATCGCGCCTACGTCTACGCCATGAAGGCGCACGGCGAGCAGCGGCGCGCCTCGGGCGATCCCTATTTTTCCCATCCGCTGGAAGTGGCGGCGATCCTCACCGACCTCAAGCTCGACGACGCCACCATCGCGGCCGCGCTGCTGCACGACACCATCGAAGATACCGAGGCGACCCGCGCCGAGATTGATAACCTGTTCGGGGCCGACATCGGCGCGCTGGTCGAAGGTCTCACTAAGCTGAAGCGGCTCGACCTCGTCACCAAGGAAGCCAAGCAGGCGGAGAACCTGCGCAAGCTGCTGCTCGCCATTGCCGACGACGTGCGCGTGCTCCTGGTCAAGCTTGCCGACCGGCTGCACAACATGCGCACGCTCGATTTCATGCCAGCCGCCTCGCGCCGCCGCAACGCCGACGAAACGCTGGAAATCTATGCGCCGCTCGCCGGCCGCATGGGCATGCATGAGATGCGCGAGGAGCTGGAGGACCTGTCGTTCCGCGAGATCAACCCGGAAGCTTACGAGGTGGTGACGGCGCGTCTCAACGCCATCGCCGAAAGCAACCAGGCGCTGATCGAGGAGATCGAGCAGCAGCTGACCAAGAAGCTCGCCGACCGCGGCATCGCGGCGGAAGTGACGGGGCGGCGTAAGAAGGCTTATTCGGTCTGGCGCAAGATGGAACGCAAGTCGGTCGGCTTCGAGCAGTTGTCCGACATCTTCGGCTTCCGCGTCGTCGTGAAGACGCTCGCGGATTGCTACCAGGCGCTCGGCATCGTCCATACCACTTGGCCGATGGTGCCGGGCCGCTTCAAGGACTACGTTTCCACGCCTAAGGCCAACGACTACCGCTCGATCCACACGACGTTGATCGGGCCCGGCCAGCAGCGTGTGGAACTGCAGATCCGCACCGCCGGGATGCACCAGATCGCCGAATACGGCATCGCCGCGCACGCGCTCTACAAGGACCACCAGGGCACGCCGAGCGAAATGTTGTCGCACGAGTCGAGTGCCTATGCCTGGCTGCGCCGTACCATCGAGCTCTTGGCGGAGGGCTCGAACCCGGAGGAATTCCTCGAGCACACCAAGCTCGAACTGTTCCACGACCAGGTGTTCTGCTTCACACCCAAGGGCAAGCTGATCGCGTTACCGCGCAAGGCGACCGTCATCGATTTCGCCTACGCGGTGCACACCGATGTCGGCAATACGGCCGTCGGCTGTAAGATCAACGGCAAGATCGCGCCGCTGATGTCGGAGATCGAGAACGGCGACGAGGTGGAAATCCTGATCTCCAAGGCACAGGTGGCACCGCCCGCGGCCTGGGAGTCCATCGTCGTCACCGGCAAGGCGCGGCTCGCCATCCGGCGCGCAACCCGTGTCGCCGTGCGCTCGCAATACATGGGCCTCGGCCGCCGCATGGTCGAGCGGCTGTTCCAGCGCGCCAAGATTGCCTATTCGGACGAGAGCCTGACCGGCGCGCTGTCGCGGCTGGCGCGCGGCTCTATCGACGACGTAATGGCGGCGGTCGGGCGCGGCGAGTTGAAAGCCTCTGACGTCGCCCGCGCCATGTACCCCGACTACAAGGAAGAGCGCGCCGCCGCCATGGCGGTCAAACGCAAACCGGAAAGCGGCTGGTTCGGCTTGAAGCGGCTGCGCTCGGTCAAGTTCCGGGTGCCGAGCGCCCCGGAGCAAGGTCCCGAGCATGGCCCGGCGATCCCGGTGCGCGGCATCAACGGCGACCTGCCCGTACGCTTTGCGCCGGAGGGCGGCGCGGTGCCGGGCGACCGCATCGTCGGCATCCTGACGCCGGGCGAGGGCATCACCATCTACCCTATCCAGTCGAAGGCGCTGAGCGAATATGAAGACGCGCCGGAGCGCTGGCTCGATCTGCGCTGGGATTCCGACGAGGGAACGCCGCGGCGCTTTCCCGCGCAGATCACCGTGCAGTCGGTGAACGAGCCCGGCTCACTCGCCACCATCGCCCAGATCATCGCCGAGCATGATGGCAACATTGATAATATTCGTATGACACGACGGGCGCCGGATTTTACGGATGTGTTGATCGATCTCGAGGTCTACGATCTCAAGCACCTCACCGCCATCCTGGCGCAGTTGCGCGCCAAGCCGATCGTGGCCAAGGCGGAACGGGTGAACGGCTGATGTCTTGTCTTTGACAGACTGTTCTTTGATGGACTGCAGATTGCCATGAGTGCTCCACCGCTTCGCCTCGGCGTCAACGTCGACCATGTCGCCACCATCCGCAACGCGCGCGGTGGCGCTCATCCCCATCCGGTGCGCGCGGCCAAGCTTGCGATCAGCGCCGGCGCCGATGGCATCACCGCGCACCTGCGCGAGGACCGCCGCCACATCCACGACGACGACATGGCGCGGCTCAAGGCCGAGATCGACAAGCCGCTCAATTTCGAGATGGCGGCGACCGAGGAGATGGTCTCGATCGCGCTCAGGATCAGGCCGCATGCGGTCTGCCTGGTGCCGGAAAAGCGCACCGAGCGTACGACGGAAGGCGG
>Ga0316583_10000329_pt1 | contig 13408 bp, 13 predicted proteins | sample J_170502JBrBrA_D_FD_204513 | JGI IMG/M metagenome (GOLD analysis project Ga0316583, IMG submission 204513) | Rhizosphere microbial communities from salt marsh grasses in Alabama, United States - J_170502JBrBrA | ecosystem: Host-associated > Plants > Roots > Rhizosphere | place: USA: Alabama... | reverse complement strand
CTGTTTGATAATCTGGTAAGCACGATTATCCAGAACCTCGAGCGATAAAGCCTCCAGTTCGCTTTTTAGTGTCCAGATTCCCAGGCGGTTGGCCAGGGGAGCGAAGATATAGAGAGTCTCACGTGCCTTCCGCTCCTGGCCTTCCCGCGACATATGCTTGATCGTGCGCATATTGTGTAAACGATCGAAAAGTTTAACAATAACCACACGGACATCACTGCTCATCTCGCGGAACAGTTTTTGAGTACTCAAATCCTGGATTTCTTGTTTTGAGAGGTGCCTACCTTTGGCGACGCCCTCGGAAACATCCTTAAGCTTGGTAACGCCATCTACAAGGTAAGCCACTTCCGAACCGAACAAACCTTCGATTTCAGAAATGGGGACATTGACATCTTCGGCAACATCGTGAAGGAGGGCAGCCATCAAGGCGCTGCTGTCCAAATGGAACTGCGCCAAATAAAACGCAACGGTTAAGGGATGCGTTATGAAGGGCTCACCTGATTTGCGTGTCTGATCGCCATGCTTGTGATGAGCATAATCATAAGCCTCTTCTACGCGGCTCACTTCCCTATGGTCGAGGTAAGCTTCGATACACGCGAAAAACTGCTCGCGTGTAGCCGCTATGACTGGAGTCATGGTTGCTGCTTCTTAAAATCGGCAAAGCGATAGCCTACGCCTCTTTCGGTCAGGATATATTTGGGGTTAGCCGGATCCTGTTCTATCTTTTTGCGTAAATAATTGATATAGAGGCGTAGATAATGTGTTTCGTCCCGGTATTCATACCCCCAGACTTTGGCAAGCAGTGTTTCATGGGGAACAACCCAACCGGCATTTTGCAGCAGGACATAGAGCAAACGATATTCGGTTGGTCGTAAATCGATGCGCTCGCCATCAACAATGACCTGGTGGCGATTGAAATCCACGGCCAGATGGTCATCGATCTGGAGCACAGTCCTGGGTGGTGGAGAGGGCCAGCTCGCGCGGCGTAAAACGGCCGAGACGCGGCTGTTTAACTCCCGCGGGCTAAAAGGTTTGGTTATATAGTCATCAGCACCCAGGTTGAGGCCGCGCGTGATATCCTCCTCCTCACTGCGAACCGTTAAGAGGATGACCGGCACAGTCGATATCTCTCGCAGCATGCCCAGCGTCTCAAATCCATCCATTTCGGGCATCATAACATCCATGATTACCAGATCCGGCGTATATTTTCTGATTTGATCCAGCGCCTGGACGCCATTTTCTGCTTCCACGACCTGATAACCTTCCAGTTCCAGATTCATACGAATGAAGCGGCGCATACGCGCTTCATCATCGACTACGAGGATTATTTGGGGTGCGGTTGACTCAAATGAATCAGGGATTTTCTCGACCATAATTACTCACGTACGAAGCTTATCGGCATATCGCCCCCGGCCCCTGGCAAGAGCTGCACGAATAAAATCTGGTGCCAGGATACATATATCGTATTTACACCTTCCTCCACATTCTTCAAGCGTTTTCCATCCGTTTGGGTGGGGTTGTGGAGGATAATAAACCGATCGGCCTGATTGGGCAATGTCTCTACTTCACCCATAATTATCTCTTGATCGGCTAAATGTATTGCAATGGGCTGCCGCATATAAACCTCACTCCAAATAGATGAACACATTCAACCCGCCGAAGCGCAGTTTAGCGGAAGCCGGCAGCGGGTATTTTTGTTCCGGTTCCAACTGAATATCATCAAGCCAGGTTCCGTTAGCAGAGCCCTGGTCAACAATAACAAGATTTTGTGGCGTAAATAGAACCATGGCATGCTGTCTGGAAACGCCTTTTTCAAAACCTCCGTCATCGGTCAAGTCGAGCTGCGGCCAGTAACCCTTGTCTGGATCCGCCCGTCCAATCATAACTGGCTCCGAGCCGGATAGGGAAAGTTTTTGCCGCCGGCCGCTGTCCACAATTAAAAAGTGGGCGTAAGTCCACTGAATGGCGGCGCTTGCTTTTTCGGTTTCTAAAAGCGGTGCGCCACATTCAGTGCAAAACAGGGTACCGATAATAGATTCAAACCCGCAAGTTCCACACTTAATCATCCCATCCTAATTGTATCGTTTTTCGTGTTAACGCGCGCGTCCCATATTTCAGGGATTTGTGCCCTAATGGTGATAGCCTTCCCGTAAGACCCAACTGCCGTGCTTCAAAATCAGCTTGATTCGCCAGATCTGTTTCGCCTGCTTCTAACAGGCGGGTAGACAATCGCCGCATGCGCATGACTGCCCGATCCGTTTTTCCCGCTTCGGCTTCTTGCCAGGCGAGCTCATGTAAATGGTAAAGGGTCATTAAACGAACTGCGCGAGTGACATCAGGGGGCGGATTGATCGCCGGAGGATCGGGCGTTAATGATAATTCAAGCTGCTCCTTTAATGTTTGCATGCCCGTATCCGGAAGTTCGGCCGAAATCGTAAGCGGGATCCGGATTCGCGTGGCGATAGGTTGGGGCTTAACGCTGAAAGCCAGTAAAAAGGAAAGCGCCCCACCACCTTCAATATCACCGAGCACGATCGACTCGCCGTTGGGCTGCAGTTGTTGGGCATAGGGTGTTAAGCGGAAACTATCGACAAGCTCAACCATTTGTGGCCAATCGGCGAGCAGGTTCACCTGGCGCGCATAGGTTTCACCCAAACCACGCAATCTTTTTTGCAGCGACGAAACAATTTTCTCTGCTGAATCAATATATTCGACCAGGCCGTTTGAGGGAGCCACTAAGGCATCCAAAAATTTGTCGTCCCAATCGCTTCCAATCCCAAAAGCATGAATCGAAATATTGGAGGACGCTGCGTCTCTCGCTAATTTCAAACACTCCGCTTCATCTCCGTAGGTACGGCCGTCGGTCAGTAGAATTAACTGGTTATTGTAGTCCTCAAGAGATATTTTACGCAGCTGCTTCACACCACTCAACAGCCCCTGATAAATCTCTGTACCCCCAGACGCCTCTATACGATCGATCCAATTCGTCGTTTTTTCACGCTCACCAATCAATTGCGAGGGCAGAAGCACCTCTGCGCGATCGCTAAAAGCGACAACCGACAGCATATCTCTTGAAGAGAACTGGGGCAGCAGAAGTTCCAAGGCATTCTTGATGCGTTGTAAGCGCTCGCCGCGCATGGATGTGCTGCGATCGATCACGAGACAAAGGTTTAAGGGCAAGAGCATTTGCTCATTTTCATCAGGAGGAAGCAGTTCGGCCAGCAAATAGACCATTTGTTGTTCATCCAGGATTGGCAGCTGCCGGCTGCTAACCTGGAGATTTAGGTCAAACGGCTTAGATACTTCGGTCAGAAGCGCATCATACCAGTCACGCCGTTTTGGATCGCGCAGAACTTCGTAAGCGCGGCGGATGTGTTCAACTTCAACAGGATTTGTCTGGTTGTCGCCCTGTTTATGAAGTGCCAGCACATGCAGATACGCACTTTCTATATCGGCCGTAGTTGCGTCATGGTCCAGTTCTAGCAGTTCGTAGTAATTACGCTCTTCGAGGTTCATAATAAATTCGGGAAACGCGGAGGGAGGAGAGTCAGGCTTTTATGGCGCCCCCAAAGCAGAATTAGATCATAAATTCGGTAACAATGGCCGAGATATTGTCCCATCCGCCGGCCTCCAGGGCCGCGGCAATGAGCTGATCAGCGATTTGATCGGGCGGCAAGGGCTGGTTCATAATCGCCAAAATTTGCGCATCGGAAGCCTCCCCACAAAGTCCATCGCTGCAGAGCAATAATTTACCCTGGGAGGGGAGATCGCGTACATCCACGTCGATTAATAATTCTTCATCTTGTCCCAACGCGCGGATCAGGATATTTCGAAATTGGAAATTCTCAGCTTCCTCAGGCGTTAATTTACCCTCGTCCTGTAGACGTTGGACCAGGGAATGGTCCTTGGTTAACTGCTGCAAACCTCCTTCAACGAGCCAATAAGCGCGCGAATCGCCCACATGCGCCAGATAAAGCTGCCGCCCTAATAAGAGCGTCATGGTTAATGTTGTTCCTCCATTTCCCAAGTAATCAGGGGAGAGAACAGCTTCATGAGCGGTGAGGACGGCCTCAGCCATCATTTGCTCAATTTGATCCTGGCTGGGAGGCTGCTCGCCATTAAGCGCAGGGAGGTATAGTCGTTCTAGGAGATAACTGGCAGCCGTGCGCGAGGCTATTTTGCTGGCGCGGTCGCCCCCTTCATATCCTCCCATTCCATCGGCAACGAGGCATAAGGCCATAGGAAATAAGGAAGAAGGGGCAGCGGAATCGCTGGTAAACAAAAAGCATGAATCTTCGTTGCGCTCCCTTGCTAAACCAACATCGCTGCGGAGCGCTCCATAGAAATGATAACCCTCGGTGCTGTCCTTCTTTGTAAATTCAGCATTTTGTTCTGGGTTGCTGCCGCTATACTCCTCGGTTTCTAAATCAGTGAAGTCTGGGTCTGTGGGAATTTTTTTCATATAGTTTTTCAAATAACACGGTCAAAATTTATCATGAACGTGCGGCCGGGACTTTATCCTCACCTCGCGGATCAGACCGGTAAAGCATAGAGTTTGCCGGAGGTTGTGCCGATATACATCACGCTCTCAATAATCGCGGGCGAGGCTATTACCTGGCTTTCTGTCTCGTAACGCCACTGCAAATCACCGCCTTCAACGGTCAGACCATAGATGGCTCCATCCGTAGAGCCAAAATAAACAGTCTCTTCCCATATAACAGGTGATGAGGCAACCTGCCCGTTCGTTTGGTAAGCCCAAACTCTTGAACCGGAATCAATATCAATGGCATGCAAAAATCCGTTTGCTGAGCCAATGTAGACAATACCTTTATGGACCACGGGCGAAGAGACAATCGCACCATGTGTCCGGTAGCGCCAGATACGCCAACCGGAACTGGCATCCAAAGCATAAATAGCGCCATCGAGAGAGCCGACAAAAACAATATCTTCAGCCATTGCCGGCGAAGAGATCACCGCATTGCCGGTCTGAACCTGCCAGAGCGTTTTACCGTTGCTCAAATCCTTGCAGTAAATCTCGCCTTCCTCAGTTCCGAAAATCACGCCTTCTTCTAAAATCAATGGCGTGGAACGAACGGCCGCATAGGCGTTGGCTCGCCAGGACATCGCTCCTCTAAACGCATTCACCGCATAAACATAGCCATCATCCGCCCCAAAAAAGATATTGTCGAAGCGGCCCGACGGGGAAGAGAAGATCGGCGCCTGGGCTTGAAATCGCCAGTTTTCACGGCCGTTTCGCAGCTGCAAGGAATAGAGATTATGATCGGCCGAGGCAACATAGACGGCATCTTCATAGACATAGGGAGAAGCACCGATACTATTCCCGGTTGGGAACTTCCACAGAAATTCGCCGCGATCGGCGGAAACGGCGTAAATGTTGTTGTCGTAGGCGGCAGCGAAAACAATGCCCTTGGCCTCCGTTACTTTTGAGCGGATTTCATCTTCACATTGAAAGAGCCATAAAGGCTGGACCTGACTGATCCCGACCCTGATTGATGGGAAGAGATCCCGGTCTTGTTCGCCAAACCTTTCCGGCTTACCTTCTTCCACATCTGTCTCAGCAATAGAGAGCAGCTCTTCCTTAAGAGCCATGGCATCAGGGAAGCGGTCCTTTGCATCATACTTCAGGCAGCGCGAAATAATGGCTTCGAATGCATAAGAGATCGATGGATTCGCGGCACGAATCGGCCGTTCATCAAATGTAAATGGCGTTTCCTGGCGGGGGTCCTGGCGCGTCAATAGATGGTGAAGCGTGGCCCCGAAAGCATAAATATCCGCTGCAGGAGTTGCCTCACCACGATACTGCTCAGGGGGCGTATAACCTTCTGTTCCGATCATCGTACCCCGCGCCTGATCCGCTTCGAATAGTTTAGCAATCCCAAAGTCAATCAGCCGGATATGTTTGTCTTTATCCAACATGATATTAGACGGCTTTAAATCACGGAAAATCACCGGCTGGGGTTTTTGCCTGTGTAGATGAACCAGGGCTTCACATATTTGCAGCGACCAATCCAGGGCCCGACCCTGGTCAAGGGGCTCCGTGGAATTTTCAAGCCACTGCTCCAAATTCTGGCCCTCGACCAGTTCAATAATCAAGTAACTGCGATCACCCTCGGTAAAATAGTCAGAAACGGGAGGAATCGCGGGATGGTTAAGAACAGCCAGCATGCTCGCTTCTTGTTCGAAGGACTGGATCGTTTGTTCGCGGAGGCTGGGATCGGCCGTGTGAATAACCATCTCTTTGACAGCACACAGCTTGTCAACCGAGGAGAAGCGCAGATCGCGTGCCTTGTAAACGGTACTGAATCCCCCTACGCCGAGAGTCGACATCACCCGATACCGTCCCTGGAGGACAGTACCGCTTTTCAGACCACCGGTTCGCAAATCATGCTCCTGTTCATTTTCTTTGGCAGGAAGTGGTTGTGTCGATAATTGAGTCATATGCATAGACCTGTTCTTTACTCAGCAATTATAGAGGTTCACCTTAACAATAATCAAGAACAATCATTAAGGAGAAAGCACCTGTCCTTGTTTCTAGTTTAATTCGTTTGCCTGAAAGCCGGTAAAAAAGAATTCAAACAGCATCAATGCGCTGCCAGATACGCTCCCCATGAACAGAGTTTGTAAAACGCCGGACAGCCGCCCCCATTTCCCCTCGATCACGATAAAAGGTACTTAACTGCGATTGGTAGGATGCGATGGCCTCAATTTTAGCCTCTATCGCCGCTTCCGAAAGGGGGATGGTTATCGCCCGCCAGGAATCCAGCAAACGTTCGGCCACCCACAAAGCCTGCGGGTCATCCGCGTACGGGTATTCCTCGTAATAATAAACGCCTGTCGAAGTGGATTTTTCTACAGCCTGGCGGGTAAGCTGGTGATCGACGTGGTTACCCACTCCGAGCGGTACAAGCAGACGGCCAAACGCGGGTAGATCCAGGATCTTCTTTGACAGGACCTCTATGAGATCGAACTCCGAGGGATCGACTTCACCAAAAATATCCTCATCCGAAATATAGAGCGGTTTGTTGGTACGCTCGTCAAAACGATAGATGCAGTCAGGGATATCCCAATGGAGATAGTCGGCGCCAAGTATCCGGCACGCGTTGATATCTTCAGCCCGCCTCCCGGCCACAACATCATCATCAAGCTGCCAGCGATCGTGCAGTTCATGAATGTAGTTTGAATCGGAAGTGCCGGGTTGGTCGCCGGCCATTACGGTCACGATGAGGACTGATTTTCCTTCCTCTGCCAGCATGAAGACCTGGCCGCCGCAAGAAAGGGCAGCATCATCGAGGTGGGGAGAAAGATAAATAGAATCATAGAAAGCGTTCATGATCATTTACGGCCGTTTAGTCCTGGTTTTAATGTACGATTGCTTCAATCGACAATTGCTTACTATAATACAACGCATATGGACAAGCAATTAACACATTTAGATGAAACCGGCCGGGTCAAAATGGTAGACGTCGGTAATAAACCTGAGACCGAGCGCATAGCCAAAGCGCGTGGGGCGGTGATCATGGCCCCCGAAACCTTACAGCTCATCATCGCCGGAACCCTAAAAAAAGGGGATGTACTGACCGTAGCTCAATTGGCCGGCATCATGGCTGCGAAACGCACCAGTGACCTGATCCCGCTTTGTCACCCACTGCAGTTGACGAAGATAGATGTGACCTGCAAACCGAATGTCGATGACTCACGGGTAGACATCGAAGCGATGGTCAAAACAACCGGTCAAACGGGTGTGGAAATGGAGGCGTTAACGGCCGTATCCACAGCAGCGCTAACGATTTACGATATGGCCAAAGCCGTCGATCGTGGAATGCGCCTTTCTGACATCCGCGTGACGTTTAAATCAGGCGGACGAAGCGGCACTTTCGAAGCAGAATAACTATTGCCCATCTCGCCCAATACCGCATAGAACAAGTAAATCATGAATATAGAAGTAAAGCTTTTTGCAACATTACGTGATCGCGCAGGTCACAATTCTGTGAGCTGCGCCCTGGAAGAACCCGCTTCGGTGCGGGATCTACTTGACGTCTTAGCCGCCACCCATGAGGAACTTGCCGCTTCCCTCCCTTCCGCGCTGGTGGCAGTCAACAAACAGTTTGCATTTCCGGACACCCTCTTACATGAAGACGATGAAATCGCGCTTTTTCCGCCGGTCAGCGGCGGCGAGAGCATGGCCCACCCGACCTATTTTGCCATATCCGCGGACGAAATAGATTTTGAGGCCATATACCAGCAGATCGGCGGTCCAGATGTTGGCGCAATCGTCAGCTTCACCGGTTTTGTCCGCGGCCAAACCAATCGCCAGGGTCTCCCGCCGCAAACCCTTTATCTCGAATATGAAGCTTACAGCGGTATGGCGGAAGAAAAAATGGCCCAAATTGCCCGGGAAATCTGGCAACAATGGCCGCTGGTTAAAGGGGTGGCCATCGTTCAACGCATAGGCCATCTGGAAATTCGAGACATAACAACTTTCATTGCCTGTGCAGCCGGGCACCGCGACCAGGGTGCTTTCGAAGCTGCACGTTACGGTATCGATCGCTTAAAAGAAATCGTACCCGTTTGGAAGAGAGAAGTAGGACCAAATAGCAGCACGTGGGTTGAAGGATCCTACAAGCCCACTGACTCTGACAATGAATAAGCAAGATATGGAGAAGATTTATGGAAAACGAACAGCAAAATGATCGACGCGTTGTAATAACCGGCATGGGCTTGATCACGCCGCTTGGCCACAACGTTCCAGATACCTGGGATAAAATCTTATCCGGCCAATCAGGACTGGGCCCTTTTACCCAAATAGAGAAAGGAGAGCACAGCTCCGGCGGCCTCTGTGAAGTAAAAGATTTCGATCCCGACGCTGTTCTGGGTGGGCGGGAAGCCCGCCGTCGTGACCGCTACCAGCAGTTTGCTACCGTGGCCGCGCAGGAAGCCATGAAACAGGCGGCTTTAGAGATTAATGACAGCAACCGCGATCGTATCGGCTTATCAATGGGAACCGGCGTGGGAGGCATACAGACGCTCGTCAACCAGGAGCATGAATATCTTGAAAAAGGGGTACGGCGGATCAGTCCTTTCGCCATAACCATGATCATGCCCAATGGGGCAGCGGGCATGTTGGCAATTGATTTCGGCATTCAAGGCCCGTCTAATACCATCGCCACGGCCTGCGCTTCAGGCAATGACGCCATCGGACATGCCTTCAGGGCGATCCGTATGGGATTGGTTGATGCTGTCTTAACCGGCGGATCGGAAGCGATCATCACCCATGTTTCCCTTGGCGGCTTTGAGCGTGCCGGGGCGACATCGGCGAGCAGCAGCAATACACCACGTCCTTTTGACAAAAACCGTGATGGATTGATCGTAGGCGAAGGGGCCGGCATGCTGGTCTTAGAAAGCCTCGAACATGCAAAAGCGCGCAAGGCAGCTATCTTGGGCGAGGTAGTTGGTTACGGCCAGTCTACCGATGCCTTTCATATTACCGCCCCCGCGGAAGGTGGAGTCGGAGCGGCGCGTGCTATTAGGCTGGCTTTGCAAGATGCCGGTTTACAGCCGGATGAAATCGATTATATCAGCGCTCATGGCACCGCCACGCAGCTCAATGACCTGTCAGAAACGGCCGCAATTAAAGCGGCCTTAGGGGAACACGCCTACAATACGCCAGTTAGCTCCACTAAATCGATGACCGGACATATCATGGGCGCGACAGGTGCGATCGAAAGTGTGTTTTGCGTGTTGGCAATCAGAGATCAAGTTTTGCCGCCGACGATCAATTATGAGACTCCCGACCCCATATGCGACCTTGACTACGTACCCAACGAAGCACGCCCGGGCAAAGTCGACGTCTGCCTCAACAATGCCTTCGGCTTTGGCGGACATAACGCTTCACTGGTCATCAGGGCATTTAAGGAGTAAATTGTAGCCCGGGTATACTATCTATTTAGGTCTATTTTTGTGAGTGATATTAACGATTTGAATGAAATTCGTCCGATTGAAAAGAATCTGAATATTACCTTCAGCGATTATTCTCTACTTGATCGCGCGCTGACCCATAGTTCCTTTCTCAACGAAAATCCGCAAAGCGTCTTGGAGGATAACGAACGACTTGAATTCCTGGGCGACGCCATACTGGATTTCATTGTCGGCGCCTATCTCTATAACCGCTTCCCGGAAATGAAGGAAGGCGAATTAACGAGCCTTCGCGCGGCGCTCGTGCGATCGAGCACCCTGGCCGATTTCTCCCGCCAGCTTGAAATCGGCAGCTATTTACACCTGGGATTCGGTGAAGAAGAAAATGGGGGGCGCGAACGCACGCCCCTGCTTTGTGCAGCTTTTGAAGCAGTCATCGGCGCGATTTACCTCGATCAAGGGTTAGAAGAAGTCAAAATTTTAGTGGAGCAGTTGATCGCCCCGAAATTAGCCGACATTCGCGAAAAATCACTCCACAAGGATGCTAAAAGCGAGTTCCAGGTCTGGTCCCAGGCCAAGTACAATATAACCCCGCATTACGAGGTCATCGACGAATCCGGCCCCGATCATGCCAAGACCTTTACCGTCCGGGTGATGGTTGGCGAAGAGGATTGGGGTACGGGAAGCGGTACCAGCAAACAAGGGGCTGCTCAGACGGCCGCTAGAAACGCCCTGGAACGCGCCCAGGAAAACGATTCCTTCGATTAACCGGCCATGGCGCGCATCTTAATCACCGGTGGGAGCAGTTATCTTGGCCAACACCTGGTACCCCTGGCGTTAATGGGGCACGAAACCAGCTACACCTATCTTTCGCACAATCCATTACAGGATCCCTCCGGTTTCAGGCTTGATGTTCGTGACTGCACGGCCGTGCACGCGCTGGTAGCAAGTTTAAAGCCCGAGGCAATCATCCACACCGTCGGCTCCAATCGCCCGGCGGATATGGCCAATGTGATCATTGAAGGCACCCAAAATGTCGCTAAAGCCGCGCGGAAATCCGGCGCGCGCCTGATCCATATCTCCACCGATGCCCTATTCAACGGTCAAAACGCCCCATATACAGAGAATGACCGGCCCACACCCATCCACGCTTACGGCCGTGCCAAGGCAGAGGCGGAAACCATCGCCGGCCGCCATCCCGATCATGTCATTGTGCGCACATCGCTCATTTACGGTTTGCAAATCATGGATCAGGGGACAGCCTGGGTTGTCAATGCCTTACGAAAAGGGCAGCCGGTCACGCTGTTTACCGACCAATATCGCAACCCGGTATGGGCGCAGACCCTCTCCTTAGCTTGCCTGGAACTGGCCACAAACGACTATCAAGGGGTTTTAAATGTCGCCGGGGAGCAAATTCTTTCACGCGCCGAATTCGGTCTGCGCATGCTCGACTGGTGGGGAATCGAAGAGAGACTATCGCTGACGCTCGGCCCATCCGATCACGCCAGGTGGCCCGCGGACTGCACCTTAATCCTTGATCGCGCCAGGCAGGTCTTGAATACACCATTACCCGGCGTCGATGAAGTACTCAACTCACACCTTAAAAATAGTCTGTAAATTTTTAAGAATTGGGGGGTTGACGGGCAGAAAGCGCAGCCATTATAATGTTTTTATAAATTCACCATATTGCCCCGAACTTGCAGGGGATAACGTTAACAACTGAACGGTATTTGAAACCTCCACTAGCGCGCCCACACGTTTTCGACAAGTTAGTTACACGGGGTCGAGACCAACAAATGCAAATCGGCCGCAATGAGGTTCAGCAACATAAACTCCGTATCAGTGTTAACTTTATCACTATCTCCTTTACCAGGTTCGGGGTTCCTTTTTGCCCGGCGTACAGCAGCTGCTATTCATCCACCTCGATGATCTCAAAGGTTATGATTATGTTCGCACCGGACCGTTTGAACATGGCGCTGGCAGAGCAGTATTTTTCCTCTGATAATTCAATCGCGCGTTCTACTGCTCGCGGATCGATATCTTTTCCGAGCACAAGATAATTCACGGTCACATCCGTATAAACCATGGGGTAATCGTCGGCCCGCAGACCTACCGCTGCAACTTCCAGCCCTAGTACATTCTGGCGCTGTTTTTCTAGCATGCTTACAACGTCCACGGCCGTGCAGCCAACCAAACCAATCAATAGATACTCCATCGGGCTTCCGCCGATCTTATTACTGCCCCCGCCGACGTCAAACTCGTAACCGGATCCGACCTTACCCGTGAAATTGATGCCTTCCCCTTTCCAGACAACTTTCGCACTGTTCTGATGACTCATAAAATCTCCTAATTCTCCTTCTCCAGGATTTCTTTCATAATTGACACGCCGCTCGAAGCGCCGATACGATTCGCACCGGCTTCTACCATGGCCAGCGCATCCGCGGCTGTGCGTATACCCCCTGATGCTTTGACGCCCATATTGGACCCGACCGTCATACGCATCAAGGCGACATCTTCCACGGTTGCCCCACCGGTACTAAAACCGGTTGATGTTTTGACAAAATCAGCCCCGGCGCTTTTGGCCAGTTCACACGCCTGAACTTTTTCGGAGTCCGTCAGGAGCGCCGTCTCAATGATGACCTTGCATATTGCGCCTTCTTCGTGAGCCGCCTCCACAACCGCGGAGATGTCGTTTTCCACGAGCTCATAATTCCGATCCTTGAGCGCCCCGATATTGATGACCATATCAACTTCCTGCGCGCCTTCATAAACCGCCAGCTCCGCTTCAACCGCTTTCTGCAGCGACGTCGTCGCTCCGAGCGGGAATCCGACAACGGCACAGGTAAGCACGGCCGATCCGGCCAGTTTATCGGCTACAAATCCAACATGGGTGGGGTTGACACAGACAGAGGCAAAGTTGTACTGCAGTGCCTCATCGCACAACTTCTCAATTTCTTCCACTTGCGCATTGGCCCGCAGCAGCGTGTGGTCGATTAAACGGGCGATAAACGCGGGGTCCTCGGCGAGCATCTCCCGCAGTTCATCCTGGCTCGCATTGCCGGCCGTTACCACGATCTCGTCCATAAAGCTGTATCCTTGCGGCGGGGGAGCTACCTGGAGGATATCGGCAATGGTTGCCGCCAGGTCGGCAAAACTGTCGCGCACGCCAAAATTAACGCCTCCCCGCGCGGACTTCCCGCTGATAAGAACAGGCACATATTCCCGCGAATGGTCGGTGCTGGGCGTGACCGGATCATTGCCGTGATCGGCCGTAAGTACCAGGAGGTCGTCATCGGCGAGGGCGTCTATGATCTCAGGCAGCCGTTCATCAAACTCGGCCAGCGCATCGGCATAACCCTGCGGGTTGTTGCGGTGGCCATACTTGGCGTCAAAGTCAACGAGATTGGTGAAAATCAAACCCCGTTCGCGGCGATCCTTCATGGCGGCAATCGTCTCATCGACGCCGGCCATATTG